>ENA-OWPI01002838-OWPI01002838.1-marine-metagenome-genome-assembly--contig:-NODE-2838-length-15574-cov-9.110150_pt1 | contig 15574 bp, 17 predicted proteins | sample MGYA00238138_ERZ651775 | MGnify/ENA primary metagenome ERZ651775 (study PRJEB26906, sample SAMN06265043) | marine metagenome | isolation source: Helgoland LTER site | place: Germany:Helgoland, sampling...
AACTCAACACTGGGAGCAGTGTTCGAAGGTTCAAGCACACAGGCGGCCACTTTAGACACATCAGACACGACCAATGCATCATCACCAGGTGAGACATTACAGGGTGGTGCCAACTTCCTAAGGTCAAACGCGGCGGACACCACGACAGGTGCTCTGACCATTGACACGGACAGTGGTATTATCGTAGGTGACGCACAGGAATTAACAGTGACAGTTACCAGCAACAACGTGACAGTGGCACAGACTTCACAGGATAAAGATTTGAAATTCACAGTTAACGACGGTGGTGTCACAAAGACACCTCTACAGTTGACAGGAGCGGATGGCGGAGTTGACATCACAGGTGATGTCACAATAACAGGTAACTTAACAATATCAGGGTCATATGACAAGTCAAGTGTTGACGTTTCAACGTACACTGACACATTCATAGAAGTAAACGCAGGCCAGGCATCAGATGTCGACGGCGGACTAATAGTTGAACAGGCATCGGGCGTCGAGGCAAGGATTTTCTGGGACACATCAGAACAATACTGGGCGGCTGGCAAGACAGGCGCATTAAACCAGGTCATCACGATAGCAGATGCAACAGACGATGGTGGTGCGAACCACAGCAAAGTGCTCAAGGCAACATCGGCAGGCGGACTGACAATGGACTCAGTGACATTGGTCGCAGTTGGAGACCCGATCACATCGTCAACTTCAGCCACTGAAAAAAAATTAGCAACCATATCACAGGTGCAAAAGTCACTGAAACTATGGGGCGGTTCGACCATAAGTGATGACAGTAGCAACAGCATAGCAGGTAACAGGTACGTTGAGACTTCAGCACCCTCATCTGGACAAGGTTCAAACGGGGATCTCTGGTTCGTAAGGGAGGCGTAATCCCATGGTAGCAGTCGTCAGGACATTCAACTACAGCGGTACAGTACAACAGGCAACCATTCCACCAGGCACTACATCCATTGATGTATACCTTTGGGCAGGAGCAGGTGGCGGCGGTGGTTCAGACGCAGGTGGTCCAGGTGGCCCAGGTGCGGCGGGACACCATGTGAAAAAAACAGCATTATCAATATCATCAGGACAGATCGGCACCACACTGGAAGTGGCAGTGGGTGGTGGCGGAGCAGGCGGATCATCAGGAGGTGGTGCACCAGGTGGTACTAACGGAAAGAGCAAAACAGCATATTCAGGTGGCAGAGGCGGTAACGCTGGACCCAACCCATACTCAGGATCAGGCGGAGGTGGCGGTGGAGCCACTGTCGTATTAATCGATAGCATAGCGGTCGCAACGGCTGGTGGCGGTGGTGGAGGAGCAGGAGCAGGTGCACATTCTAACGGAACACCCGGGATAAACACAAACTCGGCAACAACCAACACCCCAGGCACACTGGGAGAGAACGGCAAGGACCACTCCGGAGATGGTGGTGGTGGTGGAGCCGGCGGTGGAGGTGCTGACGGTGGTAAATCAGGAAATGCTGGGGCAGGTGACAATGGCGGAACAGGCGGAAAGTCTGGATCAGATTTGGTACCATCAGGCGGTTCATCAAGTGTAGGGTCAAGTACGACACCAGGAGGCACAAGTGAAGCAAATTATACTGCAGGCGTGGCAGTGGGCGGACAGCCTAGCTCGACAGGTGCAGATGGAAAAGCGGTTGTCATATTCAACATAGGTGTGCAAGGAGAATTCAAAGTAGGCGGAGCATGGAAAAGCATCAACCGAGCATTCTTCAAAGTAGGCGGAGCATGGAAAACAATCACAGCAGGTTATGTGAAGATAGGCGGGGCATGGAAGGCAATTTTCAACTCAGGGGTAACTTTCCTGTCAACAGCGGCAGGATTTGGTGACACCGTAGGCGGGTCAAGCTCAGGTGGCAGTGGTTCTGGAGGGTGTTTCATAGCAGGCACGATGATCACAATGGCAGATGGTTCACAAAAAGCAGTTGAATTAGTAGATTTAAAAGACGAAGTTGCAGTTGGTGGATTTGTATTTGCGACAGGTAAGTTCTTAGTAGAAGATTTATTTAATTATAAAGGTATAGAAGTTTCAGGTTCACACATGGTTAAAGAAGACGGCAGATGGACAAGGGTAGCAAGTAGTAAGTATGGTAGATCATTAGGAGATGATGAACATACAGTTTACGTATTTGGATCTGAATATAGAAGAATTATTATTAATGGTATAGAATTTACAGACTATTTCGAAATAGATGAAAAACAAAGATTAGTAGCAGAAGGCGAGAAATTTTTTGGTATTTGGCGAGAACATGATAGACAGACGTTGGACGATGATGTTAAAATACTGAATAATGATTGATAAGAGTTTCTATTACGGCCAGCAGGGCGAATGTTTCCAAAAAATAGATAAGCATTTTGAAGAGATCAGATACGAATATCTTTCCCAACCTAACAAAATATTTTTAAGTCCAGAAGATTTCTCTAATAGTGTTAGGGGAGACCCACAAGACTATACAGATAAAGATTTTTTCTATGAAGGAGATACTGAACGTAGAGGAGATTATGTTCAAGGAGATTGGAAAGCACTAGGTATAGGATGTGCTGAGCATGAAGCACAAAGTTTTAATGATTATCCTATACTATACAGTATTCTTAGAAAATTTCCTTATAAAACTAATATAGCAATCATGACAGTCGGCCCAAATACAAAAATTGGTAATCATAGAGACAGTGAAGGTGGCTGGAGATATCAATTATGTATAGATGATGGCGGGGCAGATCAAAGTGGTATGTATTATAAAGACGAAACAACCAAAGAAAAAAAATTACATATTTGGAAAACAGGAGATGCATTTTGTTTTCGACCAGATATACAATTACACAACGGATTTAACAACAATCCAGGCGAAAGAGTCACGTTATTAATTGACTTTTACAAGGAATCATTATACACTAAAGAGAAGTTTGAAAAGTATTACCAGCACTATTCAGATGAATTTGAAGGGTTGGAAAATTTGGTGGATTTGTATGAATCAAGGAAACAAAAATAAGATTGCTGTAATCGGCCACACCAGGGGCATAGGTAAAGCCGTAGCCGAACTGTACAAGAAAAAGAAATACGAAGTGGTTGGTATGAGTAAAAGCAATGGGTTCGATATAATACACGACCAAGATAAAATACTAGAAAATATAGAGGATTGTAATCTTGTGGTATTGAACGCACACGCAGACAGGGGACAATTGAATATACTAAAAAGGATATATGGTCAACATTCGTTCAGCAAGATGAAAGTCGCAGTGATAACGAGCACCTCAGGTACAGATGAAGATCCAGATTATAATCAATTCCAAATTTGGGACAAATTCAAGTATGTGCAATATTGTGAAATAAAAAAAGAACTTATAGAATACATCGAAGAATTGCAACAAGAGTTAATTTCAAAGCCGTTGTCGGTTTATGATGTGTGTCCTGATGTTGTGGACACAGAAATGACCAAAGGCTTGTGGGAAGACCTACCTAAGTTGACAGCAGACGAAGTGGCAGAAGCAGTGAGATACTGTTTTGAATCAACATTTAACATCAACAAGATAGTGATGCAGAAAAATGTTGGTTAGAGCCTGGAACAGAGATACTGATTACGACACGCTGGTCAAGTGGTGGACACAGTGGGAGTTTGGGGTGGTGCCAAAAGACATGTTGCCACCAGATGGTATTATAGTGGAGGATGACGGGGTTCCGATTTGTGCGGGCGGGTTATACTTTGAAACAAAAAAGTTTAAACTTGGATTTATGGAATGGATAGTGACTGACAAGGAAGGCCTGCCAAAACAAACACATAAAGCTCTCAAATTATGCATAGATGCCATTATACAACTTGGCAAGGATAACGGAGTAAAAATGATATGCACCTGCACAAAAGAAGCGGCCTTGCACAAAAGGTACACAAAGTACCACAAAATGATCCCAGCAGAGTCAAATGTGAAGACTTTTGTGTTGGATCTAGATGGGGCATATTCAGAGGATTTAACTTGGATATCAGACGATGAGCAGATAGAATCACGTAATAAATAAGCATAAGGAGTACATGAAATGGCAACAAAACAAGAAGTCGCAGACTATGTTAATGCAAATTGGGAAAGCGTTTGGACCGATGAGGAACAAGCAAAAATAGATGCTAGTCTAACGCCCGAGCTGGCAACGATACTGATCAAACTGGTCGGTGACGTAAGTTTCTTGACCGAAGTCAGAGACAACGCATCAAACAACGACTAGGAAATGGCATACAAGATAAACAACTCATTTGGAACCCTGTTGGTCAGTTTGGCCGATGGAACCATAGACACAGCGACAACCGACATTGCCCTGATAGGAAAAGGGTATGCAGGATTTGGCGAGAAGTTGAACGAAAACCTTGTAAAGCTCTTAGAAAATTTCAACAACACAACTGCACCCAACAATAAAGTCCAGGGTCAACTTTGGTTTGACCAAACGAACAAACGTATGAATGTATGGACAGGTGACAAATGGAGACCTGCAGGTGGTCCTACTAACTCCGCATCAGCACCAACTAACGCTGTGCTAGGAGACTTGTGGTTTGACACAACAAACACACAACTTAAAGTGTGGACGGGAACGGTATGGACTTTGATCGGACCGAGCTCTGTGGCAGGATCGGGAGTGACAGCGGTCGTTTCAGAGACATCACCAGACAACACAGGATCGAATCAAACATATTTGAAGTTGGTGGCCAATGACGCGGTAGTAGGTGTGGTATCAAACGTGGCATTCACGCCAAGTGGCACAGACGCAACGGCACAGGCCTTGGTCTCAGCGGGTTTCTCCACGGTGGCACAGGGTATACAACTTTCTTCAGCGGTTGGATCGGCCAGTTTCAGAGGAAGTTTGACTGGTACGGCGGACATAGCCACCAGCGTGACAGTTTCAGCAAACAACACAACCAACGAGACTTGTTTTATTGCATTTGTTGACGGAGCGACCGGCACACAGGGCATTGAAACGGACACAGGCCTGAGCTACAATCCAAGCACCAATGTGCTAACGACCACTGCCTCACAGGCGCAGTACGCTGACTTGGCCGAGCGTTACAAAGCAGATTGCGACACAGCAATCGGAGACGTGGTGATTTTAGGTGGTAAAGCAGAGATAACAAAATGTCAAGAGGATCTATCTGACGCCGTGTTTGGTGTGATATCAGAATCTCCGGCCTTGCTGATGAATGCAAAGGCGGGCGACAACGATTCGCATCCTATGGTGGCGTTGACAGGACGGGTGATGGTCAAACTGCAGGGCACAGGAAAAGCAGGAGACCGTGTGGTATCAGCAGGCAATGGTGAGGCCAGAGTGGCTGACCTGGACAAATGTACCGCTTTTAATACTCTAGGTAGGTTGATCAAGGATAAATATTCGCAAGACACACAATTAACAGAGTGTGTGATAGGAGTAAAGTAATTTTATGGCATATTCGGCAGGTGACGCAATTTTAGATGATGAATACAACGAGTTCGTAAACAGCAGTAGTGATCCATTTGGATACAACCATTTCGCAGGCCCAGGTTCGGCACAGTACGGATTGAACCAATCAACGATTTCAACAGTATCAGCCGGAGACACTGTGCAGGCATCAAGTTGGAACGCACTGTTCACAGGACTAGACAACATTGCCAACCACACCAACGTTTCTATAACATCATCATCAGTTTCAGCGGGAGACGCCATAGCGATCAGATCAGCATTGATCGGAGACCTAGCCAACTTGGCGGCGGCAGTTGCGGGTGGATCAACATCAGCGACAGCGATAGGATCGGCGGCGGCAGGTGCAAGTGCAAACTCAGGCACTTGGAATTCAACTTCGACCATTGAGAGATCAGTCACATTCGCAAACAACAACACCATGAGGGCGTTCTTCAACGCAGGAGGGTTCATCAGGATAGCACCGACTGCCACTACAGGCATCGATGGTCTAAAAGACACAGTTTTCGCGGACCTATGCACAGCGGTTGGTAACCTTGACCTCAAGGCGCAGGCCTCGACAAGATCAGGTTCAGGTGAGACACTGACAACTAACGGCCTTGCAAACGGTTTCCATGATCTAGGCACAGGCTACACATCAATTCTCAAATTGACTTCGGACAACTCGGGTTACACCTCAGACACAGTCGAGATATCGGCCAAGTTGAACGCGGCGGTGGGCTCAGCAACGGTACTGACCATCAAGCAGGTGGCATCTGATCCGGCGGCGGACGACACGTTTACTTCTGGTAACACAGACGGTGTGGCGGCCAACCCCAACGAGGCACCGATAATGACGCTTACGCTGACCGAGAACCATCCCACAGACGCACAGGGATTGGCGGCGGCGATCAGAGTGGCATCAAACGCAGAAGTTTCAAACTCAGCATCATAATAATTTTATTAAGGTTGCTTAAACACCATAATTACTGTAAAATAGTGTTATGGACAGCAAGGAACTGAAACGGCTGAACGAACTGAAACTTCAGTCTGGACTATCATATGATCGAGCACTGGCCAAGCGTAATGCATTGGAGAAGGCTCACTCACGGATGGTCGTGGTGTACAACGAGCACATATTCCGAGCAGATGCCCACACGATCAACTTGGTAAGCACACTGAAAGATAACCATGACACCTTCTTCGTGTTGGACACCAACCAGAATCCAGTGGAGATAAAGGACGCAACAAAATTTTTAGAAATACTGATTGACAGGAATCAGGAGGCACTGAATGCATATCACCAGTTGACAAAGAGCCTAGAAAAAAGAGATGACTGATGCAAAAGGGAGTTCTACTTTACTGCTTTGACACGTCAGAGACCAAGTACCACGCAATACTGACACGTTGTGTGCAACTGATAAAGGCTAATCTACAACTGCCCATCACAGTCGTCACTGACAAAGAGACACACAAACATCTAGGGAGTCTAGATTCAGTTGATTACAAATTCATCAAGCCAGAGAAGGGCAACACCAAGAACGGCAAACAATGGCACAATGCTGACAGACACATGTCCTACGACCTCTCTCCGTATGAAACCACGTTGGTCATGGACATAGACTACTTTCCATTCACGGACAATCTGAGACGGTTCATGGACACACAGTATGATTTCCTTGTGGCCAAGGACGCATATGACCTCTCCGGCAGGAACAGTTTCAATCTGAGGCGTTACTCCATGATAGACATGGTGTGGGCCACAGTATTGGTGTTCCGTAAAACAGAAAAGGCCAAAAAGATATTTGAAATGGTCAAGTACGTCAAGGAATTCTACCCCTACTTCAACGAGATCTACAGGATCTACAGCAAAAACTTCCGTAACGACTACGCATTCGCTATTGCATTGGAACAGATCAATGGTTTCATGGAATATGCAACACTGCCAATACAACTGCCAACGTTGCCACCCGACTGCAAGATACTGTCGATCAGTGACAAAGGTTTGGCTTGGCAGGGCGACGGCAAGATCATGCACACCGTAGGACAAGACGTGCATGTACTAAACAAGGAGTTAGCCGATGTCTAAGGGATTCCTGTGGTTCGCCCAGAACAATGACACAACAGACTACGTCGAACTGTCCATAAAATTGGCCAAGTCCATAAAGAAATGGAATCGTGAGAACAGTGTGTGCGTGATCACTGATGAGAAAAGTAAATTTGAACACGAAGCGGTAGACGTGGTACAGGTGTTGGAGGAGGATGATGCCTCGGAACACAAGATAAAATGGGCCAACGAGCACAAGGCATGTTGGTGGACTCCTTTCGAGTACACGATCAAACTAGAAGCGGACATGCTGTGGACGGCCAACACGGACTGGTGGTGGTACCACCTATGGCAACACGATCTGGTGTTCAGTGTTGATTGCAGGAACTACAAGGATCAAGTGGTCAAGGAGACACCGTACAGGAACTTGTTCAAAAGAAATCATCTACCCAACATATACAATGGACTGATGTACTTCCGTAAATCAGAAAGATCTAAGAAATTTTTTGAATTGGCAGAACAGATAACTTACAAGTGGAATGAAGTCAAGGAGCATATGTTGATCAATTGCCACGACACTTATCCTAGCACGGATGTGGTGTTCGCCCTGGCATATAGGATTTTAGATCCAACCAATCAACATCTCATAGACTACGAATGGTTCAAGTTCCTTCATCATAAGCCTGGTGTAAATAATCTAGACTGGGTCAAAGATCAAAACAACTTCCTGTTCCCCAACAAGTCAGGAGATGCATATTACCTAGGAGAACGTCGTGTGTCCAGGCCATGGCACTACTTCGACAAGGAGATTAATGTCAGAGATTTTTAAAGCACTAAAGGATTTCAAGGTTCGACCTCCCAAGAGACACTTTGTAAACATAGACGGCAAACAGATAGAAGTGCCTCTTGACAAGAAATTGGAAATAATGAGGAGAGGCGAGCAATACTACACGCTGTCCAACGTGGATGGCAAAACAGACATAGTTGAAAAAGATCAAATAAAACCCAAGGCAAAGACACAGTATTCTCAGTTGATATCAACACCACACAAAGGTTACGTGTTCTTGGACGGGGACATACATTGGCCAATTGGGATCGTAGATGGAGGAAAAGCATGGTTGCTCGAGTACGAGTAAGCGATCTAGATTTCGTTTACATAAGTTTCAAAGAACCCAACAAGGAACTGAATTGGGCAGATCTAAAAAACAAGGTGCCATGGGCCAAGCGTGTCGATGGGGTAGTTGGATTCGATTCTGCACACAAGGCCGCGGCGGAACTAGCGGAAACTGATTTCTTTATCAGTGTGGACGGAGACAACATCATAAATGAGAAATTCCTACTGGAGACTTTGGATTGGAGCAAGACCAATCCTGACGCTGTCCACAGGTGGCGTGCTAAAAACAATGTGAATGGACTGGTGTACGGAAACGGCGGTCTGGTAGGGTGGTCAAAACAGACTTGCCTCAACATGCGGACACACGAAAACGCAGACACCGAGGAGAACAGATTAGATTTCTGTTGGGGTGTACCACATGAAAATCTACACAACTGTTATTCAACCACGGTGATCAATGCGGAAAAGGACCAGGCATTCACTGCCGGATATAGGGAGGGCGTGAAAATGGGATTGGACAAAGGCAAACCCATACCAGCCAACGGCTTCAACAAGACTGTGTGGCCTGAGAACCTGCGTGTGCTGAGCACTTGGATGACAGTGGGGGCCGATGTAGATAATGGCAAATACGCCATGCTTGGTGCCAGGATGGGCTTGTACCACACAGTACTGGACAACCCCGATGAACAAAACGACATTGGCGACATCGAAGGCATGAAGGAGATGTTCTACGATAAGATAGATGCCAACAACATAGACGACGAGATACGGATGTATGGTGAGAGCATAAAACAGAGACTGGACATACCGATAGCAGATTTCACCGAGGCCGACAGCAGGTTCTTTAAGTTCACGTTGCCGGCACACAGGAACAAAGGAGTGCAAGACCGTGAGTACCAGTGATTACAAGTCAGACGCAGACAAGGCCAGAGAGAAATTAGAGACCGTGTCTCCCACCATGTGCCTGGCCAAGTGGAACCAGACCTCACTGCACCTGCCCACGGGCAAGACAAACAGTTGCTATCATCCTCCACTGCACAAGATCAGCCCAGACAAGCTCAACTACAACCCCGCGAGCCTGCACAACACCACTGAGAAACTGCAACAGAGGAAGGAGATGCTCGAGGGCAAGAAGCCAGAAGGGTGTTCCTACTGCTGGAACATAGAGAAGACTGGAGAGATGAGTGACAGGCACTACAGGTCGGGCGAACCATGGGCCATGCAGGACTTCGATGACATCATGAAAAAACCACTGGACGACAAGTGGACTCCGAGGTACGTTGAGGTCAACTTCAACAACGCCTGCAATTTCAAGTGTAGTTACTGCTCACCACAGTTCTCCACCACGTGGGGCAAGGAAGTCGATCGTTATGGAGAATATCCAACGTCACCTCCTCACAACATGCCGGAACACTTTCAAGGAGAGAGCAGGCCCTTGTCAAATCGAGAGCATAATCCATACGTTGATGCTTTCTGGAGATGGTGGCCAACTTTGTACAAGAATCTCAAACACTTCCGTATGACTGGAGGGGAACCTATGATGGATGTCAACACATACAAGGTGTTCCAGTACATAATTGACAACCCGAAACAGGACCTACACCTAAACGTGACCAGTAACATGTGTCCCCCAGACAAGAAACTGAAGGAGAAGTACTTCAACATGGCACAGGAGATATGTATGCAGGACAAGGTGGAACACATGATGCAGTTCGTGAGCGTGGATGCATGGGGCAAACGTGCGGAGTACATCAGGAACGGATTGGATTTCAACTACATGATGGACAACGTGGAGGAGTTCCTGGAGCGTATACCAGGGAGGAATTCCATAACGTTCATATGCACATACAACAATCTCAGTATAACCAGCATAGAAAAGTTGCTGGAAAAGGTACTGGAACTGCGTGCCAAGTACAGCACCACATACCAACGGATATGGTTCGACGTGCCACTGCTGAGGCAACCTGCGTGGCAACAGATCACACTGCTCCCAGAATCTTATCAAATGATTCACGAGGAAAACATAGAATACATGCAGAAGCATTCCGGGAATGGCAACGGGTACAGCAAGTTCAATGATTTCGAGATCCAGAAGATGCAACGCAATCTCGCCTACTGGCGCGAAAACGCAGACGCAAGTATGCAAAACAAAAAAAACTTTTATGCTTTTTTCAACGAACACGACCGTAGACGTACCACTAGATTTTTGAACACATTTCCTGAGATGGAAGAGTTTTGGGAGGAGTGCAAGAACGCATGAAGACAATAGGATTTTTCGGAGACAGTTTCTGTGCAAGTAATCAACCTGAGAGTTGGTGCAACATACTGCAAGAGAAGTTAGGTACGGATGGTATACGATGGTTTGGAGAACCGGGACGTAGTATATGGAATACTATGTTTAAGTTTAATAAACTAATAGCACAAAACCGTGTTCCAGACATATCCGTATTTTGTTGGTCAGAACCTTACAGACTATATCATCCTGAATTAATCCTAAGTTTGAATACAGAACCACTGGAAGGGGTAGATCCAAACATATACAACGCACTAGACAACTACTGGAAGTATCTTCATAGTACTGAAAAAGACGACATGGTGTATGAATATGCACTCAAACATTATGATCAAAACATACTGTCTAAAGTTAACAGTGAGATTGTACAGATGTGGAGTTTCAAACCAGAGAATAGTTTCAAACTAACTACAGGTACGTTCATAGATGAAAGTATGTTTGAATTTAGCAAAGGTACAAAGGTCAAAGACGGCGGCTGGGGCATAGGAACTATCAATCATATGACAGAAGAACAAAATCAACAATGGGCAGATAAAGTTTATGGACGATTTAGAGTATAAAAAACAAATATTAGATCAGAAGAGTGCTAGTTTCTGTGGAGCCAAATGGTACAATGCGACCATATGGTTGGGCAGTGGGATGACCACAAGTTGTCACCATCCGCTTCCGCACAAGATTGATCCAATCGCTGTGCAATCAAATCCGAAACTGCTACACAACACACCTGAGAAAAAAGAACAGCGTAGGCAGATGCAGTGCGGAGAGAGGCCTGCAGGATGCGAGTACTGTTGGAAGATTGAAGACATCAACAGAGACAACATAAGTGATAGGGTGTATAAATCACAAATATTCACAGATGAAGATCTAGACACAGCATATAACCTAGATCACAAGGAAGACGTAGACTTGAAAACACTAGAAATAGCATTTGACAGAACCTGTAACTTTGCTTGTACGTATTGTAATCCTGCATTCAGTTCCACTTGGGCAAACAACATCAAGAGGCAAGGACCATACACCGATATGAAAACAGATGGCAGGAATCATTTCACACACAGCCATGAAAGTGCAGAGCCGTACAAGAAAGATGAGACCAATCCATACGTGGAAGCATTCTACAAATGGTGGGAAACAGACCTACACAAGAGCCTAGATGAACTGAGGATAACGGGCGGAGAACCTATGATGTCACCTAATTTATGGAGACTACTAGATTGGATAGAAACACAGGGAGATAAAATGAATCCCAACATGACCCTCGCAATAAACTCTAACCTAGGTGCAAAGCAGAGCATCATTGATAGATTCAAAACAAAATTAAAGAAGTTTGATAACTTCGAATTGTATACTAGTTGTGAAGCAACATTTGGACAAGCAGAATACATCAGAGACGGACTAGTTTATGGAGATTGGCATTCCAACTTCTTGCACATGATGGTGGATAAGGTTCCACGTGCCCTCCACAATATGTGTACAATTAACGCACTATGTCTAGAGTCACTACCTGAGTTTTTAGAGAAAATGGTTTGGTTCAAGAGTGCAGGCAAGGTGTACGGACCAGAAGTTAACTTTACACTGAACATATTGAGGTTTCCGAGTTTCCAATCACCGCTTGTGCTACCGGATGATTTAAGAAATAAATTTAAACTGGACTTGGTAAAGTTTTTAAATACTAACGAAAAACATTTAGAACACATGGAAATTAATCAAACACAACGACTTATCGACTACCTGGATGTTGTCAAAACACCACATGCAGGTGCGGCCGAACAGAGTAAACTACAAAAAGACTTCAAGGCATTCTACAGTCAATATGACAAACGATCAGGAAAAGAATTTGAAAAGACTTTCCCAATAATAGGAGAATGGTACCGTGGCATATGATTACGGGGCCAAGGAGCCCGAGAAGTTAAAGATTAAAGACATGACCGAGAGACAGCGTGAGTTGTTGATCGACAGTGACACATTTTGTATGATGCCATGGCTACATCTCCACGCTTTTCCAGACGGCAGGGCCTATCCATGTTGCTTCGCAATAGATGATTATCCTGTGGGAAACTTAAACAAGGATTCCATGGAAACTGTGTTCAATGGCAAGGACATGAAACAGTTGAGACAAAACATGTTGTCAAACAAATCCAGTAAAAACTGCACCAAATGTTATGATCAAGAAAAGTCGGGATTTTTCAGTTTACGTATGAGTTCGAACAAACACTTTGGACACAACATAGGAATGATTGATAACACCAAAGAAGACGGCAGTGCAGATTTTGTGATCAAGTACTGGGATATACGATTCAGCAATCTATGTAATTTGGCCTGTAGGAGTTGCGGCACATGGTTCAGTTCAAATTGGTATGAGGACCATAAGAAGTTAGCAGGCGAACCACCAAAACATGCCAAGATATTACGTGTCGGAAGAAGTTCCAATGACATATGGGATCAGATGTTAGAACAGTTTGATCATGTTGAGCAGTTCTATTTCGCAGGCGGAGAACCTTTGATAATGGAGGAACACTACAGGATATTGAAAGAGCTGGACAAAAGAAAAATGTATCACGTGAGACTGATCTACAACACCAATTTCACTAAGACAAAATTCAAGGACATGGATGTACTAGAATTATGGAAAAAATTTGACACAGTCTCTATAGGTGCCAGCCTTGACGCAGAAGGTAAACGTGCTGAACTAATGAGGAAAGGAACGGTATGGGACGATGTGGTGGCCAACAGGAAAAGGATGTTGGAGGTGTGTCCCGAAGTTGACTTCTACATCAGTTCCACAGTAGGACTTATAAATGCCTGGCACATCACAGACTTCCATAGGAATTGGGTTGACATGGGATTTTTAAAACCACAAGACTTCAACTTCAACTTATTACAGTCTCCGTTTGGACAGAGGATAGATTTAGCGCCATTGGCATACAAACAAAAAGTAAAGGACAAGATCGAAAAGCACATAGAATGGCTAGCACCTCTAGATCCATTGACAAGGGCGACCAAAGGCTTCCAGTCAGGCATAGACTACATGATGCGTAGAGACAACCACGAGCACATAGACCAATTCAAATCGTGGATGAAGAGGCTAGACGACCTCCGTGACGAAAACATGCTTGAAACTTTTCCCGAGTTGAAGGAATTGTATGAAGAAGATTAAACCGTCAGAAGGCAACAAAACGTTCTGCATGGCGCCGTGGACGCACACATACCTATCACCACAGATGGAAAGAAGACTGTGTTGCAGTTCACGTGAGTCATCGGCAAACTTCAAACAGTACATAGACACAATTGATCCCAAAGGACACAATGACAAAATAAACCTTACAACCCTCGACCAGCATTGGAATTCAGAATACATGAAGACTGTGAGACAAAAATTACTGGCCGGTGAGGAGATACCACAGTGTGCCGTGTGCAACGACAAATTGCTTAACGAGCAGGTGTACAGACAGCACTTCAACCATCTGTACAAGCACAAAGTTGACGAAGCATTTGCCAGCACGGACGAAACAGGTGAAACGAAAATGAAAGTAGAAAGTTTTGACTATCGTTTTACAAACCTTTGCAATTTCAGTTGTAGGATGTGCGGTGACATGTTGAGTAGCACATGGGAAGCGGAGAACAGGAAGCACGGCCTGGGAGAAATCGATCCGGAGTACGTGTACAAAGATCACAGGATATGGGGCAGGAAGGACATAAAGGAAAAATTAGAAAAGTTCCATGACCAGCAAGTGGTCAAGGAGTTTACGGCGGCAGTGGAGGAAAAAAGAATAACAGAGATATACTGGTGCGGTGGAGAACCTTTGATGTGGAAGATACATTGGACGGCAATGGAGAGGATCAAGGAACTAGGATATGCTGAAAATGTCTTGGCCAGGTACAACTCAAACATGAGTCGTATCAACTTTTATGGTAAAAATTTATTCGAAGACATATTGAAACACTACCAACAATTTCAGATTTGTGCTTCTATCGACGGGACAGGTGAAACAGGAGAGTACATCAGGACAGGGTTGAAATATTCCGAATGGCTTGAAAACATGAGGTATGGGTTGAAATACGTCCAGGGACCTTACCAGCGTATACAACTGGACCTCACTATAACCATGCCAGGATTGTTCGATCTTGAAAATATGGTTTTACTCAGCAACGAACTAGGAATAGAACTGTTGACCAAACAGGTTTTCAACTTCTCCGAGGACAATGCAATGGCACCACTGTTCATGCCATATGATATAATGAGTGAGATGATCGATGACGCAAGAGAAAAAACCATCAAATATAAAAATAAAAATCTTAACAATTTCTTTGCACAGTTAGATGAAATGCAGAAACAGAAGAGAAACAATGAGCTGGTGTATGATGAGGAAATTTACAAAAAAGGGCAGAAAGACGGCAAGGCAGAAATTGAAAGATTAGATCGCATACGTGGCACAGACATCAAGAAAATATTAGCAAAAAACAAAAAGGCGTTAGAGTGGTGGACAAGTATATAGATTCAAACATATGCCCATTACCGTGGAACCATTTAGAAGTTGATGTAAATGGCGGTGCGTCTCCTTGCTGTTTGTACAAGGGTAGTATTCCTGGAGTCAAAGTGTACGAACAAAGTTTAAAATCCATACAGCAAACAGAGTACATGGAACTTTTAAGAAAAAAGTTCAGGGAAGGTGAGCGTCCTAAAGGATGTCA
>ENA-OWPI01002841-OWPI01002841.1-marine-metagenome-genome-assembly--contig:-NODE-2841-length-15571-cov-3.876985_pt1 | contig 15571 bp, 16 predicted proteins | sample MGYA00238138_ERZ651775 | MGnify/ENA primary metagenome ERZ651775 (study PRJEB26906, sample SAMN06265043) | marine metagenome | isolation source: Helgoland LTER site | place: Germany:Helgoland, sampling...
AACACCTATGTCCGTAAATGCGAAGACAAAGGGGGCTATTACAATGGCAAAGATAACTGCCGCCGTAATTGCACGACGCATATATACACCACCCCGTGCTGCTGCCTTATCCGCTGATTTATCCGCTACTGTCTGACGAGCGATCATACGCTCAAAAAGACGTGCTTGATTATCAGCCTGTGCCGCGATCATCTTCATGACGAAGCCACTTACTCCCCCGCCTAGCATTGCTAATAATTCTGGTGTCATATGTTATTTGTCTCTGAGTTCCCTGATTACTTTTACTGCGGATGCAGTCATGTATATTAAGGTAGCTAATCCCACCAATGCCCCTAGAATTTCGTTTATATGGTTCAATTCAAATGTAGCTATAAAGCCACTCATTCCAATGAGTGATTTAAAAATAATATTCTCTAGAATTTGATCGTTCATTATAAGATATAATTGACCGTTAAACCAGCGTATGTAGTGCCATAGCCTGTTGAATTTACTGGAACGTTAATGGTTGTAGTATTAACATTCAAAAATTGATTTACTCCGACTAAAGTTGGTGCTTCCGTTGCATAGCATCTAATTGAGGACAATGCTGTGCAATCACGGAATACAGCAGCTTGGATTTCAGTAACGGTACTTGGTATTTCAATTTGCGTTAATGCTGTGCAGTTTCTTAAAACAGATTCAGAAACTACTGTAAAAATGTTTTGAGAACCACCAGTTTGCTGTGGAAATGTAAACTCTTCTAATGCAGTGCATCCTTCAAAAGTAAAGCGACCAACTGCGGCAAGGTCGTAATCTGATAAACGAACTGTCTTTAGTGATGTGCAACCTCGGTAAGATGAATTTCCAATTGCAGTAATGTTTCTGCCCAATGTAAAACCATTGCCACCAGCGTTAATGCCTTGACCATATTTAATGCAATTTTCAAAACACATATCACCGATTGTTCCAGCGGTTGAGTTATGATAATAAAATTCCACCAAAGAATCACATCCTTGAAAAGTCTGCGATCCTAGTGATTTGCAATTAGACCCTAAAGTAACACTTGTTATTGCAGTATCTAAACGATAACCAGAGTTCAAATCAGCGTCCCGAAGGTTTTTAATTGAACCTATTCCACCAGCAATTGAAGTTGTGTATGGATAAACTGGATATAATTCATCAACTTTGTCATTTAAAGAAGTTATTGAGTTCCTGTTCAACTCAATTTCATTATAATTTTCTGTTATTTGTTCACTTAGTTCCTGCTCAAGCTCATGCACCGCTGATTCATTATTAACCTGAACCTCAAGCACTCCGCTTGTGTTGCCCCCATTGCTAACTGCTAAAACGTGACCAAGCTCAACACTTATGTCTGGCTGAACGTTTGTAATACCCCCAGCAAGAGTGCTGCTCAAGTAAACTACTTCGCCCTCAGTGTATGTGCCGTCGTCCAGAACTAAGTCTCTAACTTTTCCGTTTAGTGTGACAAAACCACTAGAATTGTTAGAAATGGATTCAGTTGTAATACCAATTGTTTTACGTGCATTTACTACAGTATCCGCTTGGGATAAAACAATGGTTGGCTTGTTTCCTTGAGAACCGCCTATTGAGACAACACTTCCGTTGGGTATTGTTGCACCAGATTTGTTTACAGCATACAGTACCAGCTCTTGACCAACCTGAATAGTTGTGTTCGCTCCAGTAACAAGGTCCAGTGTCTTTTCTTGATTGTTCCAACTGAGCTCTCCACCAGTATTACCAGCAGAATTGAAATCCGCAGTTGTAATGTCAGCAGAGGGAATTGTAGTTGTCCCAGTAAATGTAGCATCATCGATGGGAGCCTTTAGTAGGATTGCGGCTGCGTTAGCGGCAACTCCAGTAGCATTGTCATCAACACCCAAGTAATCTTGAACAGCTACCTTTGACGGTAGTCGAAGAAGTGTATCTATATCAGAGGAAACTTGAGTATTAGTTGGCATTACTTAGGGTGCTGGTGGGGTTACATTCTGGGACACAACAACCGTAGTGTTGCTAGTATCCAAACCAATTGATAGTGTAGCTTGCACTGGATTAAGCGTTGTATGCTTCGATGGATCCAGCAGTGACTGTGATAGCCGTGAAGTTGCCGTAGCTAGTGTAGCCAGCGGGCAGTGTAGTTTGCAGTGCAACTGCGTTGACTTTGTTTGAGCAAGTAATTGCACTAACTGTAGCTCCTTGGGGTCCAGCTACGATAATAGCCCAGTTACCTACGGGAGCTGCTCCTGTGATTACTTCGCTGCCTCGTTTGCCTAGGCTTTGTTCTGTGTATGCGGGTGTTGACATGATGTTATATGATTAGTTGGTTGTAATTTGTTCGGATTTTCTTAACTAGATAAGAGTTAGCTATATTCTGATCTGATATCTTAGCTAGCTCGTCCTCTAGAATTGAATTAACAAGTGCCAGCGACAGGCTGAAGTTAGCCTCGTCTGAGTTCTGATCAACACTGCGTTGCCAAGTGTAGGCAGCTAGGTGAGCCATATACGGAAGTAGCTCGGCTGGAACCTCTTCGTCTTGACCAGAAAACCCGTAGTTGGGGTTGTATGCCTTCTTGTAGGAAACAAAAACTTCTACTGGATCCTCGGAATTGTTTGGCTGTAGATACAGACCATTATCTAGGGGATCCAAGTATAGTCCACTTTGAGGAATACCACCAGCACCAGTTATCGTAGCTCCGTTTGAGTTGACCATAAAGTCGTACTCTGTTCCGCGGGATACATCTGGGTCATCCTTGTAGATACGTAGATACGTACCAATGTCATCCTTGTTTACTTCACTCTGTGGCACTTGATTGCCGTTTGCAATTAATCGTGCTTCACCGAAAACTAAAAAGCGTTCCCAGTAATTTGTTTGGTTGTACGCTTTCTTAGCTGCGTAGTTCCATAGGGACTTCAAACGATTTAGGGAAGCCGTTCCCTCTGCGTATTCACGACCAATTAGTGCGAATGTCAGATCCTTTAGGTTAAGGTATGTATCGTTTGTAAGTGCCATTAAAATTTATTGGCCGCCATGCCATTTGGCAGGAGAACCTTATTGTTTAAATACTTCAGGAAGTCATCATCATTTGAGAACCCCACTCCGTACTTTTTGTTCAATGCGTAGTATTCGTTCATTGGAACACTACCGATGTGCTTACCGAAGATCGGATGCTCTTTGCCCTTGAATTGAGAAGCTGATTTCCTAGCCCCCTGCATTCGCTTTTCCTGCATCTTTGGATTAAAGATGGCCTTCGCTTGCTTTTCGAGCATACGAAATTGATCAGCAAATAGTTCTTCTTCTGATGGTAAGTTTGACATAATAAAAAAAATGGGGAAGAGAGGGATGTTACCTCCCTTCCCCAGAATTGTCAATAGAACTAGACTGCGAAGTCAGTGATCTTACCGAGGCCGTTGCAGCCCTTAACGCAAAGAGTACCCATTGCGTCGATGTAACCACGAGGACCGCCACCTTGATCTTCGAGCATTGTGGAACCCATGCTCAGTCCTTCTGCCCAACCAAGGAGCGAAGGATCGAGGAGGTAAGCACGCTTCTGATCTGGCAAGCACTTGGGATTCGCAGAGATGATCTTCACGACACCATAGGGGCCTTGGAAGATTTCAACATTGTAGCTGACATCTGTGCCATCACCCTGATTGAAGACAGTAGTGTTACCACCACCGTTACCTGTGCCAGCTTGAACACGAGTAAAGCCATCAATGATGGAGTTACGTACTTGTGTACCAGCTACAAGGATCATGTCTTGCTGCTCACCAGTTTCTTCAAAGATGCTTGTAAGCATTCCGTTGAAACGGGCTTCAGTTAGCTCCAATGCATTGTCGGCTAGAACTGCACCAGCTTGTGTCTTGAATGCATCTGGAACTTCAGTTACATCATCAGTGGATTGTGTTCCAGCACCCGCTTCGAGAGTTGGGTCAAGCCAGACACCGAGGCCACGAAGTTTACCAGCAGCAGTTCCAGAACCAGTAACAGCACCGTTGTCCGAGCAAATAGATGCTTCAATGTCACGTAGGACTTGAGAAGTAGCTTTTTCTTCGGCTTCTTGGATACGAACTGGAGTAACGGAATCCATGATTTCCTGTTTCTTAGAAACACGGAATGTATCACGGAAGTGCTGAAGACGATTGTTCAAGCGACTGAGGTTGTCAAACTGACCAACGAACTCGTCGCCCCCAGTTGTACCAACATCAGCACCTTCAATAACGGCGTTGCCAGCAGCAGGATCCCGAAGGTCATCTACAGTCCACTCAACGAGGTCTGCGGTAGCAGCTTGTTTTGGGAGCAGTCCGTAAACGGGAGCTTGGCGAGGAGAAAGAACAGTTGTTAGGTCCAACAATTGTTCGCGGTTGCCTACACCAGAACCAGTTGGTGGTGTAGAACGGAATGAAGCATCAAAATCTGTCATGATATTAGATAATTATTTGAGTTGTTTTTGTTTATTTGTAACGAGAGTTAATTTGTAGTTGTCGGATCTGGCGTGCTGCCATTAAATTTCCTTTTCCAGCCGCTTCCTTTAGCTTTTTCATTTGATTGGACTCCACTGTCTGCCGTGAGTTACTGGCTGTATTGCCACTCAGTGCATTCTTTGGTAGTTTACGAGGAATGATTATCTTCTTCTTGCGGTTTACAGTGGGCTTTACCATGTTTGTCGCAGCGTGAGCCAACTGATATTTCAGTTTAGCAGCCAACGCTGGGGCAACCTTGGCAACAATAGCCATGTCCTCCGAGGAAACCATCTTCCTGTATTCTAAATTGGTTTCTGATTCATCATCCTCTAACCAAGTAAACTCATCTTTGGCTTTGGAGTTTAACTCCTCTGCGTCTTTGTTAGCTTTTTCTAGTCGTTTTAAATACTTACGCTGCTTTGGCAGATCATCGTATCTATCCTGTAGACTACTAATATACTGAACAATGTCCGAGCGAGTGTATTCACTGCCCTTGTGTTCAAATGTATCATCGTCTCCAGCTAACCAGTTCTGGTAAAAACGGATATTGTTTTTCGTCTCCTTCTCAATGCTTTCTAGCTCGTCTTCTGTAGTGACCGTTGCTAATGCATTTGTTGGAGCGATGACAGTATCCAAGCTGCTTGATAGTGCAGCACTTTTACTTTCTAACTCGCTTTTGAGTTCCTTGATTTGAGAGGTTAATTCTCCAATTCGCTTACCACTACCACTGCCCATTTTCTTAGCTAGCTCACCCAATTTTTCGGGTGGCAAAACTTCCATGGCCTGTATAGCGATCTGTGAACGAGAGTCATCATCCAACTCATCCCAATCAATCTGTGAAAGAACGCCTTCGCCTCCCTCCGCTTCTTCAGTAGTTTCCTCTGATTCAGTTTCTTCGGCTTCTTCTACTTCGGATGCATCCTCTGTAGCTTCTTCCTCTGCAACTGGCTCAGATTCCTCTGGCTGTTCCTGCGTTGGTGATAGCTTTTCCACTCTTGCTTGACGAATTTCGTCCAGCGTTTGCGGTTTGGCTTGTTCGACTGTCGATACTTCTTCTGTAGGGGCTGTATCGTTACCCACATTTTCGGTTTGATCCATAACACTAATCTGCATTTTTACGCCCGCAGTACGGCGATGAAAGTATTATAGCACGGGGCTATTTTAACGGTTTCGATTTGCTCTTACACGAGCTTTTGCGGCTTGTAGTTCGGCTTCCGTAAAGTATTTGCTTGATTGAGGATTACTTGATCCCCCATTACCCCTACTACCCATTTTTGCACCTGCATATCCAGCACCGACACCCTGCGTTATGCGGGACTTCAGAACTTTGCCCGCACCCTTCTTGACCTTCTTGGCTGCTTTTCCACCTACACTTGCCCGACCAGCTCTATATCCAGCTTGGCGTGCGGATTCCCCAGATTTAGACTTGGCTTTGCCCCTGCCCTTGGAGTTCATGAACTTAGATTTGGACTTATTGAGTGCACTTTCTTTGTTCTTAAAAAAGCTACCCTTGTAGTTAGATGGTCCCTGCAATGGCTTTCCCTTTACGGACTCCGCTGCTGTCTTGGGTCCCTGCTTTGGCCCCTTGGGTGCTGTCTTCTTGGGCACTTTCTTGGCTGCTACCCTTTTAGTTGGTGCTTTTTTAGCTGCTGCCTTTTTGACTGGTGCTTTTTTAGCCACCTTTTTGACTGGTGCTTTCTTAGCTACCTTTTTAGCTGCTTTCTTAGCTACCTTTTTAGCTGCTTTCTTAGCTACCTTGGGGTTAGCCGATACTCGTTTACCAGCCTTAGCTGCGGCATCATTGGCTTTTCTTTGAGCGGGTGTTAGGGCTTTCTTAATTGGTGTAACCTTTACGCCCTTTGCCTTGGCTGCCGCTGATTTTGCTGGATCAAATCCCTCCCTTAAAACTGCTTTTCTATCTAAACCAATTTTGGATCGAACATTCTTGGTCTTGGCTGTTGTTTTTGCACCAGAGGACACTTTCTTCACGGCGGCTGCTGCCTTCTTCTTAGCGGATGCCTTAGCTACTTTTTGAACACCCTTTACGATTGCACTTATTGCTTTTTTCTTCATTGTATTATTCTGCTAAATTAGCGACCACGGGTGCGTAAACCTCCACGCCCCGAACGATTGGATTTTACGTATCCGACCTTTTTCTTTCCCTTGGAAACACTTAGGGGTGTTCTCTTTGCGGTTGGAGTAAAGCTAGCTGCACGGGGTTTTGATTTTGCCTTGGGTGCTGCCTTCTTGGGTGCTGCCTTCTTGGGTGCTGCCTTCTTGGGTGCTGCCTTTCGGGGCATCACTACATTTGTGGGTTTTTTCTTCGGGGCAACTGCCGCTGGACTAGCGGCTGCTCTGGAAGAGGATTTATTCTTATTATATACCACTGCTGCCCCAAGAGCCCCTGCGGTTCCCGCAAGTATCTTATTGCCACGTGCGGCTCGTGCTGCTCGGACTGGAGCATTTTTTACTGCACCAGCGGACTGAACGCCCTTAAATGCATTTGCCTTTGGCTTTAGTACATTGGTGGCTCTGGCTTTTGCTTTGGGTGCTGCCCTTAGGGGCTTCACTACATTTTTGGCTTTGGCTTTTGCGGTGCGTTTAGCTACCCCCGCTTTTGCCGATTTATAAAGATCCTGCATTTCCTTTAGCTGGGTCTTTGTTAATTTTACATTAGCTACCTTTGCTTTAGCATTTGTGGTGCGAACGGGCTTTGCGGCCTTTGCTTTAGCCTTTGTGGTGCGAACGGGCTTCACTACATTTTTGGCTGCTGCTTTTTTGTATGCTTTGGTGGCTGCTTTAATTCCTGCGGAAATAATTTTTTTCTTCATTAGTTTTGGTTGTGTTAGTTAATTTTTTTCTGGGGATAAAATTTTCAGCAAGTAGTCATCCTCTATCATTCCACCAATTATCTTGGCATCAGCACGCTCACTGGCATCCAAACTTTTTTCTAAAAGATGGAATTTAGTTTCCCTGCACTCCTTGATGAAATCAATGATGTACTGGTACTGCTCGTACTTAGATAGAAACAATACTGCTTCACTGAGACTGTCTGTTTGCTTAATAGCCATTAGGATTCTCCTAGGTTTTGAGTGTCAACGGAGCCCATTGCTGCGGGAGCCGCACCCAAGCGTCCGATCTCTGCATTCTGCTGTTGAGCAACTTGCTGTTGATATTGAGCTGCGTAGTTCTGTAGGTTAGCCATGAAGCTAGGATCCGATTGGATTCTGCCTTGGATACCCTCTTGACCTGTGTATTCCTGAATTACCTGCATTGCAATCTGACCACCATTTGGTCGAGCACCCACTGGGATACCAGCGTAAATCTTGGTGAGATCATCAGTAACATCCTTAACCATTTCTTCCTGCCCCATTCCTTCGGGTTGAATGATTGCATCCGCAATACTTGGATCAATTGCATTCGCTGCGAATTGCTCCGCTGCTTGAACGTTGAATGTATTGTTGGGTGAGTTTCTAGCTAGCTCAAGAATCGCTGCAATCTTAGCCTTCATTGTTTCTGGGTCTTGATTCTGGACATCGAATGAGATATTAACATCAATGCTCTCGTCCTCTGGGGACTTGTAGATAACTAGCTCGTCTGGGTAGCCAGTCACTCGGAAAAACTTTTCATCGGGTCCAAACACTAGGAAGGACTTGTACGCTAGCTTCAGTATACTGGAGCAGTGCGTAAGAAACTTGTCAATAAAGAACTGCTGGCGTTGCATACTTAGCTGGCTATCTTCGTTGAGCCCAACTAAATCCATTGCTTCCTGTTGAACATACTTCTCTAGCTGGCTAGCAGCCCCCGAAGTATTTGGAATATCCATGTATTCAAACTTCTCGTTTGCACGAACACCAATCCATGCACCAGCACCCATTTGGGCTGGGGGTCGTCCGACTGGGTGTAGCAGTGGGGGTGCAACAGCCAAAGCCATTTGATCACTCCAGCCATCACGCAGTGTCTTCATTTGCTTTTGAGGGCCACGAAGCAAATCACCAAATGTATTTACATCATAAATACGTTTACCAGCATTACTTAATCGAGTTAATATAAATGGATACTCATCGTAACCAGATAGTAGCTCATTACTTAAGTACCCAGTTGTAAGCCTTGGGTTCCAAACTGTTAGGTAGATTCCTTCAGAGTTACTTTTCTCGTCAATGAGCCTACGGTAGGTGTATACAACCTCAATCAAATCCTTGGAATCCACCATGCCAGACATACCATACGTTGATCCCCCTCGTGCTTGAGAGGATCGCAGTGAGCTGTATGTGGTTTGGTTCATGCCAGAGTAGTCAAAGCCACGGTAGTTCTCGATGAGTTCCTCTGCGACTTCTGCATCCCATCCTTTGTTCTCTACACAGTTTTCAATCTCTTGGGGAGTAAGGAACGCACGCATATGAACTCTGGGTGCTCGCTGAATATCCGTAACATACGCTGGTATAACAATATCAATGTCAGCGAACTTTGTTTCCACAAAGGGACGCGATACATCTTTCTTGGCTACTGGGATCTTTGCTACACCAAAGTCTCGGAGTTCACGCAGTGCTTTTTTTGCCTTAGGAATATCGACATAATCAAACATATCGGTCATCATGGCAATTGTCTCCTCATCTCGGTTTTCATCCGCCAGAAGATCATATAGCTCTGGTGCGACTTCCTCAATTAGTGATAAGTTAAACTCTTCGTCATGTGTTCTGGATTTTATTTCCCAGTCTACGTACGTAATAGCAATACCCTTTTCGAGTAAATTGTTTGCGGCTGTCTCGCACTCCGAACGAAAGTCGCGGATGTAGGAGTTCTGCATATACTTCAAGAAGGATGAAACTACTCCAGCCTTCTGCATATCCGAGGATTCCGTTGGGTACGCACGGATGTTACTCTTAGCCAAGGCATTCATCATTAGCCCAACATACGTAGAGATGCATTGCTCAATGAGTCTTACTTCAGTATCCGATGCACCGTCCCAAGGGAATGCATTTTCCCCAGTCTTAGTTAGCTGGCTATTCTTACCAACCCATTCAGCATTTCGATTATTGTAGCTATCTTGGCACTGAGATACGTATGAGGAAAGTTCGGTAACATCGCTCTCGTAGTCACGCTTCAACTCATTGATATCTGGCTTGGACGTAACGTAGTAGGCTTCTAGTTCTTTGTCTTCCATAAATTGTGCATTATAACACGCTCTTATTTATTTAATCTGATTTTTATGTTGTTTAAAAATATAGAATACCAATGGGGATCTCTGGCTATCATGTCAAGGAAATCACATAGTGGAATCTCCTCATGTATGTCGTGCTGACACCTATGAAGTATCTCCCAATCCACAAATGCACTTGAGTGCTTAGACGCGAACTTCTTTAATTCTTTGCTCTCGCTGGAACTCTCGCTTATAGATAATTTCATGCCTGTAGAACTTTTCATTGTTTTTCTCGACCTCCTGTGCCCTGAACACTAGTTGCGGGCGAATAGCATTCAAGTGCGTTGACGGGATGGATACTCTAATTTTACGCACGGGCTTCTCTAGTAGCTTGCAGTACCAGAATAATTTATTGGGGGTGAGTCCCAGTGCCTGAACCCGAACGAACTTGGGCTCAATGATTGCATCATCCTTCTCCTTGAAGTACTCAGCTATCTTAGCTACACCGCTCTCCGTGAGTTCCTTGGTCTTCTCGCAGTAGTCCTCTGCATTGCAGAGCTTTTTGCGTAGTACGCCAATCTTGGGTGCTGTTACCCCGTATATTTCAGCTAATTTCTTTTGTTTCATTAGTATCCTCCTGTTGTTCTGGTCTGCTCAAAGTCAGTGTCCGTGTAGTGAATTGGGCCATCTCCAGCATTTGCCATTCGCAAATAGCGGATTAAATCAAAGAAGTCCTTTAGTGCCTCGTCTGATTTACCCTGTGCATTGTAGTTAATTAGGCTATCAATTAGATTCTCACAGGACTCATGAATAAAGCACTTGGGCATATTTGCGGCATCCAGCTCGTAGTTTGGATTATATGAGAACCATTCATCCAGTGCCTGTATTCCAATTATTTCGTTTCTACCATCGGAGGGAACAAAGTGGAAGTCAAATTCCGCAAAGGATGCAAAGAGATCCAAGTTGTTTTCATTCTCCCTAGCAAAGTATCTTGAGTCCCCGATGCGTTCAAATACTTCAATACCCATCTCTTCCTCTATCTCTTCAAAGAGAGCACAATACCCCTGCACATCATAACCTATCTTCTTGGCTGCTGGACCATACTTCCACCTTTCACCGAACAATGCCCATTCTCCGTAGCTAGCTCGGTCTGGCCACTCCCTCATTATGTACACTTCCCCGAACTCATTTACCGCTGCCCAGATAGCAGAGAAGTTTCTTGCTCCCGCGGGGTCAACTACTTGGTAGCAGGTGAACTCCGACGTATCGGAAATGTCGGGGAACGTCATCCCATTGGCGTTCTCCTCATTACCTAGCACCTGTACGTCCGTTGAGAATAGGGGCAGCAGGGATGTAATGCTCTTTACTGGAATACCGTAGGCACGTACACGAATCTCTTCGTCTGGTCGCCCTAGTAGGTCCTTCTTGATTCGCTCGTATCCCCCAAAGGGGTTTTCGTCGGAGTGCAGATACACGATGCTTGCGTCCCTCATCGGGGAGTATTGAACCACGGGTACTTCTTCATTATCCAAGAGCTCCGCGGGGCGTGTAGCTAGTGTCCTGCAATTCTTTAGGTAGTCCGCAATGAAGGGCGTATATCCGTCAATGGGGGTAAATCCAAGTAGCATCTTGGAGTTCAGTGTAGCCAATCGGAAGCGTAGGGTATTAACTAGAGCCGCATCACCCAGATATTCGTCAAGCCAACTGCCGATATTCAACTCTGGATTGCCCTTGAATCCAAACTGGAAGCCCTCTAGGATAGTCTGGTTGTTGCTGAACTGCGTGTACGTCTTGAAGTCCACACGAGTCCTAGTATCTGGGAAGATGAAGGAGGATGCAGTAAAGCCATTCTGCATAGAGAAGTTAATGTAGCCCTCAATGCTCTTGGTCTTCTTCTTGAACTCCTTGGGCATCATATCCCACACTGCCGCTTGCTGCACCTTAATAGATGTATCTGCATTCTGTGAGAAGCACACAACATGACCGTCATTGTTCTTTGTCACGGCCTCCATTACTAGCTTGGCACATCCCGTAGTTTTGCCACTACGATTTCCACCCAATGCCAGCACTTCATTGTAATCCCGTACACCGTCCCGAATCCTTGCCCAACCATCTAAGTCAAATCCGTGCCTAAGTGGATCCTCCTGTGATGCCCGTATAAGGCCCTCACGTGCTCTGTGAAGCTCTTCAAGGACACTGGGGTCACTCTGCCCTAGGATGAGTATCTCCTCGTCCGTAGGGGTCTCTACTAGAGGGTGCGGTGTGAATACTAGTTCCATTTATTTATCGGACACTCCCGCCTCCTCGGTCACTTCAATTACCTCCACTTTCTTTAACTTTTCAATTCTATCCCTAGCTGCAATTAGGGTATCATTGAAGTCATCTATTGTATACACCTGCTTCACATCCAGCACATGGGATGCCTCGCCTCTGGCTGTCATTGCTTGCCTCTGGGAGTTTGCTTTAGCAATTGAGATTTCCTTTAGGTCCTTGAACTCTGGCTCGTACCCATTGTCGAGCTTTACTCTTAGGCCATCAATGACATCCTCCTCTAGGGACTCTAGGTTGACGTAACTCCTAGCGGAAAGCTGTCCCCCTAGCTCCCTAAAGGAGTTCGTGTGATCCGAGTAATCCACTAGCACCTGCACAATAGTGCTCCTAGAGATACCGTGCTTGCGGATCATATTCGTCTGCGAGCAACCCAGTGCGTGTAGATACAGTATCTTAGCTACCTTCTCTGGATTGTGTCTAGATAGACTCTTGGTCTTATGCACTTCCTTCTCCCTCTGTATCTCTACGATAGAATTGGAGATGCTTTGCATCAGTGCGTCTTTTTCTTTGTTATTATCCATACCCTATTTCATTTTTGCAACAGGACCCTCTGGACCCTATTGCATTTTTGCAATAACCCATTGCAAATTTGCAACACCTATACCAGTATACATACAATATACAAATAAAGAGGGGGCTCTGGGAAGTTATCACTTCCCTATGGAGTCCAATGTTACTCTGGGTGTCAAGTTGAATGCGGTATGAGCTTTGGAATTTTTTGTGGGGTGTCTTATATATATAAGATAAAATTCGAACGAACTTTGTTGAACCCCCTCCCCCCGTCTAGTGTGCCACTGCGTCCATGCCTAAGCGTCAAGATTTCGTAAGTCGTTGTATACCAATACTATGGACACCTTGGTGCTACGTAGCTAGCTACAAATGCTACGTGATTAGACTGAGAGAAGCGTGCTTGGTCGCTGTATGAGTGGGATATATTGGTAGCAGTGTGGAAATGTATCACAGCACACCATCCACTATCTACCTGTCTATCTACCTAGCTATCTACCTAGCTATCTACCCGTCTTTATGGTGTCACTTTGGGCTCAATATAACTGTCACTTTAACTACGCATTCGCTCCAGCCCAGTGCCAGTGCGGTATGGATGGGCATGAAAAAAAGTGAAAATAATGATCGCCATATCTAGCTACAGCTGATTGAATGCAGTCTGTTCTTTAGTTAGGTTGTCATTACGGTGGCAATCGAGGGTGGCTCACGCTACTCTGATTCATAGGAAATCGCAACTCCTACCCAAGCTCATTGAGTGATCGGGAAAGCGAAGTTCCCACTTTGACCATTGAGAAATGCGAGTGCCGACTGAGAAGTGCAGAGTTGAGAAGCGGATGTCTAGCAGAGTATGCCATGACCACATCCAGCCAAGACCAGCAAAGCACGGAGGATGGTGTTGGAATCCATCGACAAATAGTGAAACGCATTTCGGAGATGCGTAATCAGTGAGTGGCTCCACTGGTCTGATGATCTAGCCAACTAACAAAAATACCAATAGATAACGATATGAAATTCTTATACTCAGCACAACGACAAGGTGAAAGCGGTAATGTATTCTCAATCTGGTTCCACTCAGTGGAAGATGCACTGCTCATGCAGAAGACAATGAGAAAACACTTCAAATGCCCAGTCTCATGCACTTGGTCTATCGATGGAGAAACATACAAAAATGATTAACAGGTCGAAACGCACTGAGTGCGTCTGGCAGTATCTCTGTCACTGATGAGACCATCAGCAACTAACAAAAATACCAATAGATAACGATATGAATAACAATACAAAACTACGCCAATACCTAACAAGCAACTACGCATCCAGCACACTGGGCATAACTGGTCGCCAGATAGCAGATGCTTCCCAAGCACAACTCAAACAGTGGGTCACTGATTTGGGTGGTGATCCTGTGGCTGTCATGGGTGATAGCACACCAGCACCAGCACCAGCACCAGCACCAGCATCGACAGAGGCAGAGGACACGCTACGTGCATTGCAGGATTTACTGGGAGGTAGATCAGCATCCGTAGACATGGATAAAGTCCGCGATGCAGTGCAGGACGCAATTGCTAACGATGTGTCGCCAAGCCTAGAAAAAATGCAGAATCAAGTGGATGCACTGTCGCCCTTGGCTGATACACTGGACAAGATTGCGGACGCAATGAAGGGTGGGACATCCAGCAGACTACCATTGGCTGTGGCTGTGGCATCTGGCAACAATCCCATCTTGGAATTGATCCAGCCATATTACGACAGTGGATCAGCGAATCCAACCAAGGTGTGCATCTCAGCACCACCCAGCTATGGTAAAAGCTACAGCATCTCACTGCTGGGGCAATCATACGATCATTGTATCACACATGGATGCTCTGATGACATGGACGAATGGCATGAGATCATTGGTGGTGCGACACCCAGAGAAGATGGCAATGGTTTCATCGTATCAGATGGCAAGCTAGCTAACGCTGTGCGATTAGCCAGTAAAGGTGAGAGCGTGCTATTCTTTTTGGATGAAGTCTTCCGCTTATCGCCCAAGGTCATGGAGAAAATGCTGGATTTCCTAGCACCACAGCCAGATGCGGATGGCATCAAACGCTATAAGCTAACGACCAAGCACAATGACAAAGGTGTGCTTGAAACTCTGACCTGTGATATGGACAATCTGCATATCATTTGTGCAACTAACCTATGCGAGGTGATCCCACCAGAAGCATTCAGATCACGATTCCTGTTCAAGCACGTGCAATTCGATTCAGCCATGGTCGCCAACATAGCTACCAGCGTAGCTACCAAGTTTGGTATCACTGATGCCGCTGATCTGGGTGGTCGATTTGCAATGGCAATGGAACGCAGTCGGGAGATGAAAGCCAGCGGACAACTGCTGACATCCTTGGACATCCGCAACCTTGAAACAGCGTGCACTCACAGCAGTGACAACACGGGTGCGAGTGTGCTGATGTGGATGTGTGCCAATGGTCTCGATGGTCTCAAAGCATGGGACTCAGATACTGGTGATGTCACACTGGATTCCATCAATGGTGTCGCCGAGCTAGCTACAATGCTAGCGTAGCTAATCAATTAACTAACAAATCAAAGCATATATATAAAAATGAAAACGATAATCAAAAAAGCAATAAGCACCTGCAAGCGTAAGGTTGTAGGCAGACAGAAGGGTGGAGTTCTCACTCGCATGGTGAACGCAACTGGTAAGCGTTGCACCATCAGCATCGATGACAGCGTGCCAACAGCAAACTGGTCATTCCAACGCGACAAGCACGTCATCAAGGTGGGAACTAAGTTGGACACCATCTGCAACTCATCGACGAAAGCCAACGATGCCAAGCTTAAGAAGTTTGTCGAGCTGGTCATCCGACATGAGACAGAGCACGGTAGACTAACCTGCCGAGACAGTGACGTAGCTGATCAACTTGAAGCACGCAACCTACCGTATCGCTTGTGGAATCTATTCGAGGATATCCGCATCGAATACGCCAGTGCTACACGCAAGGATGGCGATGGTGCATTCAGATGGGTCAACTACCAAGATGTGGATGCGGCATATAACTCTGCATCGGCGTTACTATGGGCAATCAAAACCAATGAAGCTGGCATCAAAAAGCAAGCCAGTGCGTTTCCAAATAT
>ENA-OWPI01002848-OWPI01002848.1-marine-metagenome-genome-assembly--contig:-NODE-2848-length-15548-cov-4.125525_pt1 | contig 15548 bp, 13 predicted proteins | sample MGYA00238138_ERZ651775 | MGnify/ENA primary metagenome ERZ651775 (study PRJEB26906, sample SAMN06265043) | marine metagenome | isolation source: Helgoland LTER site | place: Germany:Helgoland, sampling...
TTTTCTAAGACTATTAAGGGAAAGAAAACCATATTATTTTCTCCTGGATGCTCATCTTTTGACCAATATAAAAATTTTGAAGAAAGAGGAAATATATTTAAAAAAGAAACGCATAATTATATAAATGAAAATTTAAGATGATTTTTATTGCAAGAAATGATAATGGTTTTTTGTCTAGATGGTGGTGGTCAGTAGATCATTGGAACCTATTACAAATTTTAATTTTAGCATTTATAGGCTCTATTATGATATTAGCAGCAGGTGAAGCTGTAGCTGAAAAACATGGTTATCAAGAGTTCCATTTTTTTAAACATCATATTTATTATCTTATGCTTTCTATATTTTGTATGATATTTACTTCTTTTTTATCCATTAAAGGAGTTTTCAGACTCAGCTTGCTAGGATTTATTCTCTTCTTAATATTACTATTTTTTGTTATGATATTTGGCCCGGATAAAAATGGGGCAAGTCGATGGTTAATCATTGGCAATGCCTCTATACAGCCTTCTGAATTTATCAAGCCATTCTTTGTAATAGTTACAGCCTATTTACTTTCTCATAAATTTAATAACTTTAAATATATACCAGCATTTGTTTCAGGCTTTCATATATCATTGTTACTATTATTAACCATTTTATTTTTTTTGCTAAAACAACCAGATTTAGGTATGTCTATAATTATAATACTTATATGGTCAGGGCAGTTATTTCTTTCTGGTTTATTATTAAGATGGTTTTTATTATTATTTAGTTTGCTGGCTTCAGGAATATTTGTTGGTTATCATATGTTTGCTCATGTAAAAAGGAGAATAGATTGTTTCATTAATGCTACTTGTGAGAGAATGGATCAAATAAAGAATTCCTTTAAAGCTTATGAGTCAGGAGGATTTTTAGGGAATGGACCTGGAGATGGAATAATTAAAAATAAAATCTCTGATGCGCATACAGATTTTATATTTCCTGTTATTGCAGAAGAGTTTGGAGCAATATTCTGTATGTTAATAATGGCTCTATCATGCTCTATAGTACTAAGAGGTTTAATTAGGGTTTATAAAAATAATAATTTATTTTCACTGCTTTCTGTTGGTGGACTATTAATTTTATTTGGACTGCAAGTTTTATTAAATGTCTCAGTAACATTAGGAATAGTTCCTACTACAGGTATTACATTTCCGTTTATAAGTTACGGAGGCTCATCATTATTATCTATATCAATAAGTATGGGTATCGTATTAGCTTTGACAAAAAATAATAGTAATAGGCATTAAATTGAAAAATATTAAGAGTATATTAATAAGTGCTGGAGGAACTGCGGGACATGCTCTTCCAGCTATTGAGATTGCTAATGAACTAGCTAGAAGAAATTATAAAGTAATATTTATTACTGACAATAGAATGTTTGATTTTATAAAGATAAATACTAGAGAAAATAGTAGTATAAAAGTTTTATGTTTTAAAGGCAGAGGCTTATATAAAAGTAAAATTTTTAAGAATTTGAAATCAATATTTTTACTATGCTATTCTAGCATACAGTCTTTTAAAACAATATTAATTAATCGTCCAATTTTAGTTTATGGCTTTGGAGGAGGTATAACGGTTCCTCCAATAATAATTTGTCATTTTTTTAAAACACCTATTATCTTGCATGAAGGAAATATAATTGTAGGAAAGGCAAATATATTTTTGTCAAAATATGCTAAAATTTTAACAACCTTTTTTCCTAAGATTGAAGGAACTTTTTCTAAAAAGATAAAAATCAAACATGTGGGAATGCCTGTTAGGAAAAGTATAGAAAATATATATAAAAATAAATATCAAATTAAAGATAATAAATCGATTAATATATTGATAACTGGAGGAAGTTTAGGAGCAGAGGTTATGGCGAAAAAAGTTGCTAAAGCTTTATGTAGTTTATCTAAAGATATATTAATTAAAATATCTATTGTACAGCAAGTACGAAAAGAAAATATGGAATATGTAAAAAGTTTATATGAAAAAGAATCAATACCACATAAGTTGGATACTTATATTGAAGATTTTTCTAAAAGTTTAAATTGGTGTCATTTAATAATATGTAGAAGCGGAGCTGGGACTATAGCTGAAAACTTAATCGCTGGTAAGCCAGCGTTAATGATACCACTATTAACATCTTCGGATAATCATCAAATGAAAAATGCATTATATATCAAAAAAATTAGAGCATGCTGGGTAGTTAACCGTAACGAAATGGATGATATCAAAATTTTACAAAGCAAAATTAAGAATATTATACTTGATAAGAAAAAGCTTTATCAAGCAGCTAAATTTGCTAAAGAAAACGCTTTTATAGATTCCACCAATACTGTAGCTAATATTGGAGAAGTTTTAATAAAGGAGCGTAAGTAGTTTATGGCTGTATTTTCTAAAGATATAGGAATAATTCACTTTGTTGGTATAGGTGGAATTGGTATGAGTGGAATAGCTGAAGTTTTATTTGAACTTGGTTATCAAATTACTGGCAGTGATATATCCATTAGTTCTAATATTGATCGTTTAAAAAAACTTGGTATAAAAATATACATAGGACAAGATAGAAAAAACATTACTAATGCTAGTATTATAGTTATATCTTCAGCTATTAAAGAAGATAATGTAGAATTAGTAGCAGCTAATTTAAATAAAATTCCTATAGTTAGAAGAGCTGACATGCTTGCAGAATTAATGAGGTTTAAAAAGTCTATAGCAGTTGGCGGAACTCATGGAAAAACTACAACTACTTCTTTTGTTAGTGCTTTATTGGAAGGAGCTGAGTTAGATCCAACAGTTGTTAATGGTGGAATAATAGAAGCATATGGAACAAATGCGAGATTAGGAAAAAGTGATTGGATGGTCGTAGAAGCAGATGAAAGTGATGGTACTTTTAACCGTTTACCAGCTACATATGTAGTAATTACAAATATTGATAGAGAGCACTTAGATTTTTATCAGTCATTTGATAATTTATTAAAAGCTTTTAGAAATTTTATAGAGAATATTCCCTTTTATGGTGTTGCATTTATATGTACAGATTTTCCTGATACTAAAAATTTATATAAAGATATAAAATATAGAAAGTTAATATCTTTTGGCTTTAATAAAAATGCAGATATAAGAGCGTTTAACGTAAAAATTAAAAATAATTTAACATATTTTGATATTATTATAAATAAAAATCACTTAAATCAAAGTATAATGATTAAGAATATTGTTATACCCCTTCCAGGTGAGTATAATATTAGAAACGCTTTAGGTGCAATTGCTGTAGCTTTAGAACTAGGTATAAAAGAGGAGGTTATAAAAAAATCATTATTATGCTTTAAGGGAGTAGAAAGAAGATTTAGCTTTGTAGGAAATGTTCGAGGTATAAGTATAATTGATGATTATGCTCATCACCCAACAGAAATAAAAAATACTCTTGATGCAGCAAGGTCTCTATGTACTGGTAAGATAATAGCAATATTTGAGCCTCATAGATATTCAAGAATTATAGATTTATATGATGATTTTATTAACTCTTTTAATAAAGCAGATTATATATTTGTCACTAATATCTATGCCGCAGGAGAAAAATACATAGAAGGTATTAGTAAGGAAAAAATTGTAGAATCTATTAAAAGTAAAGGTAACGAAAATGTTAATACCTTTAAAAATGAAAATAAAATGGAAAATGAATTGATTAATGTCTGCAAAAAGGGAGATTTTATAATTTTTTTAGGAGCTGGTTCTATATCTAAAAAAGCAAGAGCTTTAGAAAATAATATGTTAGAATTATTATCAGATAATAATTCTGTTAATTTAAATTAAAAGTATAAAATATTTATATATGTCATGTTTAATAGATAATGTACCTAAAGTTAGAGGGGAACTTTTATCAAATGCAGATATTGGTTCATCTTCATGGTTTAGAGTTGGTGGTCCTGCAGAGTTATTATATTTACCAGCAGATGAATTAGATTTATTACATTTTATGACTAACCTAAAATCTGAAATACCTTTATTTGTCATAGGCGCTTCTTCGAATCTCTTAATTAGAGATGGAGGTATTAGAGGAGTAGTAATTAAATTAGGTAGCGCTTTTAAAGAAATTAAATTATTAAAAAATCAATTATTAGTAGGTGCTTATTCTCACAATATGATGTTAGCAAAGTATGCAAATAATAAGAATTTATTTGGGTTTGATTTTTTATCAGGCATTCCTGGAACTATAGGTGGAAGTATCAAAATGAACGCAGGCTGCTATGGTACAGAAATGTCTGATATTCTTATAAAAGTAAAAGTTATAGATAGGCTTAAAGGTGTTAAAGAAATATCAGCTAAGGACTTAAAGTTAAAATATAGAGAATCAGTTCTATCAAATGATTCTATAATAATTTCTGCTTACCTTAAAGTTGATAAAAAAACTAAATATGATGTAAATATAATTAAAAATATTCGAGATAAGCGTTTAAAATCTCAACCAGTAGGACAATTAACTGGTGGGTCAACATTTAAAAATCCTCCTGGTTATAAGGTATGGCAATTAATAGATGATGCAGGTTGTCGAGGTTTATCTGTAGGAGGGGCAAAAATTTCTGATATACACACAAATTTTATTATTAATTATAATAATGCAACTGCAAAAGATATTGAAACTCTAGGTAATATTGTTAGAGAGAAAGTATTTGATAATACCGGTATTAGGTTAGATTGGGAAATATTAAAAGTTGGTTTTTAAAATAAGGAATATGTAAATTGAAGATTATGTTGCTGCTTGGAGGTTTTACAGAAAGAGAAGTATCTTTGCTATCTGGAAAAGAAGTAAAAGATGCATTAATAAGACTAGGTCATGAGGTTGATGAATTTGACATTAAAACACAAGATTTATGTTTAGCACCTTTAGAAAAATTTGATATAATATTTAATAGTTTACATGGAGGAGTAGGAGAAAATGGAATAGTACAAAGTATATGTGAAATTAAAAATATACCTTATACTGGTTCAAATGTATTAGCTTCTGCCTTAGCTATGAATAAAGTGCTAGCAAAGAAAGTTTTTTCAGAGGAAGGAATAAATACTCCAGAAGGTGTAGTTTCTAATACTAGAAATATTCTAGAAAATAAGCTTTTTACTAGGCCTTACGTAATAAAACCAATAGATGGTGGCTCTAGCTTGGGAGTAAATATTATATATAAGGAGACGGATTTAAATAAGATTAAAAGTAGTAGTTCTGAAGTCATGATTGAGAAATATATAAAGGGGCGAGAAATTGCTGTAGCTGTAATAGGAAATAAAGTTATAGGTATGATAGAAATAGATTATCCAGATAGATTTTATGACTATAATGCTAAATATAAAAGTAATAAAAATAATTATATTATACCTAGTAATCTAGATATGGCTTTAAAGAAAAAAATCGAGAAATATGCTTTATCTGCTCATAAAGCTATCGGTTGCAAAGGTATTACTAGGTCTGACTTTATAATTTCTGAAGAAGCTAATGATAAAGTATACCTATTAGAGATTAATACTTTGCCCGGACTTACAAGACATTCTTTGGTTCCGAAAATAGCCAATAATGCAGGCTTTACTTTTGATAAACTAATTTCAATAATTCTTAAAGATGCACTAAGGTGATTAGATTAATAAAAAAAATTTTAATTTTCACAATAATAATATTCTTTTTAATTCTATATTTTAAAAAAGAGTATTTCTTTTTAAAATATAAAAATATAATTGTGAGTTATGCAAATTATACAGGAATGTTACTTAATGAAGTTTATGTTAATAAAAAAATAGGTTCTAATGTAAATAATGATAATATAATTGAGGTGTTAAGTATTGATATAGGTGATCCTATTAATTCTTCTAGTTTAAATAATATTAGAAAAAAAGTTAATATTTTGCCCTGGGTTAAAGATACTAAGGTATTTTTGAGGCCATTTGGCAAAATAGATATAGTGGTCTTAGAACATATTCCGTTTGGCGTATTACAATATAAAGATAATCATTATTTAATTGATGAGGATGGCTTTAAATTTAAGGCTATAAAAGCATTAGATTTTCCAGAAATATTTAGGCTATTTGGAAATGGTGCGACTCTTTCTATAAAGGAATTACCTCCACTTATACAAAAGTTAAGCCAATTAAATTTAGAGGTAGAAAAAATTGAAAGAGTAGATTTAAGAAGGTGGAATTTTTTTACTAAAAAAGGTTTTTTAATAAAATTGCCCAATATAAATGCTATAAATTCTATAGATTATTTATATCCATTAAATAGTATGGATTATAATAACTTGCATTCTATTGACTTAAGAATTGAAAATAGAATTAGCTTGAAATATAATAAGGATCAATAGGAAAAATTATGTCTAAACCAAATTGGCTAAATTATTCATCTTTTACCAATAATACTATAATTTCTTCATTAGATATTGGTTCTAGTAAAGTATGTTGTTTAATAGGTAAATTAGATAGTAAAAAAAATATATCTATAATTGGTGCAGGCTTTCAAGAATCTAAAGGCCTAGTATCAGGTATTATAACTGATATGTCTGCATTAGAAAATTCTATAAGAAATTGTGTTGCCAGCGCAGAAAAGATGGCAGCTGTTAGAATCAAAAAGATTAATATAGGTTTTTCAAGTATTAATATTGATATAGAAAACTTAAATATAGAGATTGACCTTAAAGGATCAATCGTTAGTCAAGGTGATCTAGATAGAGCCTATAATTTCCTTGCAGAAAAACATATCACAGGAAGTAGGACCATATTGCATGTTATACCAGTGCAATATTCTATAGATGGAAATAAAGGTGTAAAAAGTCCATTAGGGATGTTTGGTGATAAACTTGGAGTTGAAATTAGTATAATTAGTACAGACCAGAATATTTTAAAAAATTTTAAAAATGTAGTTAAGCAATGTGATTTAGAAATAGACAATATAGTTTATACGCCATACGCAATAGGCTTATCTTTACTTTCAGATGAAGAGAAGGAATTAGGAGTAGCATTATTAGATATTGGATCCACTTTAACATCATTATCAATATTTTATAATGGAGCAATTCTACATACAAAAATCATTCCTTTAGGAGGGAATATGATTACTAATGATATCTCCAGAATATTTTCATTGTCTATATCTGATTCTGAAAGAATTAAAATTATAAATGGCCAATTAATAGAAGAATTAGAGAATTCTCTTTCTGTAATTGAGGTTGACTCATTAGGGGGTGAGTACGATTCTATAGAAATTACTAGAAAAGATTTAATTGCTGTAATTAAACCTAGAGTTAATGAAATAATAAACTCAATTAAAGATCAAATAATAAAAAGTGGTTATAACCATCTAATAGCTAATAGAGTTGTCATAACTGGGGGGGCAGCCCAAATGGAAGGGATAATAGATATAACTAGTAAAATTCTAGAAAAAAAAGCTAGATTAGGAAAGGTAAATATTATTAAGGGAGTACCAGATAATATGAGAAGTTCATCATTTTCTGCAATCAATAGCTTGCTAACTTATTCAATGATCACTAATAATGATATAAACTCTAAAAGTATAACAAAAAAAAATAAACCTGAAGGTTTTTATGTTAATATATTAAAATTTAAAAACTGGATAATGGAAAACTTTTAAAATATAAGATTGTTACAAATGTTACAATATGTGATTTCTCATTATATAAAATTATTGTTATATAATTAAGCATAATATGGGAAATACCTACATGCCAGATTCATTAAATATTCCAAATATAAGCTTTCAAAAAACTTTAAATGCAAAAGTTTTTTGTCAAGGAATAGGTTTGCATTCTGGCTTAAAAATTAAGATGGAAATATTACCTGCAGAACCTAACCATGGCATTGTCTTTATAAGAAAAGATATTTCAGAAAATCAAAAAATATTTGCTTCATATAGGAATGTAAGTGATACAAAATTAGGTACAACTATAAAAAATTCTGCAGGCTATAAAGTATGTACAATTGAACATTTAATGGCGGCATTTATGGGTTTAAAAATTGATAATGCATTAGTATTATTGTCTGGTTCTGAAGTTCCTATTATGGATGGAAGTTCTAAAATATTTGTAGATTTAATTAATAATATAGGTATTAAAGAACAATTTGTGCAAAAAAGATTAATAAAAATTATGAAAGAAGTTTCTGTTGGCATTGGCAGAAGTAGCATTATAGCTCAGCCTTCTAATAATTTTTCTATAGATTATAAAATAGATTTTGAAGATCCTGCTATTGGAGTTCAAAACCAAAAAATAACTAATTTAGGAAGTGACTTTGATAAAGAAATAAGTTCAGCTAGAACTTTTGGTATGCTTCATGAGGTCCAGTATATGCATGAAAATGGTTTGGCTTTAGGAGGATCAATGGATAATGCTATAGTTGTTGATAATGGTAAAGTATTAAACCCAGAGGGCCTAAGATTTAAAAATGAATTTGTTAGACATAAAATTTTAGATTTATGTGGAGATATGTATTTATGTGGAAAACATATAATAGGAAATATTTCGGCTGTCTGCGCGGGCCATGAAATAAATAATAAATTTTTATGGGAACTATTTAATGATAAAGATAATTATCAAGAAATTGAATCCACTAAGATAATTTCTATGGAAGAAGTCACATCTGCTGTGGCTTAAAATATGCTTATATTATTAAAAATAAATTTTTTTATAAAATATGTAATACTTTTTGTTTTATTAAGTATATATTCTGCATTAGCGGAAGAACAAACTATAACTTTTGATGATGGAAGTACCTATATAGGAAATATAGTAAATGGTGAAATGGATGGAAAAGGTTTATTTAAATCAGCAAAAGATAAATCTAATAAACAGCTAATATATTCAGGGTTTTTTAAAGAAGGAAAATTCAGTGGCGAGGGACGCCTGGCTTTTTACAATGGGGACATATATATAGGATCTTTTAAGGATGGTCTTATGCATGGCAGCGGAGTTTTAAAATACAAAAATGAGTCAGAGTATAATGGGATATTTAAAAAAGGTAATAAGGAAGGTAAGGGGAAATTAATTTATTCTGATGGAGTTATATATGAAGGTGATTTTAAGAATGACAAAATTGAAGGAGTAGGAAAGATAATTTATGAGCCTGGAAATGAATATCAGGGAGAATTTTTAAATAATTTTATGCATGGTAAAGGAAATATAATTTTTAAAGATGGAAGTTCATATAAAGGTGATTTTGTAAAAGGACAATATAGCGGATTAGGTATATTTATTTTCTCAGATGGCACATTGTATAAAGGTGAATTTAAAAATGGTTATAGAGATGGTCCAGGTGAATTAATCTATATAGATCAAACTAAACAATCAGGTAATTTTAAAAATGGTGATTTTATTGGCGAGATCACTATTACTTTTCCAGATGGTACTATACAAAAACGAAAATAAAATATTTTACATGTTTGGGTAATTAGGACCGCCACCTCCTTCAGGAGTTGTCCAGTTAATGTTTTGTGACGGGTCTTTAATATCGCAGGTTTTACAATGTAAACAATTTTGTGCGTTAATTTGAAGTTTTTTACCACCATTATTTTCAATAATTTCATACACCCCTGCAGGGCAATATAATTGTTCTGGAGAGTCATAGATAGGTAAATTATGTTTTATAGGTATACTATCATCTAAAATTTTTAAATGAATAGGTTGATTTTCTTGATGATTAGTTCCAGAAAATGCTAAATTTGTAAGCCTGTCAAATGTAAGATTGCCATCTGGTTTATCATATACTATTTTTTCTACTTTATTAGCAGGCTTAGTAGCTAAATGGTCAGCATGATCTAGATTAATTGTCCAAGGTGCACTTCCTCTAAAAATAATTTGGTCTAGCGCCCCTAAAATTGTCCCAACTATTAGGCCATACTTAAACCCAGGCCTAAAGTTTCTCGCTTTTTCTAATTCCTTGCCTGCCCAGGAGGTATAAAAGCTATCTTCATAGTTAGATAATTCTTCTAAATTATCAGGAGAATTTTTTAAATTTTTAAAAATCGCCTCAGAGGCAAGAATACCAGATTTCATAGCTGTGTGTGACCCCTTAATTTTAGGTACATTTAATGTTCCTGCTTCACATCCTATTAAAGCACCTCCTGGAAAATATAATTTTGGCAATGATTGAAAGCCTCCTTCATTTAATGCTCTAGCACCATATGCAACTCTTCTACCATTTTTTAAAATATTTTTTATTTTTGGATGTGTTTTAAATTTTTGAAATTCTTGGTAAGGGCTAATATGAGGGTTTTCATAGTCTAGGCCCATTACAAAGCCAAGAGATACTTGTTTATTCTCCATATGATATAAAAAAGAACCTCCATAAACATTATTCTTCAGAGGCCATCCAGCTGAATGCATTATACTACCTTCAATATGATTTTTATCTTCTATTTCCCAAATTTCTTTTAATCCAATACCATATGATTGTGGCGATTTACCATCATCTAGATTATATTTTTTTATTAATTCTTTTCCTAAGTGACCTCTACAACCTTCAGCAAATAAAGTATATTTAGCTATTAATTCTATTCCCGGTTCAAAAGATGCCCCTTTATCTTCATTTTTATCTATACCCATATCTCCTGTGGCAATTCCTATTACAGTATTATTCATATCATATAGAATTTCTTTTGCTGCAAAACCCGGATAAATTTCTACTCCTAAGTTTTCGGCCTCTGTAGCTAACCACCTACACATATTACTTAAACTAATTATATAGTTTTTATGATTTTTCATAGTTTTTGGAAGTAGAAAGTTAGGAATTTTTATACTTTTTAATTTACTCATAAAGACAAATTCTTCTTTTATAACAGGAGACATTTTTGGATGTGACATTGTTTTCCATTGTGGAAAAAGTTCTTCTAGAGCTTTAGTTTCAAAAACAGCGCCAGATAAAATATGAGCTCCTACTTCTGGTCCTTTTTCTACTATACATACAGATATATCTATATTTTGTTCTTTTGATAATTGTTTTAACTTAATAGATGCAGATAAACCTGCAGGACCAGCGCCAACTATGACTACATCATATTCCATTTTTTCTCTATCAGTTCTCATTTAATTTGCTCTTATTATTTATTGTTTATAAGTTCTATAAAGTAATTATAGGTTTCTATATTACCGGCTGCAATAACTGATCTATCTGAAGCAGCTTCTTGTTTGTTCCAAGAAGTTACTATTCCTCCTGCACCTTCAATAATAGCTGATGCAGCAACAATATCCCATAATTCTAGGTCTTTTTCAATTACTAAGTCTATTGATCCTGCGGCGCACATCGCATAGCCCCAGCAATCTGTGCCATGCCTTATATATAAAACATTATCAGATACTTTATTGTAAATTAATTGGTCCTCATCTAGAAACATAGCAGGGTCAGTTATAGCACAAATTGTTTTTTTAATAGATTTAAATTGTCTAGTTTTGATTTGCTTATTATTAAGAAAACTACCTTCTTTACCACCCCATATTCTATCCTTAGTAATAGGCTGATCTATTAGACCTAAAATAGGCTTTGCATTATACATTAACCCAATCATAGAGCCGAATACTGGAAGTCCAGCAACAAAGGCTTTAGTTCCATCAATTGGGTCTAAAACCCATACAAATTCTGCAGTTTCATTCTCTGAACCTAATTCTTCTCCTATGATGCCATGTTTAGGAAATTCTTTATTAATTAATTTTCTCATAATTTTTTCAGAGTTTATATCAGACTTAGTAACTATTTGTGGTCGCTTGTTATTTTTAGTAGGTTTTATTTCCCAATTATCTAGTCTACGAAAATTATTATTAATTTCATCTTGTATTGAATTAGCTAGTTTATGCGCAAACTTTATAAAGAGATCATTATTTTTCAAAAGTATATTCCTAATTTAAATTATAATTTTTGGACATTTGCATGATAATATATTTATAACAAGCTTCAAGTTAAGGATAATATATTTTTATTAATGTTTATAATTTTTATATAGTATAATTTACAAAAATAACAACTACGGATAAACAAATGAATAAAATAAGTGTTTTTAAATATTTTTTGATATTAATTGTTTTTTTTACAAGTATTTCATGCTCTACAAATACTAAAAAAGTTGAGTATAGAGAAAGAAGTGTAGATGAAATATATAACTCAGCAATGAATTTATTAGATAGTAAAAAATACAAAAAATCTTCAGAAGAATTTGAAGAAGTAGAGAGATTACACCCTTATTCAATATGGGCAACCAGAGCACAATTAATGTCAGCCTATGTTCAATATAAATTGAATGATTATGGAGCAAGTATAACTGCAGCTAATAGATATATTGAATTACATCCGGGAGCAAATGATATTGATTATGCATATTATTTAATAGCATTATGTTATTATGAACAAATAAATGATTTTAGAAGAGATCAATCAAATACTAGTTTTGCTTTAGATTCTTTTAATAATTTAATAAGAAGGTTTCCCAATTCAGAGTATACAAGAGACTCTAAATTAAAACTTGATTTAGTTAAAGATCATCTTGCTGCTCGAGAGATGAATATAGGAAGAACTTATCAAGATTTAGATAACTATATTGCTGCAATAAATAGATTTAAAATAGTAGTAGACTCATATTCTAAAACTAGTCATTTGCCAGAAGCTTTAGCTAGGTTAACAGAATTATATTTCATGTTAGGTTTATACAATGAAGCTAAAGTATATGCGTCAGTATTAGGTCATAATTATCCAAATAATAAATGGTATATATATTCTTATTCTTTATTTAATTCTAAAAAAAACGACCTTTTATCTAATAGCAAGAATGATAAACCAGAAAATGTAGAAAATATTGATAACAATGATAGCAATATATTCTCAAATACATTAGATGATTTTATTAAATTATTTGAAGTTGAGGAGCCATAGAGGCATATGTTATGCTACCTTTCTATAAAAAACATAGTTTTAATTGAGAAGCTAGAATTAGATTTTAAGGAGGGTTTTACTGTTCTTACAGGCGAAACTGGAGCAGGTAAATCAATAATTGTGGATGCTATAAGTTTAATACTTGGAAAAAGATCAGAGAGGCGTTTGATTAGGAAAGGCCAAGATGCTGCTAATGTTACTGCTTTATTTAAGTTACCAAATAATCATATTGCAATTAATTTTGTCAATAATAATGGGTTTACAATTAAAGAAGAGATTATATTAAGACGGCAAATCTTATCAAATGGTAGAAGCCAGTGCTTTTTAAATGATGAACCTGTTTCTTTAAATTTTATGAAAAAACTGAGCTGTCTTTTAATAGAAGTTCATGGTCAAAATGATCAAGCAGGCTTATTAGATAGCTCTAACCATATTCATATATTAGATAATTGGTATAATTTATATAAAAATACCAAAATAGTCTCTAATACTTTTTTTTCACTTAAAGAGCATTCTAAAAAATACAATAAATATATTTTAGATTTAAGTGAGCTTGAAAACAAAAAGCTATATCTTACAGAAGACTTAGAAGAGCTTGTTAATATAGACATAAAGGATAATGAAATAGAAAGCTTAATAAGTGATAGAAATTACCTTATGTCTATTGAAAAAATTAGGGATAGTTTGAATAAAATAAATTATTTTATTAATGGTGACACTGATGCTAAAGGTATATATGAAAATTTAAGTTTAGCTAAAAAACAAACCTCTTCAATAGTGTCATTAAATAAAGAAAAATTTAAAGATTTAGACGAATCAATAGATAGAGCAATAATTGAATTTAAGGAAGTAGAAGTTGCTTTAGAAGATTGCTTGTATTCTATAGATGAGAGCCACCTTAGTATAGATGAAATTGAGAAACGAATATCTTTAATCAAACAAGTGTCTAGAAAACATAATGTAGAAATTAATGACCTAAACCACTTAAAAAATAAGATAGAAGGACAGCTTTCAGATTTATCTAATAATAAGGCAGATATAAAAAAATTAGAGAAAGAAAATAAAGCTTTAAAAGAAGAATATTTTGATAAAGCAAGAACCTTATCCAGCTTAAGAAGTAAAGCTAATATAGAATTATCTCATGCTGTAAATAAGGAATTTCCGATTTTGAAATTAGATAATGCAAATTTTAGTATAAAGATTAACTTGTTAGAAGAAAATAATTGGAACTCCAATGGAATAGATAATGTTATATTTAATATTGAAACTAACAAGGGATCTGGCTATGAGGCAATTGAAAAAATAGCTTCAGGAGGAGAGTTATCAAGAATAATGTTAGCAATAAAAGTTTCTTTATCCTCTGATAATAATGATTTTCTTAATAAAAAAACATTAATATTTGATGAAGTTGATACTGGAGTTGGTGGAGCTGTAGCGGATGCGATTGGAAAAAGATTGCTATTATTGGGAGGTAATAATCAAGTGCTAGCAGTCACTCATCATCCACAAGTTGCTGCTAGATCCAATAATCATTTTAAAGTTAATAAAAGCACTGATAATAGCTTTACATCTACAAGTATAAATGATTTAGATTTAAAAGAGCGTATAGAAGAAGTTGCCAGAATGTTGTCAGGAGAAAAAATTACTGATGCAGCTAGAAACGCAGCTAAGAGTTTGTTTCTTAATGATAAAAAACTTTGAATCTAAGTAATTAAGGATTGTTTGATGAATAAAAAAGAAGTGATCAAAGAATTAAAAAGTTTGGCATATCAAATTGAATATCACGACAATTTATACTATAATAAAGACTTACCAGAAATATCTGATGCGGATTATGATAATCTTAGAATGCAAAATAAAAATTTAGAGAAACTATTTCCAGATTTAATACTAGTAAATAGTCCATCTAATAGAGTTGGCAGTTCATTAACATCAAGTTTTAATAAGGTCACCCATGTTGTGCCGATGTTATCATTAGGAAATACATTCACAAATAAAGAAGTAGGAGAGTTTCTGAATAAAACACGTAGATTTTTAAAAATTAATGAGAATGAAAACATGGATATTGTAGCAGAGCCTAAAATTGATGGTTTATCTGCAACATTAATTTATAAAAATGGTTTACTTGTTCAAGGTGCAACAAGAGGAGATGGCAAGCAAGGAGAAAATATTACTGAAAATGTTAAAACAATAGAAGATGTCCCAAAGATTTTAAAAGGAGATTATCCTGCAGAAATAGAAATTAGAGGCGAAATTTATATTTCTAATTCTGAATTTGAAAAAATTAATCTTGATAGAATTAAAAACTCTTTACCTATATTTGCAAATCCTAGAAATGCTGCAGCTGGGTCAGTAAGGCAACTGGATCCTAAAGTCACAGCATCTAGAAAGTTAGGTTTTTTTGCTTATAGTTGGGGCTTGATGTCTTCACCTATTGGTAAAAATTTGATGGAAGTTAGAGAAAATATTAAAGAAATGGGATTTAATTTGAACCATCCTGTAAAATTATGCCTAAAACTTAGCGAAATGCTTGAATTTTATAAAGAAATTTATCAAAATAGATCTAATTTAGATTTTGATATCGATGGAATTGTTTATAAATTAAATAACTTAAGTTATTATGACAGGCTAGG
>ENA-OWPI01002850-OWPI01002850.1-marine-metagenome-genome-assembly--contig:-NODE-2850-length-15544-cov-4.800349_pt1 | contig 15544 bp, 17 predicted proteins | sample MGYA00238138_ERZ651775 | MGnify/ENA primary metagenome ERZ651775 (study PRJEB26906, sample SAMN06265043) | marine metagenome | isolation source: Helgoland LTER site | place: Germany:Helgoland, sampling...
CCCCCAAAACCCCAAAACCCCAAAGCTTGGTTTATTTCCATTTATCCGTTTATTTCTTAAATATGATTTTGGTCATTCCATGGGCGATGGCGCCTGCATTTCGTCCATGAGCATTTATTTTTGTTCGTCTTCTTCGGCTGCGTTCTCTTCTGCTTCCCCATTTTTCTCGCAAAAACAGACGCAAATGAGTATACAAGCGGCTACCAGGAGTAGAAATATTATACCGTAAACTAAGACTATGGGCCAGTCGTACTTGTCCCACCTCTGTTGCATAACATTTGCGTGCTTCATCTTCTTGTCTTAGCTGTCATGCCTCCATTACTACTGTATGCTTGTGTCGATTTAAACAAGTTAACTATCCTACTATTCTATTCCCTTACTATTATTTATATTCGGTTGTTTCATTTAAAGCATTTAATCAGGCTCGTAAGCCTCCACGCTGAGATTTATTTCTATCGAGTAAGCCCAAAGAATAATCCAGCTAAAAAATATAAATGCTTTCATATTTTTTTATTATTTTAATTTTTCAGAATTATGAGAACAACATTATTAATGACATTTTGATTTTTGAGGATTATGATGACACTTAGGAATTAATAAATATTACTGTTTAGCTAAAAAAGAAATAATTTCATATTCTTCTTTTGTATATTCTTCAATTTCAGGAATTGTATTATCTTTATTTGCTAAACATTCTTTACATTTTGATCTAATTTTAAGATGTCTGCAAATTTCACTACCTCCACATTCTTTACACTGTGATCTTCTACGTTTATGTTGGCACATTGACGAACCACCGCATTCATAACATCTTACTTTTTGACGATTATGAGGACACATTGAAGAACCTTTACATTCATAACATTCAGTTCTTCTACGATTATGAGGACAAAATGAAGATCCTCCACATTTTTTACATTGTGATTTAATACGATTATGAGGACATATTTGACTACCATTACATTCAGAACAAACTGATTTTTGTTTTTTATGAATACATATTTGAGAACCTCCACATTCACAACAACTTGATTTTTGGCGTTTATGAATACATATTTGACTACCATTACATTCTTTACATTGCGATTTTCTACGATTATGATTACAAATTTGAGATCCTCCGCATTCTTTACATTGTGATCTAATACGATTATGAAGACAAATACTACTACCACTACATTCTTTACATATGTATTTTCTACGATTATGAGGGCAAAGTTTAGGAATATAACCACATTCTTTGCACATATATTTTATACGATTATGTTCGCATATTGAAGAACCTTTACATTCTTTACAAATTGATTTTCTACGATTATGAGGACACTTAGGCATTAATAAAATATTAATAATATGTTATCATTTTTTAAATGAAATTATTTCATATTCTTCTTTTGTATATTTATTATTTTTTTCTACTAAACATTTTTGCATTTTGATTTTATATGATTGTAATGACAAATACTACCACCCCATCATTCATAATATTGTGATTCTTATACGATTATGAAGACACTTCGGTATTAATAGTATGTTATCATTTAACATATTTAATAATATTTTATTTTATATAATCATAATGATATAAAAATGAAACAGACATATATATATGTATAATTATTTAAGTTTTACTATATGTCCATAAAAATACAGTATAATAAACAACTTTTAGAAAAATTATGTTTAAGAGATGAATGTATTGTGGATTTTACAAAAATAGAAAAATATAATAGAGATATAACAGTTGATTTTACTTGTAAATGTGGTAATACTCATAATAAAACTTTTAGCGGTATTAATTACTCTGGTGGATTTTGTAAAATATGTACCAATAATAATAAACAACAAAGTGAATATCAGGAAAAAAAGAAAGAATATCAGGAACAAAATAAAGAAAAAATAAAAGAAAAAAAGAAAGAATATTATGAACAAAATAAAGAACAAAATAAATGCCCACATGGAAAAAGTAAATCAAAGTGCAAAGAATGTGGTGGTAGTGCCTTATGTAAATCATCTTGGTGTCATACAAGAGCAATACCAAAATACAATAATTATTGTTTAACTTGTTGTATCAATATTTGCCCTGAAATTCAAGTATCAAGAAACTACAAAACAAAAGAAAAAGAAGTTGTAGATAGAATTAAAGAAAAATATCCTGATTTTACTTGGATTCACGATAAAAAAGTAGTGGATGGTTGCTCTAAAAGAAGACCAGATTTATTATTAGATATGGGTTATCATATTATAATAGTTGAAGTTGATGAAAATAAACATACTGGTTATGATTGTAGTTGTGAAAATAAAAGATTAATGGAATTATCACAAGATTTACAACATAGACCAATTGTATTTATTAGATTTAATCCTGATTCTTATATAAATCAAAATAAACTTAAAATATCATCGTGTTGGAGAACTAATAAACTGGGTGTAATACAAATAATGAAAACAAGAATGACAGAATGGAAAGAAAGAATAAACATATTAAATCAACAAATTCAATATTGGATTGATAATAAATCAAATAAAACAATTGAAATTATAGAATTATTTTATGATAATTATTTATAAATCCAAAGGTATATAAAGACAATTCAATTAATATAATTATCAAAAGATGTTATAATATCTTTTGATTTTTTCTTATTTTTATAATTTTTAAAGGTATCGATGCTCCTGTAGCTTAATCTGGTCTTAAAGCGTTGGTCTTATGAGCCAAAGATTGCGGGTTCAAATCCCGTCAGGAGCATACAAAAGATACCTTTATTAATTTTATATATAAAAATGATTAAAATTATTTAATTTTTCGTAAAATGATTTGTTCGTATAAACACTGTAAAAATATTTTAAAAGAAACAGAAGATATTAATAGTAAAACGAAAGAATATTATAAAAGATGTTATACTTGTAGAACTAAATATAACTGTATTCATAATATTGAAAAAAGAAAATGTAAAGAATGCGGTGGTTCTGCATTTTGTATTCATAATAAAATTAAAAACAAATGTAAAGAATGTTCAAATTCTCTGTGTATTCATAAAAAATTTAAATACCAATGTAGAGAATGTAATGGTAATAGTTATTGTTCTCATAACCGCATAAAATCGCAATGTAAAGAATGTGATGGTATAGGATTATGTCAACATAATCGCCAAAAATCAAGATGTAAAGAATGTAAAGGTAGTAGTATATGCGAACATTTTAAAGTTAGATCAAGATGTAAAGATTGTGATGGTAGTCAAATATGTCCTCATAATCGTGAAAAATATTATTGTAAAGAATGTGGTGGTGCTTCTATTTGCTCTCATAATCGTAGAAAAGCAGAATGTAAAGAATGTGGTGGATCTGCAATATGTCCGCATAATCGTAGAAAAATAGAATGCAAAGAATGTGGTGGATCTGCAATATGTCCGCATAATCGTAAAAAATCACAATGTAAAGAATGTAATGGTAGTCAAATATGCGAACATAATCGTCAAAAATCAAGATGTAAAGAATGTGGTGGTGGTTCAATTTGCCCTCATAATCGTAGAAAAACAAACTGTAAAGAATGCGATCTACCATTATATTTAGTAAATCTTCAAAGACAACAGATTAGAAGATGTTTTAATAATTCAACATTAGTTAAAGAACAAAAATCAATTGAATATTTAGGTTGTTCAATTGATTTTTTCATACAATATTTTCAAAATAAAATGGATATTGCGAATGTTGATAAAGAAGAGAAGATGACATTTGATAACATTCATATTGATCATATTAAACCAGTATCAATGTTTGATCTAAATACTAAAGAAGAATTCTTAAAATGTTGTCATTATACAAATTTACAACCATTGTTAGCAAAAGATAATTTAGAAAAATCAAATACTTGGGATATAACAGATGAAATTGAATGGAATACTAAACTTATGAAAGATCTATTCATATAAAAAATGATATCTTACATTATTATTTTATAAATGTCATTAGCCGTAAAACGTTTTAATATTGTTAAAATTATCTTAAACAAATCTATATTTGATGAAAATGTTATACATATGATCTTAAAATATTATTGGAAAGATTTAAAAAATAAACGTAAAGTTCTATTAGATTGGATTAATATAGAATGGTTATCGTGGGATGCATTATCAGCAAATCCAAATGCAATTAATTTACTTGAAAATAATATAGATAAAATAAATTGGTCTACATTATCTGAAAATCCAAATGCAATTAATTTACTTGAAAATAATCTAGATAAAATAGATTGGGATACATTATCTGAAAATCCAAATGCAATTAATTTACTTGAAAATAATATAGATAAAATAGATTGGTATTATTTATCAAAAAATCCAAATGCTATTAATATATTAGAAAACAATCAAGATAAGATAAATTGGTATTATTTATCAACAAATCCAAATGCTATTTATTTATTAGAAAACAACAAAGATAAAATACATTGGAATAACTTATCAGGAAATCCAAATGCTATGGATTTGTTAAAACAAAATAAAGGAAAAATAAGTTGGACAGGATTATCATATAATCCAAATGCTATAGATTTATTAGAAAATAACCTAGATAAAATAGATTGGGACCTATTATGTTATAATCCTAATGCTATAGATTTATTAGAAAATAATCAAGATAAAATAGATTGGAATTATTTATCAGTAAATCCAAATGCTATGGATTTATTAAAAAATAATCAAGATGAAATAAATTGGAGTTGGTTATCAAACAATCCTTCAATATTTGAAGATGAACCTATGCCTTTATAAAAAATGATATCATTATTTTATTAATTATATAATGGCTACACATCAATTTTACGTTGTGAGAAGTATTCTAAACAAATCTATGTTTGATGAGAATGTTATACATATTATCTTAACGGAATATTGGAAATTATTAGATAATAAACGTAAAGTATTATTAGATTGGATTAAACCCGAACAATTGTCATGGAATAATTTATCTAATAATCCAAATGCTATGGAACTATTGAAAGAAAGAGTAGAATATGAAGATTCTTTAACAATAGATGAATATTTAAACTTAAATGATAAAATTGATTGGTATAGTTTTGCTTATATATGCGATGATATGAATATATTAGAAAAACATCATGATAAGTTAGATTCAGGATCCATAGGATCAAACCTCAATGCTATTGAATACATAAAAAAATATATACATAAAACAGACTGGGATGCATTATCTAGTAATCCAAATGCTATAGAATTGTTGAAAAATAATAGAAATAACATAAATTGGTCTTGTTTATCACAAAATCCAAATGCGATTGATTTATTAAAGGAAAATAGAAATAAAATTGATTGGATTGGATTATCATTAAATGAAAATGCAATTGAATTATTAGAAGAAAAGATATATTACGAACATTATAGTAATGAATATTTAGTAAATTGGAAATATTTATCTTCAAATCCAAATGCTATTAATTTAATTAAAAAAAGAATAAAATATGAAAAATTTTTAAATATAGAAAATAAAATAGATTGGTCAATATTATCTACAAATCCAAATGCTATAGATTTGTTGAAAAATAATAAAAATAAAATTAATTGGTCAATGTTATCTACCAATCCAAATGCTATAGAACTTTTAATGAACAATCCAGATAAAATTAATTGGGCTTTCCTATCTTTAAATCCAAATGCTATAGATTTATTAAAAAATAATCAAGATAAAATTGACAGGGATAAATTATCTGTAAATCCTTCAATATTTGAAGATGAACCTATGCCTTTATAAAAAATGATATCATTATTTTATTATTTATATAATGGCTACACATCAATTCAATGTTGTTAAAATTATCTTAAACAAAACTATATTTGATGAAAATGTTATACATATTATCTTAACGGAATATTGGAAAGATCTTAAAAACAAACGTAAAGTATTATTAGATTGGATTAAACCCGAACAATTGTCATGGAATAATTTATCTAATAATCCAAATGCTATGGAGCTGTTGAAAGAACGAGTAGAATATGAAGATTCTTTAACAATAGATGAATATGAAAACTTAAGTGAAAAAATTGATTGGGAATATTTTTCAAAAATATGCGATGATATGAATATACTAGAAGAACATATATTTCAATTAGATTCAGGATCTATAGGATTAAACCTTAATGCTATTGAATACATAAAAAAATATATATATAAAGCAGACTGGGATGCATTATCTAGTAATCCAAATGCTATAGATTTATTATTAGAAAATAAAGATAAAATATGTTGGGATCAATTATCATTGAATCCGAATGCTATGGATTTGTTAAAACAAAATAAAGGAAAAATAAATTGGGTAGGATTATCTTGTAATAAAAATGCAATTGATTTATTAGAACAATATAAAAGTAATATAGATTGGAAATTTATATCATTAAATCCAAATGCTATAGATTTAATTAAACAAAGAATAAAGTATGAAAATAAATTTACACCTTATGTGTATAATAATATAAAAAATAAAATAGATTGGTCTTTTCTCTCTACAAATCCAAGTGTTATAGATATACTTAAAAACAATCCCGATAAAATAGATTGGTCTGAATTATCTACAAATCCAAATGCGATAGAGTTATTAAAAAATAACAAAGATAAAATAGATTGGAAATCGTTAGCTGAAAATCCTTCAATATTTGAAGATGAACCGATGCCCTCTACCATATAAAATATTGTTATCTATACAATAGTTTGTAAAGAATAAGATGGCTAAAAAATGTAAATAATTAATATTATAAAATGTAAGAATACTACAATTTTATTTATAAAAATGAACAAAAATAAGTAAAATATTTATCATACAAATGAACACCACTACCGAACAACAGACAATTGTATCACCTGCTATAAAAAAGTTCAATATTGTTAAAATGATCTTAAACAAATCTATATTTGATGAGAATGTTATACATATGATCTTAAAATATTACTGGCAATTACTAGATAAATGTAAAGTTCTATTAGATTGGATTGATATTGAACTGTTATCTTGGAAATATTTATCTAAAAATCCAAATGCTATAGATTTGCTTAAACATAATCCAGATAAAATAAACTGGAAAATGTTATGTATTAATCCAAATGCTATATATATGGTGGATAATAAAATAGATCGTAATCGTTTATCTAAAAAAAACAAGAATATTGCATTATTAGAAAATAATTTAGATAAAATTAACTGGTGTGATTTATCTAAGAATCCGAATGCTATTCATTTATTAGAAAATAATTTAGATAAAATTAACTGGTTTGATTTATCTAAGAATCCGAATGCTATTCATTTATTAGAAAATAATTTAGATAAAATTAACTGGGATAATTTATGTTTAAATCCGAATGCTATAGAACTTTTAACAAATAATCAAGATAAAATAGATTGGGATAATTTATGTTTAAATCCAAATGCTATAGATTTATTAAAAGAAAATCAAGATGAAATTGATTGGTATTATTTATCTTCAAACCCTTCAATATTTGAAGATGAACCGATGCCTATCATATAAAAAAAAATGATATCATTTATATTTTTATAATTATAAATGTCATTAGCCGTAAAACGTTTTAATATTGTGAGAATGATCTTATATAAATCTATATTTGATGAAAATGTTATACACATTATTCTTACAGAATACTGGAAAGATCTTAAAAATAAAAATAAAGTTTTAGTAGATTGGATTAACCTTGAAAAATTATCGTGGAAATATTTATCTGAAAATCCAAATGCTATAGATTTACTTAAAAAAAATCAAGACAAAATAGATTGGTATATGTTATGTATTAATCCAAATGCTATAGATTTATTGTCATCCAATGAAAACAAAATATATTGGGAAAGTTTATCTAGAAATCCAAATGCAATAAAATTATTAAAAAAACGAATAGAATTTGAAAATACATTAACAAAAGAAGCATTATATGATTTAGATTTAGAAGATAAAATCGATTGGTATCATTTATCAGCAAATCCAAATGCGATAGATATATTAGAAAATAATCAATATCACATAAATTGGATGTTATTATCAAAGAATCCAAATGCTATTCATTTATTAGAAAATAATTTAGATAAAGTTAATTGGTATAATTTATCAGCAAATCCAAATGCGATAGAGCTTTTAACGAATAATCAAGATAAAATAGATTGGGATAATTTATCTAAAAATCCAAATGCTATAGATTTATTAGAAAATAATTTAGATAAAATTGATTGGAATAATTTATGTTTAAATCCGAATGCTATAGATTTGATAGAAAATGAAGAAGAACTTGATGATTTAGACAATAAAATAGATTGGGATAATTTATGTTTAAATCCAAATGCTATAGATTTATTGAAAGAAAATCAAGATGAAATTGATTGGTATTATTTATCTTCAAACCCTTCAATATTTGAAGATGAACCTATGCCTACTATTTAAAATGATAACATTTTATTTATTATTATTAAAAAACTTGAAAATTTAGAAAATAAAATTGATTGGGATAATTTATGTTTAAATCCAAATGCTATAGATATACTTAAAAATAATAAAGATAAAATAGATTGGAAATTATTAGCTGAAAACCCTTCAATATTTGAAGATGAACCTATGTCTTTATAAAATGATATTTTAATTTTATAGATAGCCAATAGTTTGCAAAGGACAAAATGTCCAAAATATCATTTTAAGCTCAAAGAAAAAAGACGCTATCACAAAAAATGTAAGAATACTACAATTTTATTTAAAAAAATGAAGTAAAAAAAGTAAGTTATTTATCATACAACTGAACACCTTTGCCAAACAACAGATACCTATGTCTTTAGCTGTAAGAAAGTTTAATATTGCTAAAATGATCTTAAATAAATCTGTATTTGATGAGAATGTTATACAGATTATCTTAACAGAATATTGGAAAAATCTTAAAAATAAAAGTAAAATTTTATTGGACTGGATTAACCTTGAACAATTGACATGGCATAATTTATCTGCAAATCCAAATGCAATTGATTTATTAGAACAATATAAAAATAATATAGATTGGAAATTTGTATCATTGAATCCAAATGCTATTCATTTATTAGAACAAAATAAACATAAAATTGATTGGTCTTTTCTCTCTACCAATCCAAATGCTATTCATTTATTAGAAAAAAATAAACATAAAATTGATTGGGATAATTTATCAAAAAATCCAAATGCTATTCATTTATTGGAAAATAATCTAGACAAAATTAATTGGTTTATGTTATCTGAAAATAAAAATGCTATGCATATATTAGAAAATAATCTAGATAAAATAAGTTGGTTTCAATTATCAAAAAATCCAAATGCAATTGATTTATTAGAAAACAATGAGGCTAAAATTGATTGGGATAATTTATCTTTAAATCCTAATGCTATTCATTTATTAGAAAACAATGAGGATGAAATTGATTGGAATAATTTATGTTTAAATCCAAATGCTATAGATTTATTGAAAAATAATCAGTATGAAATTGATTGGTATTATTTATCTGCAAATCCTTCAATATTTGAAGATGAACCTATGCCAATTGTATAAAATATTATATTTTATGATAACCAACATATTCTATATGTCCATATGGATTACATATCATTAATTCATCGTGAAAAGTAGATATATTATCATCTGTTTTTATTTGTTTAAAATAGATCCAACCATTAATTTGCTGTCCATTACAATTTAAATGTTTCATACCACATATTAATTTAACTAATTCGCTATCAAAAAATTCTTTAGATTTTCTTTCAACCATTGTAGGTGTTTTAGGAGATCCTATACTATCTTCAAATGAATTACCTCTATCATAATTACCTAATGTATCTATTATTAATCCTTTCATTTCTTTTTTCCATTTTTCTGTAAAAAATATTTCTTCTGTTGGATAATTTTTTTTCCATTTATCACTACCTTTCCAAAATTTTAATTCAGTTGTATAATTATCTATTAAATATTTATTTTTTTCTAATTCATCTATTGTAATATTCTTAATGTAATTATACAACGCTATAATAGTGTTAATACTACTTATATCTAATAAAACTATATCTTCAACAATTCTAAATTGTAAATCAAAACCTACATTTTTTGATATACACCGCTTGGTTCCGTATAAAGATGCGGTTTCTTTATCAGCAAAAAAATAAGAAGATAAATGTTCTAATATTTCTTCCGTATTTTTACTTTTAATATTTAAATTTTGATTTTTTTTACTTGCGATATTAACACCTTTCCATAAATAATATTCACTTGGTATTATAAAAAAATCAAAACCATCTGTTGAACAACTGCGTAAATCTTCTTTTTTAAAGAAAGAATGTAAATATTCTTTTTTTATTGCTAAAACTCTGTTAGAATTAAACAAGGATGAAAGTTTTGTTTTAATATAAGTTTTTATATTACGTAATGATTTCATTTATATATATATATAATAAAAAAACTAAATTTTACTTATTATTCAAGAACTCCAATATTAAAAAAATGATACTATTTATTTTATAATTTTATATAAATGTCTTTAGCCGTAAGAAAGTTTAATATTGTAAAAAAGATCTTAAATAAATCGATATTTGATGATAATGTTATACAGGTGATCTTAAAATATTATTGGCAATTACTAGATAATAAGAAAAAAGTTTTATTAGATTGGATTGACTATAGTAAATTACATTTTGATGCATTATCTGATAATTCAAATGCTATTAACATACTAAAATCCAGAATTAAATATGAAAATAAATTATCAAATAAAAAATATAATAATTTAATGTATTATAAAAAAATTAATTGGTGTAAATTATGTTTAAATCCAAATGCTATTGAGATTTTAAAAAAAAATAAAGATAAAATAAATTGGAATAACTTATCTTCAAATCCGAATGCTATTGAGATTTTGAACAATAATAAAGATAAAATAAATTGGACTAAATTATCTTCAAACCCGAATGCTATTGAAATTTTAAACAATAATAAAGATAAAATAAATTGGAATAAATTATCAAAAAACCCGAATGCTATTGAGATCTTACGCAATAATAAGGATAAAATAAATTGGACTAAATTATCTAAAAATCCAAATGCTGTTGAGATTTTAAAGAATAATAAAGATAAAATAGATTGGTATAATTTATCAAAAAATCCAAATGCTATTGAGATTTTGAAAAATAATAAAGATAAAATAGATTGGTATAATTTATCATCAAATCCAAATGCTATAGAGCTATTGAAAAATAATAAAGATAAAATAGATTGGTATAGTTTATCATATAATCCAAATGCTATAGAGATATTAAAGAATAATCTAGAACTTATTTGTTGGTATAGATTATCATTAAATCCAAATGCTATAGAGTTATTAGATAAAAAAATACAATATGAAAATAAATTATTAAAAAATGATTATGAAGATTTAAATTATTATGACAGGGTATATTATTTTTGGTTATCTCAAAATCAAAATGCCTTAGGATTATTAAAACAAAATCAAAATAAAATTAATTGGAATACATTATCATATAATGAATCTATATTTAAAGATGAAAAAATGCCTTTTATATAAACAATTTTATATATTACAATAAAATATTAAATCCTAAAACAGGTAAAATTGATATTAATACATTAAAAAGCAGAATATCAATTTATAATAAAGAAACTAAAAATCAAATAACAAAAACATTACTTATAGATATTAAATTATCTAAAACTGAAAAAATAATAGGAATAACAGGGAAGGGAACATTAATATTACGAAAACTGTCTGATATAGCTTTAGCAAATCGTGAAAATACTTCAATTTATTTGCCAAAAAAATTATACAGGAAGATCATATTCCAAACCATTATGGAATATTAAACACGGTTATATATGTATTATAAGAATGATAAAAACTTAAAAATATTATCAATAAAAAATATAATAATTAAAAACGGATGGTATTATTGGTATCGATATACCATTTAATGAACCAGAATGGTTATCTAAATTAATTCCAGGTAATAAATCTAGACAATTTATATTCAGTAAATGTGCTATTTCAACTAGAACAATTGAACTATCAACAACATATCTTAATAATTTTATTGAATCTCATAGCACTAATTGCTTATAATCGACACGCAAGAATTATTTTCAAAAATAATAAAAATCTACATATAATAGATCCTTGGAAACAAACAGCAGATGTTGGAACTAAAAATCTTATAAAAATAATACCGAATTTAACTTTTATTAAACGAAAAGCTGAACAAACGAATGAAGGATCTTGTGTAGCAATATCATATGCACGATCTTTATATTTGTCTATAAAGGATTATGATAGTATATTTGAACCAATACCATTCGAATATATTGTATTAACAAGTAGATTAATTTCGAAATTTAGAAATAAAAAATGATAACATAATTAAATAATATTATAATGCAATCTAACATTTATCCGCTTGGCAAACTTACAGTTAATCAAATTAAAAAAGGACAAAAAGTTCTTAAAAATCTTGAGAGAGTAATAAAAACAACTAAAGATCAACAAAAAATGCTATCATTGTCTAATGAATTCTATTCAACTATTCCACACGTTAAAATTGAACTCATTTCATCAATGAAAAAAATTAATAATAAAAAGAAACTACTAGAATATATGTTGATTTAAATGTATAACATTGTATTATTTTTGTGTATATTTTATTATTTTTATTATATAAACAATAATATATTATATTATAATTATGTTATGCGAACATAATCGTCGTAAATCTGACTGTAAATATTGCGGACTTAGTTTTTGCCAACATAATAGAAAAAGAGTAAGATGTTATGAGTGTGGTTTTCAACCTAAAAGATGTCCACATAATCGGCAAAAACAATATTGTTATGATTGTAAAGGTAGTCAAATATGCAAACATAATCGTAGAAAATCAATATGTAAAGATTGTAAAGGTTCTAGGTTGTGTATTCATAATTTACAAAAGAATTCTTGTGTTGAATGCAATATAAATATTTATTTTGTATAATTAATTATGAATAGTAAATGTTGTCATAATCGTAGAAAATCAATATGCAAAGATTGTAAAGGTAGTCAAATTTGTCTTCATAATCGTAGAAAATCAAATTGTATAGAATGTCAAGGATCTAATATTTGTCAACATAAACGTCAAAAAAGAAACTGTCGTGATTGTAAAGGTTCTAACATTTGTGAGCATAATCGTAGAAAAGATATGTGTTATGAATGTGGATATAAACCTAAAAAATGTGTTCATAATAAAGAAAAATCAAAGTGTAGTGAGTGTAAAATAGATAGTTTTTTTAATTAATAATATCATAGTATATAAAATGGTTAAAAAACAACAAAAAAAGTGCTTACACAATTTACGTAAAACATTATGTAGAGATTGTGGTGGTGGTTCTTTTTGTATTCATAATATAAAACGCACAATATGTAAAGATTGTAAAGGTAGTCAAATTTGTATCCATAATCGTAGAAAAAGTGCTTGTAAAGACTGTGGATATACTATGAAACTTTGTCCACATAATAAACAAAAATCTAAATGTTATGAATGCGGTGGTAGTGAATTATGTATCCATCGAGTAATTAGAACTAAATGTAAACAATGTAGTAATATATGTTTAAAACATCGTAAAAGAAATTGCACTGAATGTTTTTTATATTCTATATTAAATAATGATTGTTAATATTCCATTTCGTTGTTGCGAACTACTTAGTGATAACAGTAAAATATTACCACTTATTGATATTACACCTTCCGCAAATACAGTTATTGAAAGTTTTCAATTAGCTTCAACAAATATAATGTTAGATAAAAATTACATATTAAACAATGATATTACACAAATAAATGCTCTTTTATTTTGTATTTGGTTTATAAATCTAATAATGTTTATACATTTTTTAGAAAAAAAATAAATAAATGATATGAGTAAATCGAAATGAGATTTCCAATTAAACTAGTACTTGGCCTTGGTCTATTAGGTCTTGTAGTTATGGGCGCAGTTGTTATTACATTAGCTTACTTAGATCCAAATGATTACAAAGACACAATCGCTAACAAGATAAAGGAAGAAACGGGTCGCGATTTACGTATAGACGGTAATATTGGTTTAACATTTTACCCCTGGCTAGGATTGGATCTCGAAGGCGTTAGTTTGAGTAATGCCATAGGTTTTGGTGAAGCGCCCTTTCTACAGACGAAAGCTATTAAAGTTCGCGTAAAACTGATCCCGCTTCTACGTAAACAATTAGAGATGGATACGCTGGTGTTGCATGGTGCAACTATTAATTTGGTTAAAAACTCAGAAGGCGTAACTAATTGGGACGATTTCCTGAAACCTAAAGTGGGAGAATCTGCCAGTAGTGATGGTGGTCTGTCATTAGCTGCGTTGGTGTTGGGTGGTATAGATATAAAAAACGTCAATATAAATTGGATTAATATGCAGGAGAAAGTCGAGTATAAAGTTTCCGATACAAACATCACTATTGGAGAACTAAAGCTCGGCGAACCTATTGGTATTATAGCGTCATTAAATGCCGTAGCTTCAAAGCCAGAGCTGTCTTCTACAATTCAGTTTAGCGGAACAATTATCTATGCAAATGATGGCGATGTCTTGACCATAAAACCAATGCTATTAGAAGCCGAAGTCAGGGGAAAAGAAATACCAGCGGGAAAGGCAGTAATAAAGTTGAGCTCTGAGATTAATGTTGATGTGGAGAAAGGAAAAGCACAAATTGAGTCTATTGTTTTTAGTGCATTTGGCACCGAGGTTAACGGTCAAGTTGATGCAACGAAGATTCTTTCGGGTAAGCCACAAGTCAAAGGTAATATTGATGTGACAGGAAAAGACTTGCCTCAACTATTCAAGATATTTGAGGTTGAACCGCTCGCCAGCCAATTGACAAAAATGTCAGACAAAACATTTAATCTGAGCATGGGCTTTAATGCAGACATGAGCAGGAATGATATTGATATCACAAAGCTAGATCTTGCTGTACTTGGGAATAAGATTACTGCTGAAGTAACGGCTCAAAATATAGACTCCGATGCGCCATCCACGAAAGGTAAACTAAAAGCAAGCGGGCCAGATTTTCCTACGTTAATTAAAATGGCAATGCAGTTCACGAGCGGCGGTACACGAGATTTGAAAATGCTGGCTAAACAACTTCGTGCCACACCAAAAGCATTCGATATAACAGCAGAATTCGATGTAGATTTAAAAACTGGAGTTGTAGATATTCCGAGTCTGTCGATTGAAGCATTAGGCCTGATCACGAAGGCTAAATTTAATGCCAGGCAAGTCAGTAGTGACATACCCTCTTTCAGTGGAGAGTTAAAGGCAAATGGTTTTGATCTACCTCTATTGATAAAAGTTGCAAGCGCTTTTCAGCACGAAAAAAGTAGTCTACCTGAACTCGCAAACAATCTCGCAAAGATAAAAAACAAAAATTTTTATACTTACGGTGAAAAAAAAAGTTCAAATTTTAGGATAAAAAATA
>ENA-OWPI01002872-OWPI01002872.1-marine-metagenome-genome-assembly--contig:-NODE-2872-length-15451-cov-5.112528_pt1 | contig 15451 bp, 10 predicted proteins | sample MGYA00238138_ERZ651775 | MGnify/ENA primary metagenome ERZ651775 (study PRJEB26906, sample SAMN06265043) | marine metagenome | isolation source: Helgoland LTER site | place: Germany:Helgoland, sampling...
CAATTAGGTCCATTATTTGGTGCTATAGGTGCTGTTGAATCTGATAGAGTTCCTCAAGGAGATGGAATTACTCACATAACAACAGGATATATTACTCAAGGAGATGCTAAAAGGTCTCACTTTGGTGGAGATTTAAGCATGGATTACTTTGCTAATTCTGACTTAAGACTTTGGGCAAATGCTTCATGGTTAAGTCAAAACGAGTGGATTCCTGGAGAAGATAATGATGATGATTTACTTAATACATCATATCTAAATGCTCCTATGTGGAAATATAGAATGGGTATGGACTATACTCCTCTAAGTGGTATTAACTTCTCAGTTTCATTCCAACATGATGATAAATTTAGATCAGTTCAAGGTTTCTGGAATGGTATGGTAGAAGCTAAAAACTTAATTGATATGAGTATAGGATATAGATTTAGTCCAGGTATGAGATTTGATGTATCTGCCACAAACCTTACGGATAATCCTTACAAGACATATCCAAATTTACCAACTATTAGAAGAAGAGTCTTAGGTAAACTAACTCTTAACTTCTAGATATTCACAATTTTATCATAAAAAGAGCAACTTTGGTTGCTCTTTTTTTTTGCATAAACTTTTATGTAACTATATTTGATTTTTGCCCGTTAAAATGAAAAAAGTAGGTATTGATTCTCTTGCGTATTATGTTCCTTCTCTTTATGTAGATATTGAGGAGTTGGCTGCTAAAAGGGATATTTCAGCTGAAAAATTAGTAAAAGGTTTGGGGTTAAAAAAAATGGCAACTCCTGATTATGACGAAGATTCTGCTTCAATTGCAGCGAACTCCTTGTATCGTTTAATCAAAGAAAACAATATTGATCCAAGAGAAGTTGGAAGAGTATACTTAGGAACAGAAAGTGGTGTTGATTCTTCTAAACCTACTTCATCATATGTTGTTGAAATTTTGGAAGATGTGTTTTCAGAACAATACGGGGAAAGATGTTTTAAGAACTGTGATATAGTTGATCTTACTTTTGCTTGTGCAGGAGCTGTAGATGCGCTTCAAAACTGTTGTGACTGGGTTAGAAATGGTGAAAATAGAAAAGCAATTGTTATAGCTTCAGATATAGCAAAATATGAATTAAACTCCACTGGAGAGTATACCCAAGGAGCTGGATCAGTATCTATGTTGATTTGTGAAAATCCTTCAATTATTTCTTTCAATGGGTCGTGGGGTGTTTCAACAAAAGGTATTGGTGACTTTTTTAAACCTAGAAGAACTTTTAAGCGATCTAATATTCTTATTGAAGCTGCAAAACTTCTTAATAAAGAGATTTCTTCAAATGAAGCTGAAACATTACTTGCAAATTCTGATTCTAAGTTTTGGTCAGATTCAAATGAAATAGTTGAAGTTTACAAAGAAGAGCCAATATTTGAAGGTCAATTTTCTAATGAAAGCTACCAAGAAAGAGTATATGAGGCGATTGAAAACTTTAATGAGCAGAATGAAAGAAACATATTAAATGATTGGGAAAATATAATTTTTCATCTACCATATGCATTTCATGGTAGAAGAATGATAATAAGTAAATGGTTAGATTGGATGAATGAAAATGATATGACTGAGGAGATTTATTCAGAGATTGGAAAACCAGAATCTAATCAAGACAAAGATTGGATAAAAAAAGTATCTAAATCTAATGTATATAAAAATTTTGTGGAAGACAAGATAGCTCCAGGTGAGATGGCATCTTCAGAAATTGGAAATATGTATACTGCTTCTATATTTATGTCCTTAATAAGTTCTCTTGTTGATGCTGCTAAGAATGACAAAAAGTTTGAAGACAAAAAAATTGGATTCATTAGTTATGGTAGTGGCTCCAAAGCAAAAATATTTGAAGGGACTGTTCAAAAAAATTGGATTGAAAAAACAAATACTATCAATCTATTCGATAGTTTAAACAAAAGAAAAAAAATAAGTATTGATGTCTACGAAAAGCTTCATAACAGAAAGATAACATCTAACATAAATAATAATGACGGTGTTATAAAGCTAAATAAAATTTCTGATGGTGAGTTTACAGAAGGTCTCAGAAATTATCTTAAATATTGAATTATAAATGAATATTTTAGTCTGTATAAGTAATGTCCCTGACACAACATCTAAGATCAATTTTGTTGAAAATGACTCTAAATTTGACTCAAATGGTGTTCAATATATTATCAACCCTAATGATGAATTTGGTTTAACTAAGGCTGTTTGGATGAAAGAATCCAACGGAGCCAATGTTACAGTTCTCACAGTTGGAAATCTATCTGCTGAAGCTATTTTAAGAAAATGTTTAGCAATTGGTGCAGATAAAGCAATTAGAATAGACTGTGAGGCTAGTGATGCATACTCCGTAGCCAAAGAGATTGAAGCTCATTGTCAAGTAACTAGCTACGATGTAATAATCTGTGGAAGAGAATCAATTGATTACAATGGTGGTTTAGTTCCTGGACTTTTGGCAGGATTTTTAGATTATAATTTTATAACTAATTGCGTAAATCTTGAAATAAATAATACAAAGGCAACATGTGCAAGAGAAATTTCAGGTGGTACTGAGATTAGTGAATGTGAGATTCCTTTAGTAATTGGATCTCAAAAAGGATTAGTTGAAGAAAGCGATCTAATTATTCCAAATATGAGAGGGATTATGATGGCAAGACAAAAGCCTCTTGAAGTTATTCAAGCAAAGAATATTAAAGCTAAAATCATAGATAAAAAGTTTCACAAGCCTGAAGTTAAAAGTGAAGTTAAACTTGTTAAGCCTGATGAACTTGATAAACTTATCGATTACCTAGAAAACGAAGCAAAAGTAATTTAATATGGCAGTACTTGTATATTTAGAATCCGAAGACAATAAATTTAAAAAGACAGCATATGAGGCACTTTCATATGGTAAAGCACTTGCAGATAAAATGAATGTTAAAGTGTCTGGTTTAGTTTTTAATTGTACTGATTCAGATAGTTTAAAGAAATATGGTGCAGATAAAATAATAACAATAAACGATACTGATTTTGAAGAATTCTCTTCAAAGAAATATTCTCATGCACTTTCACAAGTAATAAAATCTGAAAACTCTTCAGACGTGATTCTGTCTTCATCTGCGAACTCAAAATTTATAGGAGCTCACCTCTCTGGTATTATGGATACGTCTTTTGTATCTAATGTAATTGATCTTCCAGAAAGTATAAATCCATTTGTTGTTAAAAGAACATGTTTTACAAACAAAGCTTTTTCTTCAACAGAAATGATTAGTGATCTAAGAATTATTGGAGTTTCCTCAAATTCTTTTGGATTGATTGAAAATATGAATGATGCATCAGTAGAAACATTTAATGTAGAAAAGGTTGAATCAAATCAAAGAATTTTAAAAATAGAGAAAGAAACAGGGAGTGTTACTATTGCTGATGCTGATGTTGTAGTTTCAGCCGGAAGAGGTCTTAAGGGACCTGAAAACTGGGAAATGATTGAAACATTAGCTGATACTCTTGGTGCTGCAACGGCCTGCTCTAAACCTGTTTCCGATATGGGTTGGAGACCACATAGCGAACATGTAGGACAAACCGGTAAGCCAGTTTCTTCTAATCTCTATATAGCAATAGGAATATCAGGTGCGATTCAACATCTTGCTGGAATAAATTCTTCTAAAGTAAAAGTTGTAATTAATAATGATCCTGAAGCTCCTTTCTTCAAAGCAGCTGATTATGGTGTGGTTGGAGATGCCTTTGAGGTAGTCCCTGCATTAATTGAGAAACTTAAGGCTAGATAATAATTTTCTCTTATATAGATTAATAAATCAATAGTTTTTTGTTATACACAAGGGCTGTAAGAACATTTTCTTATAATTTTATCTGTTTGCATTTAAAACATATAAGAATTTTCTATAAGAAATTAATTCATGATTAGATATTCTAATACTCAGTGTATAAAACCTCTAATTTCAACCTCTTAGAGAGGTTGGCCTGACTTGGAGAAGAGCCATATAGAGTTACTGGAAAAGGAAATGAAAGTGAAGAGCTAGGCAGGGAAATCTTTTTCTGGTTAGGAAGATAGCCATTCTTCAAAGTAAAGACATCATCAATGTTGGACATCGTAGTTAACCCTAAATCAATGTTCAAGGAATCATATCGAACAATATTAGATACATGGTTAGTTATATTAAACTTATAGCTAGTAGGCTTATTGTTGGAGTCATACTGAAGAAGACCTCCAAAACGGAACTTGTTCGAATTGACAGCTGTTGGTGAAAAGTCTATTGAAAAATCTTTATTGTAGTCCTCAATTGGATTTCCATTATCATAAGAATACATATATAGTCTTTCTGGCAAAACACTGGAACTTGAGGTGTTCATATCTTCGTCTAAATGAAGAACAATATTGGCTTCGTTTATTAATACATCTTTAGACATGAAAGATCTTAACTCATCTGATATAGAATTATCGTTAGAGAACAACTTTAATTTAGAAATGAATTTTGATCCATTTAGATATATTTTTCCAGATGGAATATTATCAGCAGAAGAATTTACTTCAGCTAATATTTTTTGATCAAAATTTTCATGATCATAGATATTTATAGTAACTCCACCTAGAGGAATAACATTAGACGCCTTCTTCCTATCAATAGTATCGTCTGAAAAATCGTCAATAGTTCCATTGGTGTTGTAAGAGTTATAGTCATACTCTAAAACAATCCTAGCATTTAAAATGTCAAGCATCATATAAAGATCATCTGAGAAATTTTCAGCCCTAACAATAAGCCCCTTAAAGAAATTGTTGAAATTTGCCTGATTAACTAGCGTCTCAGAGCCCTCTAAATTCATTACAGTTCTTTGAAAAAACTTTATGTCAAGAGGGATTCTTAATCGTGGTGTTTCAAAATAATTTACTTGAGTTAATTCATCAGGGTCAGTAGTAGGGTCATCCACAGTATACAATACAGGTATTTCCTCAAAATTCAGACTAACCCTATCATCATGTAAAGTTTTACCGTAATAACCTTGTTCATAAAAATCATCATCAGAAAAATACTCTTTGGAAGACTCAAAATTATTTGCAGGATCTAGAGAGCTTAAATAATAAGTTAATTCATATACCTTTAAATCAAATTCTGCATTTCTATTTCCATAAACTGAATCTATTTCATAAACCTGTTGCTCAGCATTGTAAGACGAGCTATCCGTATCATCTGGATCTAAAATACCGTCATTATCTGAATCATTACTGAGAGGATTTGTTCCAGCTTGAAACTCGATTATATCAGAGAGACCATCATTATCTGAATCACTTTCAATATTCTGCGGATCTGAGTCATAAATGTCTATTACACCATCACCATCTGAATCATTTATGTTGTTGAAGAAAGGTAAATCAAGATATACAGCTGTCAACTCTTCTTCTTCATTTATTGCTCTTACATCTGTTAGACTCCCTTCAATTTCCTGAGCTTGATTGTACTCTCCAAAAGTTTGAAGTGAGAAAACATCTAGCTGTGATATAAAACTTGAGTTTGTGTTCCCAAAAACATCATCATTAAAAACGCCTAGATGAACATTTGAGAGGTTATTTGTCTGAACTCTTTCTAGGGATTCTTGATAAGAAAATACTGGAAATGTTTCAGATTTTAAATTCTGAAATTGTTCGTTTAACAACTCAATACCTACTGTATAATAATCTTTATTACACGAAGTTATCAGAGCTAAAGAAAACATTGTTAAAAGTATTCCTGAAAATCTCTTATTGCTCATTAATCAATATTTTTTAATAAAAATTCCATTAACTTTTCATCGTCTGACGAATCTTTAAAATCAAGGACATCTTTAGAATAATTTTTTATTGAGGAAGTTGTTGATTTGTCAATATTTTCAGAAGACAGAATTACTGAGTCTGAAAACTTTATCATTAAATCTGTAAGAGACTCAAAGTTTGGCTCCGAGATCAAATCAAGATCTCCTTCAACTCCATCAAATTCAATTTTTTCACTTAATTTTTTTGATAAACTGCCATCAAATGACTTTCCATAAAGAGAGGAAACTATTTTACTTTTATCGAAGATGGGATCATCAGAGTATAACTTTTTCAAGTAAAGTGGAAATAGTGATGCAAACCACCCATGAAGATGAATTATGTCTGGGACCCAATTAAGTTTTTTTACAGTTTCTATAACCCCTTTAGTAAAAAAAATCATTCTTTCATCATTATCTTTTAGAAGCTTTTCTTCTTTGTCAAAAAGCAAGTCTTTTCTTTTAAAATATTCTTCGTTATCAATAAAATAAACCTGCATTCTTTCTTTAGGTATAGAGGCAACCTTAATTATCAACGGCAAGTATAAATCATTAATTATCATATTCATACCTGAAAGCCTAATAACTTCGTGCAGCTGATGTCTCCTTTCATTTATCATGCCGTATTTAGGCATAAAAATTCTGGTCATACCACCGTTTTGATTAATTTTTTTTGATACTGAAAATGAATTTACAGCCTTTTCAGTTTGAGGAAGATAAGGCACTACCTCAGAAGAGATAACTAATATTTTTTTGTCTTTCAATAATTTCAAAATCTATATATTGGCTATAGTCTGGCAAAATTACGAAAATTATGAGTAAGAATATAAAAACATTATCTTTAAGATAATTTATTTCTCATAATTGAGAGTTTACTCTTCCCATAAAGAACTTTTAAAGTCAGTAAAGCACAAGCTGTCTGTTGGGCTGGTTCCAACTATGGGCTCTCTTCACGAGGGGCACCTATCGCTCATAGAAAAAGCTTACAGTGAAAATGATGAGGTTATAGTTTCAATTTATGTTAATCCAACTCAATTTAATGACAAAGAGGATTTAAAGAAATATCCAAGAAATATTAAGGAGGATTTAAAGAAGCTTAATAGGTTTGAGAATGTCATAGTCTATACACCTGAAAATAATGACCTATACCAAAAAAACGAAAGTTCAAAACAATATGATTTTGGAAGCTTCACAAATCTAATGGAGGGAAAACATAGACCTGGTCACTTTGATGGAGTAGCAACAATCATTGAAAAACTATTCAAAATTTTTAATCCAGATAATGCATATTTTGGAGAAAAAGATTTTCAACAACTACTTTTAATAAAAATACTAACTGAGCAGCTTGATATAAATACAAATGTGGTTGGATGTGAAACAATTAGAGAGCCTGACGGATTAGCTATGAGTTCAAGAAATAAGCTTATGAGTTACAAAGAGAGGAAAAGCGCTAAGGAAATCATTAAGCTTCTTTTATGGGCTAAAGAAGTGTATTCTAAGTTTGATTTTGTTCAAATCAGAGATGAAATAAAAAATAGATCCAAATTAATTGATAGTTTTAAGCTTGAGTATTTTGAAATAATGAATCTTGAAGAATTTTCTAGTATTTCAAAAAAAAATAATGAAATAAGAGCCTTTATAGCATGCAGAATTGGAAATATTAGACTGATAGATAACATAAAACTTTAATGAAGCTGAAAAAACAATTAAAAATATTAATACCGATTGCATTAGGCATATTTTTTATATACCTAACCTTCCAAATTACATCAGAAGCAGAAAGAGATTTAATCTGGGGCTATATTAAATCAGCTAAAATAGAATATGTTCTAGCCGCAATGGGGTTGGGCGCTTGTGCAGATATAATTCGTGGGCTTAGGTGGCAGTTTTTATCAAAAGCTATTGGTCATAAATCTAGTAGTATTATAAGCATTGCTAGCGTTTTTATGTGTTATACATCTAATATGGCTATCCCTAGATCAGGGGAAGTGGTAAGAGCAACTGTATTAAGTGAGTATAATAAAATACCCATTAGCAAAACTCTTGGCACAATAGCAGCAGAAAGGGTTGTTGATGTATCTATTTCTATTTTAATTCTTGTCTCAGTATGGCTACTTCAATATAATGTCATTTTAGACTCTTTCTTTGAAGATGACTTTCTTAATTCTATGAATGATAATATAGAAGTTATTGTTTCCCTAGTAATTATTATTACAGCAATAATAGTTTTTATTCTTTCGCGAATTAATAAAATTAGAAAATTTTTTAAAGGTATTCTTGAGGGGTTTCTGTCTCTAACTAAGCTCAAAAAAAAGCTATTTCCTTTCATACTATTTTCAACTTTAATATGGACCTGTTATATTTTAGCCTTCTTTGTTATTAAGTTTTCGGTTGCTGAACTAAACCTAATAGATAACAGCTTAATTTTTCCAGCATTTGTTGTTGGTGTCTTTAGTATCTCTTTATCAAACCATGGGCTTGGTGTATATCCGCTAGCTATTTCTTTGTTTTTGGTCAATTTTGGAATAAACACTGAAATTGGATTAACATATGGTTGGATGGCTTGGTCTTGTCAAGCGATTATAACTCTAATTTTTGGAGGGCTTTCTTTTTTTGTGCTACCTTTGTTAAATACAAGTGATTGAAATGGAAAAAATCATAAAACAATTTTTGTCAGAAGTAAATCAAAAAAACCAAAATGAGCCTGAATTCATGCAGGCAGTCACTGAGGTTGCTGAAACTGTTATTCCTTATATTGTTTCTCAAGATATATACTACGGACAAAATATTTTACTTAGAATGGTAGAGCCTGAAAGGGTGGTTTCTTTTAGAGTAGCATGGATTGATGATAATGAAGAAATTCAAGTTAATAGAGGTTATAGAATTGAGATGAATTCAGCAATAGGTCCTTACAAAGGAGGTTTGCGTTTTCATCCATCTGTAAATTTGAGTATATTAAAATTTCTTGCCTTTGAACAAGTTTTTAAAAATGCTTTAACTACTCTTCCTATGGGCGGAGGAAAAGGAGGCTCAGATTTTGACCCTAAAGGTAAATCTGACACAGAGGTTATGCGATTCTGTCAAAGCTTTATGACTGAACTATTCAGGCATATTGGCCCAAATAAAGATATTCCTGCTGGAGATATTGGTGTTGGCGGAAGAGAAATTGGTTATCTGTTTGGACAGTATAAAAGATTAAAAAATGAGTTTTCAGGAGTTCTTACTGGAAAAGGTGTCTCGTGGGGTGGTTCTCTAATAAGACCAGAGGCAACTGGGTATGGTGTCGTTTATTTCATTGATGAAATGTTAAAAGCTTCGAATCAAGATTTAAAAGGAAAGTCTGTTGTTATATCTGGATCTGGAAATGTTGCTCAATATGCAACTGAAAAATGCATTCACATGGGGGCAAAAGTTTTGACTCTTTCAGATTCATCAGGCTATATTTATGATAATGACGGAATTAATGAAGAAAAGCTACAATATATAATGGAGCTTAAAAATGTCAAAAGAGAAAGAATATCTGCTTATGTAAAAAAGTATCCTAAAGCTGAATTCTATGCAAACAAAAATCCATGGTCTGTAAAATGTGATATTGCTATTCCATGTGCAACTCAAAATGAACTAAAAGTTAATGACGCAAAGGTGCTTATAAAGAATGGATGTAAAACTGTTGGTGAAGGCGCAAACATGCCGTGTACTTCTGATGCCGTTAATCTCTTTATAGAAAATGAGGTTTTATATGCGCCCGGTAAAGCCTCTAATGCTGGAGGAGTTGCTGTATCTGGATTAGAGATGGCTCAAAATTCATTAAAATATACTTGGAGTAGAGAGGTCGTTGATGGTAAATTAAAAGAGATCATGTCAGACATACACTCATCATGTCTTAAATATGGATCTTCTAAAGGTCATCAGGTAAACTATGTTAAAGGTGCAAACATCGCAGGCTTTGTTAAGGTTGCTGATGCAATGTTAGCTCAGGGTGTTGTATAAATCAAATGCCTAATTCAAGAGCTTTTGTAATAAGGTCCATAAAAAATGGGGAAACTAGCTTGATAGCATCCTGCTATCTTGAAGATATAGGGTTTAAAACATTTATTGTTAAAGGTGTCTACGGATCAAAAAAATCTAAATTTAGTAAGGCTCATTTTTTTCCCTTAAATATTATAAATATTAATTATGCATACACGGAAGGAAGAAACCTTGGATTCATTAAAGAGGTTAAAACCGAAAAGCTCTACAATACATTGCATAGTGATGTTCAAAAAAGTTCCGTTATCATTTTCTTGTCTGAAATCTTAAATAGTATTTTTCGAGAGGAAACTGATGTAAATAAGGGTTTGTTTGAATTTTTATTCAACTCTCTTTCATGGTATGACAGTGAGGTTAGCTGTAATAATTTCCACATAAAATTTTTACTGGAACTATCAAAATTTACAGGTTTTTACCCTAATATAAATAATGAAAATGATTTATTTTTTGACCTACAGTTGGGGTCGACAACTTCAAACAAACCATTTGGAAGTAACATAAGTGGAGATGATTTTAATCTGTTTAAGGAGTTTTTAGGCACGAAATTTGAGGATTTAAATTTAATGAACTTAAAAAACAACTCTAGAGTCAAAATTCTTAATTATATAATTGACTATTATTCTCTACATTTACAAATGTTCAAAACACCTAAATCGATCAATGTTTTTAATGAAATATTTAAATAAATTATTCTTAATAAACGGGCTAATTATTTCATTATTTTTTGTCTCAAGTTTTTCGTTTAGTCAACAAGTCTCTGTAAAAGATGAAAATTCAAATGAAAATCTCTCAGATGTTGTCATCTTTAATGAAGATAAATCAGAGTCAATAATCACTGACTTAAATGGTATTGTAGACTTAAGTATATTTTCAGAAAATGAAAAAATTTATTTCCAATTACTTGGTTACTCAACTTTAGAATTATTAAAGGGCTCTGTTTTAAACGGATCTTCAATTTATCTTCAATCTGAAAGTCAAAATCTTGAAGAAGTAATTTTATCAGTTGCTAGATCTGAATCCAATGTAAATCAAATTGCTGAAAAAGTGTCTGTAATTAAATCTGAAGACTTATTCTTGTCTTCTCCTGCATCTGGTGCAGAATTACTAGAACTAAGTCCAGGGATAAGAGTTCAAAAAAGTCAAGGAGGAGGCGGAAGTCCAATCATAAGGGGATTTGAAGCAAACAGGGTATTAATTGTAGTTGATGGAGTGAGAATGAATAATGCTATATACCGGTCTGGACACCTACAAAACTCTATTACTATTGACCCAAGTATTATTGAAAGAGCAGAAATTATTTTTGGATCCTCCTCTGTTGGATACGGCTCTGATGCATTGGGAGGTGTTATTCATTATTATACTAAAAGCCCTATTCTTAAAGGGTCTGAAAAAATAAAATCTAGTTTTACTACTAATTATACTTCAGCAAATCAAGGGGTTTCAAATAATTTTGTAACTAATTATAGCGGTGAAAACTGGGGTAGTATTACATCTCTATCTATTTCTAAATTTGGAGATATTAAAATGGGAGAAAAGAGAGAACATGGTTTTAAAAGTTGGGGTCTAACTCCTTTATATTCTGAAAATTCTAGGTACTCATATTACTCTCAAGCATCAACTAATTCAGATGAAAACATTCAGAAAAACACCAACTATAGTCAAGTAGATCTATTTCAAAAGTTTTTATTAAAACTTGGTGATACAAATCTACTAAACGTAAACATTCAATTTTCTGAGTCGAGTGATATTGATAGATATGATCAATTGAGTCTTACAAAAGATGGAGGGCTAAAATTTAGTGAGTGGTATTATGGACCTCAAAAAAGATTTTTAATCTCACCTAGTTTGAAAATATTTCCTAACAGAAAGTTTATGAAAAAAGGTGCTATCACTTTTGGATTTCAAAAAATAAATGAAAGCAGAATCAAAAGAAAATTTAATACTCTTAATAGGTCACATCAGATTGAAGACCTTAAAGTGTTTAGCCTAAATGGTGATTTTGATACTTCTTTTAATAACGGACACTCTATCTCTTATGGTGTTGAATCTACATATAACTATAACTATTCAAAGGCATATGATCAAACCCTTGAAATAGAGGGTAATCAAGTAACTGGTCTTGGTAAAAAGCTTGCTATTCCAACCAGATATCCTAGTAATGGTAGTTCCTACACTAGTTTTGCTTCCTATGTGAATTGGTCTTGGAATATGAGTGAGTTTTTTACTTTTAACGTTGGTACTAGACTTACTTTTACTGGATTAAAAGCAAGCTGGAATGATGTTATCTCAGTAAATCCTCAATTATCTGAAGTAAACCTTAACTCTAAAGCATTAACAACTACTGTCTCAATAAAATTAAGACCTAGTGAGAGAGTTCAAATAAATACAGTTTTATCTAGTGGGTTTAGAAATCCTAATATTGATGATATTGGAAAAATAAGAGAAAATAATGGTCTATTGGTTGTTCCAAATACATTTTTAAAACCAGAGTATGCATACAACTTAGACCTAGGTATTGACTTTAGATCTCTTAATAACACTAACTATATTTCACTTAGAGGTTTTAGTACGATTATCTCTAGACATATCGGAAGAGATGAGTTTATTGTTTTTTCAGATATAACAACTCCTGACCTATCAACAATAATATATAACGGAGAAGAAGTTACTACCATTTCAAATAAAAATCTTGGAAATCGATTTATTCATGGTTTCTCAATTGACGGTTTCTCAAAAATAATGAACAACTTAAAAGTGGATTATGGTCTCACTTATACAAAAGGAGATAATAATGATACCTACGGCCCTCTTCCTTCTATTTCTCCTTTATTTGGATCCATTGCACTTTCCTATTCAAAAAGAGGTCTTAACATCAAGGCAGTTTATAAATTTAGTGAAGCTAAGAATCCTAGTGAATATAGCTTTGGAGGAGAAGATGGATTAGATGAAACCCCTTTTCTAGTTAATAGTGAAGGGTTATTAACCTATCTGGGAACTCCAAAATGGTCTGATCTTTCAATCTTTGGAAGTAAAAATATTTCATCTAATGTTACTTTAAGGATGGGCTTAACAAATGTTTTTGACTCTCACTACAGAACTTTTGCCTCTGGAATTTCTGCCCCTGGAAGGTCTTTTCAATTAGGGTTAAATCTAAAATTATAACTCATTATATTAACTTTTATTTGATCTAAAATCATTAATTTCGCCCTTAATTAAAGCATAATGAGATTTAGAGAATCTAAAAACTTTTCACTGACTTCAATTTCATCAGAAATCCAGGATTTTTGGTCTAAAAATGATATTTTTTCTAAATCATTTAATAAGAAAGATAGCTCAAATTTTGTTTTTTATGAAGGTCCTCCATCTGCTAATGGAAAACCTGGAATCCATCATGTGATGGCTAGAACTATTAAAGATGTATTTTGTAGATATAAAACATTAAAGGGGTATAATGTTGAAAGAAAGGCTGGTTGGGATACTCATGGACTTCCAGTTGAACTGGGGGTAGAGAAAGAGTTGGGAATATCTAAAGATGATATTGGGAGTAAAATTAGTGTCTCCGAATATAATGCTGCATGTAAAAAAGCTGTTATGAAATATACAGCTGAATGGGAATCCCTTACAAGACAAATGGGATATTGGCTTGACCTCTCCGACCCATATGTTACATATACGCCTAAATACATGGAAACCGTCTGGTGGCTTATTAAAAATATATCTGAAAAAAAACTGCTTTATAAAGGATATACTGTTCAACCATATTCACCAGCAGCTGGAACTGGACTTAGCTCACATGAGTTAAATCAACCTGGAGCATATAGAGACATAAGTGACACCTCTGTAATTGCTCAATTTAAATGTTTGGATGGTGAGTTGCCAGTCAAATTAAAAAACTTCTATCCTTTTTATTTTTTAGCATGGACCACTACCCCTTGGACTTTACCTTCAAATACAGCTTTAACTGTTGGGGCTAAAATTGAATATTCTTTTGTTAAAACATTTAATCAGTATACAAAAAAGAGAATAACTGTATTGTTAGCTAAGAATTTAATTGAAAAAGTTTTCTCTAAAAACTTTTATAAAATTGACAATGAAAATGAACTTGATTTATTTAATCAAAATGATACTAAAGTCCCCTACTTTATATTGGAATCATGTAAGGGTGTAGATCTTGAAAATCTTAAATATGAAAGAATTTGGGAGGAAGCCCCTCTTCCAGTTGATAATCCTGAGCATGCTTTTAGAGTAATTCTTGGTGATTTTGTTACAACTGAAGATGGAACTGGAATAGTCCATACAGCTCCAACGTTTGGTGCGGATGATTACAAGGCGGCAAAATCTGCAATGCCTGAAGTTCCTCCTCTACAAGTACTTGACGAAAAAGGGAATAAGGTTCCTCTAGTTAACTTGAAAGGGAAGTTCATCGATAATATTGGCTTAATTAGTGGTAAATATGTTAAAAACGAATACTATGAATCTGATTCAATACCGGATAAATCTGTTGATGTTGAAATTGCTATTAAGCTTAAAGAGCAAAATTTAGCATTTAAGGTTGAAAAATATTCTCATTCTTATCCTCACTGCTGGAGAACAGATAAACCCGTGCTTTATTATCCCATGGAATCTTGGTTTATTAAAATTAGTGATCTGTCTGAAAGAATGTTTACCCTTAACAAAGAGGTAAATTGGAAACCTAAATCAACTGGAGAAGGTAGGTTTGGAAATTGGCTTAAGTCTGCTAATGATTGGAACCTTTCAAGGTCCAGGTTTTGGGGAGTTCCATTGCCAATATGGTCAAACGAAGAAGGAACTGAACATAAAGTAATTGGTTCTGTTGAAGAGCTGATTAATGAAATTAATATTTCTATAGAAAAAGGGTTAATGAAGTCCAATCCTTATTCTAAATTTAAGATTGGTGATATGTCTGATGATAATTATGATAAAGTTGACCTTCATAAAGATTTTGTTGATGATATTGTCTTATGTTCGGAAAAAGGCCTTCCTATGAAGCGAGAAAAAGACATAATTGATGTTTGGTTTGAATCTGGATCGATGCCTTATGCACAAATTCACTATCCTTTTGAAAATAAAGATTTAATTGATAATAAATCAAATTTTCCAGCAGATTTTATAGCAGAAGGTGTGGATCAAACTAGGGGATGGTTTTATACCCTTCATGCAATATCTACAATTGTATTTGATTCAATTTCATATAAAAATGTTGTTTCTAATGGACTTGTATTAGATAAAAGTGGGCAAAAAATGTCTAAAAGATTGGGCAATGCTATAGACCCATTTGAGATGATAAATAGTTTTGGTATTGACGCTGTTAGATGGTATATGATTTCAAACTCAAATCCATGGGATAATTTAAAATTTGATCAAGAAGGAGTTGCTGAGGTAAAAAGAAAGTTTTTTGGCACGCTACAAAACATTTATAGTTTTTTTAGTTTATATGCAAACATTGATGGTTTTGAATATGAAGAAACTAAAATAGACATAAATAAAAGGCCTGAAATTGATAGGTGGATTTTGTCTGAACTTAATTCATTGATCCAGAAAGTTGATAAAGATTTTGATAATTATGATTTAACACCTGCAGCAATAGATATTAATGATTTTGTT
>ENA-OWPI01002873-OWPI01002873.1-marine-metagenome-genome-assembly--contig:-NODE-2873-length-15450-cov-6.034021_pt1 | contig 15450 bp, 12 predicted proteins | sample MGYA00238138_ERZ651775 | MGnify/ENA primary metagenome ERZ651775 (study PRJEB26906, sample SAMN06265043) | marine metagenome | isolation source: Helgoland LTER site | place: Germany:Helgoland, sampling...
GATCTTATTTTTAATAATATTAAATTAGTCTATTTGCCGGCATTAAAGTTATTTTCTCTGTGCTCTTTAATATCTGTTTTAACGTCATGTGGAGATACTGTATATTTATTAGATGGAGAAAGATTGGACGTAAAAAGTGCTGTAATCTCTAGTAATAATGTTGTTATTAACGAGGCTAAGCCCCCTAAAGGTATAATACTTTCCAAGACAAAAAATAATGCGAGCTGGACGCACAGAAATGGAGACATGCAGCATAGTATCAATCATCCCGACTTAAATAAAGATTTTCAAGTTATTTGGAGTTCTAAGATAGGTGCTGGTAATACAAGAAAGACGCGAATTACCGCAGAACCTATTATTGCAAGTGATATGATCTTTGTAATGGATTCTAAATCAAAAGTTTCGGGATTTAGTTTGGACGGATCACCAATTTGGTCAAAATCTTTAGTACCAAGTAAAGAGCACGCTAACGATGCTTCTGGAGGCGGATTAGCATTTGCTGGTGGAACGGTTTATGCTGTGACGGGGTTTGGTGATGTCTTTTCTTTAAATTCAAAAACAGGAACCCTGAACTGGAAACGAAGACTAGGTTCTCCTATCACAGCAGCTCCAAGCGTAGATAAAAAGTTTATATATTTGGTAACAAGGGATAACAGTGCTTGGGCCTTAAACATCTCAACAGGAAGTATTGAGTGGTTTCGGAACGGTTCGCCAAGTAGCTCGACCATAGTAGGTGGTGCTGGTCCAGCTGTTACTGGCCGGTTAGTTATAATCCCTAGTAGCTCTGGGGAGCTTGTAGTGGCGCTTAAGGACTCTGGTCTAATGTTGTGGAATAAATTCATAACTGGACAGAGAGTTGGACAAGGTTATGCAAATATCCCTGACATAACCAGTGATCCTGTTGTCAAAGGTGGGGTAGTGTATGTTGGAAATCAGAGTGGATCAATTTTAGCTTTAGATGTTAACTCTGGATCAGTTTACTGGAGTTTCAATGAGGGTAGCTACTCGCCGGTATGGGTTGACTTAGATAGTGTATTTTTAATAACAGACAAATCTGAGTTAATAAGGTTAGATCGGAAAAGTGGCTCTAAAGTATGGGGAGTAAAATTACCCTATTATTTAAACTCAAATAGACAAAAACGAAATCGTGTTTTTGTTCATTATGGACCTGTTCTTGCGGGTGGGATGCTGATAGTTGCTTCTGCAAATGGCAAGATTCATAAATATGACCCCTTAAATGGCGATTATAAAGGTTTTGTGTCAGTTAAGGGTGGCGTAGCATCAAGTCCAGTCATAGCTAACAAAACATTATATTTGATTACAAACCAGGGTAAACTGGTAGCGCTTCGTTAAATTAAAAAATAAAAACGATAATTCTTATATGGAGAGACTTTAATGCCATTTTCTGTAGCTATTGTCGGTAGGCCGAATGTAGGTAAGTCCACTCTTTTTAACCGATTAGTTGGGAAAAAATTAGCTCTTGTTGATGATAAGCCAGGGGTAACCCGCGATCTTAGGGAAGGTAAGGCTCGTCTCGGAGATTTGAAATTCGATATAATAGATACAGCTGGTTTGGAAAATGTTAATGACACGTCACTGCCGGGTAGGATGCGTAAGTTAACTGAAAAAGCCGTGGATATGGCGGATCTTTGTCTTTTTGTTATTGATGCCCGTGCGGGCGTCTTACCGGCAGATTATATTTTTGCTGATATTTTAAGAAAAAAGGCCACAAGAGTCGTTTTGGCAGCGAATAAAGCAGAGGGTAGAGCAGGGGAAGCGGGTCTCCTAGATGCATATTCTCTGGGGTTAGGCGAGCCTCTAAGATTGTCTGCAGAGCACGGCGAAGGGATGGGTGAATTAGCGTATGTATTAAGACCATTTTTAGATTCTGCTGAAAGCGATTGTGATGATGGTCAACCAGAAATTGATGTTGAGATTTCTGCTGATCAAGCATTTGATTATGAGCCACCATCCACAGACAAACCTTTGCAAGTTGCCGTAGTTGGAAGGCCTAATGCCGGTAAGTCTACTCTTATAAATAAAATTCTTGATGAAGAACGGCTTTTGACAGGGCCAGAAGCGGGAATTACACGTGATGCTATTTCTATCAGCACTGATTGGGATGGTGCCGCGGTTCGTATTTTTGATACAGCAGGGATCAGAAGGCGATCAAAAATTCAAGAAAAATTAGAAAAACTTAGTGTATCTGATGCACTTAGAGCTGTGAAATTTGCTGAAGTCGTTGTTGTTCTTTTAGATGCTAACATACCTTTTGAGCAACAAGATTTACGTATTGCAGATTTAGCAGAACGAGAAGGTAGAGCTGTCGTTCTTGCAATAAATAAATGGGATCTTGAAAAAGACAAATCTAGAAAGTCAAAAGAGTTAAGAGAAAAGTTTCTTCGTTTGTTACCTCAGCTTCGTGGGGCTCCCTTAGTTTTTGTCTCTGCGGTTAACGGTAAAGGGGTTGATAAACTTCGAGAGGGGATTCTTTCTGCTCACAAGATATGGAACAAGAGAGTGTCAACTGCAGAGTTGAATAGATGGTTGTCTGGAATGCTTGAACAACATCCGCCTCCTGCACCTCAAGGAAAAAGAATTAAATTAAGATACGCTACTCAAGTAAAAGCTAGACCTCCCGGGTTTGTTGTAATGTGCTCGCATCCAGATGCCCTTCCAGCAAGTTACTCGAGGTATTTAGTGAATGGATTAAGGGACAGTTTTGAGCTTCCTGGAACTCCAATTCGTTTATTTTTCAGAAGCCAAAGTGAAGAAAACCCATTTAAAAATCGAAAGAAAAAGAGTTCATCAAAACTCAGAAAGCACTTAAATAAAACCAATAAGGGTTTAAATACTTGAGTTAGAAAATCGTGTCAGATTCGATATTCTTTTGATAAGATTTCACTAGGTTCCCAAACCTTGTGAATTGACCCTCAAAGCTTAATTCAACAGACCCAATCGGTCCATGTCTTTGTTTTCCAATTATTATCTCGGCTTTTCCATGAACGGATTCCATAACTTGTTGCCATTTGAGCATTCCTTCTAAGTCATGATCACCAGGTTTCTCTCGTTCGCGATAATATTCCTCTCTGTAAACAAACATAACAACGTCAGCATCTTGTTCGATTGAACCTGACTCTCTCAAATCTGCTAATTGTGGTCTCTTATCATCTCGATTTTCGACTTGGCGAGATAGTTGTGATAAAGCGATAACGGGGATGTCTAACTCTTTTGCTATAGCTTTTAAGCCTTGGGTAATTTCTGAAACCTCGTTTACTCTACCATCTTTTGAGTTAGTTCCTCGAACCAGTTGTAAATAGTCTACTATTAAAACATCCAAACCATGAGTTCTTTTCAGCCGTCTAGCCCTAGCTGATAACTGACTTATTGGTAGCGCCGGTGTATCATCGATAAATAACGGACAACTTTCTAAAGTTTTGGCTGCTTCGACAAATCTTCGAAACTCTGTTTCCGTCATGTCACCTCTTCTAATTTGTTCAGATGAGACTTCCGCAGCTTCTGATAGAACCCTTGCTGCGAGTTGTTCGGAAGACATCTCTAACGAGAAGAAACCCACGCAACCACCATTAATGGTACCTTCTGATCCATCTGGAAGTGGCCCTTTTTTATGACTCTTGGCTATATTAAACGCTATGTTAGTTGCTAATGATGTTTTACCCATTGAGGGCCGTCCTGCAATTATAAGGAGATCAGACTTGTGCAGTCCACCTAACTTCTTATCTATATCAGCTAACCCAGTTGATATACCTGCTAAACCTCCATCACGCTGATACGCAAGGTTTGCCGCATTAACAGCGTCGGTTACTGCAGAAAGAAAGCTTTGGAATCCAGTCTGTGACTTCCCTCCTTCGCTTAAGTTATATAATCTTTGTTCGGCGTCTACAATTTGTTCGTCAGGCCCGTTGTCTGTCTGTATATCCACTGCATTTAAAGCTATTTCCTCTCCTAAAAGAATTAGTTCGCGCCTTACTGCTAAATCATAGATCATTTGCGCATAGTCTTTAGCTGCAAAAGAAGAAATAGATGAACCTTGAAGCTTTACTAAATATGCTGGACCTCCAAGCTCTTGGAGACCCTCATCATCTTCGAAGTATGTTTTAAGAGTCACCGGAGAGACCAGAAGATTTTTTCCAATTCGTGAAGCTGATGTTTCAAAAATTCTTTTATGAACAGGTTCAAAAAAGTGATCACTATTAATGATCGATGAAACTCTATCGAAAACTTCATTATTTAGAAGAATTGCACCTAATAACTGTTGTTCAGCTTCGATATTATGAGGTGATTGTACGGTCGATTGTATTTTTGCTAAAGAGCCTGGCAAAGTATTAACAGAGTTCATATCTTCCTCGTGTACAATTTTAATCTATTAAATAACAGTGTTCCTCAACTAATCAATCTGTATTTCCTGTGGATAGATTGTGGACTATTTAGGTGAATTGAATGAAGACGGTTTACATATTTATAACATAAGCGCTTTCAAAGTATTTTTATTTTTTATTTTGTTCTTGCCATAGTCTTGGTTCTCGTAAGAAATTTTCCACATCCTCTAAGGTCTTTTTATCAAAGGTGTTACGCTTTTTTGCAACCGCTAAAACATCCCACCACGTACATAAGTAATGCAGATCAGTTCCATGATCTTTTAATTTTTTTAGAGTTTCAGGAAAAATATCGTAATAAAAGATTACCGCTGTATTGTTACACTTTGCACCAGTTGCCCGAATTGCATCTATAAAGCTAATCTTTGACCCACCGTCAGTGGTCATATCTTCAATCAAAAGGACTCTGTCATTCTTCGTCATTACGCCTTCTATGCGTGCATTTCTACCGTAGCCTTTTGGTTTTTTCCTAACATAGGTTAACGGTAGAGCTAATCTTTCGGCGATCAAGGCAGAAAATGGGATTCCAGCTGTTTCTCCACCTGCAATATTATTAAATGCTTCGAATCCCGCCTCTCTCAATACTGTGCAAGCTAAAAAATCCATTAAAGCTGATCTTACCCTAGGAAACGATATAAGTTTCCTACAATCGATATACGTTGGAGAAGGAAGCCCACTGGCAAGAGTAAATGGCTCTTGTGAGTTAAAGTGTACAGCATTTACATCCAATAACATAGCGGCACTTAATTCTGCAATTTCTTTTTTTGACGGAAAACCTGTTGAAATCATAATTTGTAAATCATCCTATTTTATCATTTGTCATAGTACCTGCCAATATAGTTCATAGCCGGGATCAAAAATAGTTATATCGCCTTCTATTGTACTTATTGTATTAGGGGAGATAAGTGGAGTTCCCTTAGAAAGAGTAAGAAAAGATTTATTTGGTTCTAGATTATAAAAAGTGGCCCCATTAATTGAGATAAATGCTTCTAGTTTGTTAAGCGCTGCTTGTTCTTCAAATATATGCGCTAGAATAGGAATGCTGTTAGTAGCCGTAAAACAGCCAGCACAACCGCAGGCCGATTCTTTCGCAGTATTGACGTGAGGAGCAGAGTCTGTGCCAAGAAAAAAAGAAGTCTCTCCAGAAGTTGCAGCCTCTAATAACGCCAATCTATGATGCTCTCTTTTTGCTATTGGTAAGCAGTAATAATGTGGTTTAATCCCACCGACTAAAATATCATTTCGATTTATTACAAGGTGGTGGGTAGTAATGGTGGCAGCCAAGTCTGAATTCTCACTCCTTACATAATCAACTGCCGTTTTTGTAGTGATATGTTCTATTACTGTTTTTAAACCAGGAATATCGTTTCGAAGTGGGTTTAATATTTTTTCAATAAAAACGGCTTCACGATCAAAAATATCTACATTACTATCTGTAACTTCTCCATGGATACATAATGGTAATCCAACCTTTGCCATATATTCTAAAACAGGTTTTATTTTCTCAAAGTTATTTACTCCAGATGAAGAGTTTGTTGTTGCACCAGCTGGATATAATTTAATCGCGGTGATCACGTCTGTTTCAACGCCAAGTTTTACTTCACTAATACTTGTATCTTCCGTTAAATATAGCGTCATTAAAGGTTTGAAACCTGAGCCCTTTGGTAGCAAATTCAGTATCTGATCTTTATATTTAATAGCTTGAGCTACTGTGGTGATCGGGGGAGCTAGGTTAGGCATTACAAGAGCACGGTTAAAATGCCGTTCTGACTCAGGCAGAACTGCTTTAAGTAACTCTCCATCTCTAAGATGTAGATGCCAATCGTCTGGTTTTTTAATTACTAACTTTGTCATTTTAAATAATTTTATCGATCTATTAGCTCTTACATTTTTTATTTACGTTCTACTTCTAAGCTTTAAAAAAAAGCTTGCAGTCCCGTGATAGCTCTACCCAAAATCAAAGCATGAATATCATGGGTGCCCTCATAAGTGTTTACTGTTTCAAGGTTCATAACATGCCGCATAACCTGATACTCTTCAGAGATGCCGTTCCCTCCATGCATATCTCTGGAAGCCCTCGCTATATCAAGAGCTTTACCACAGTTATTTCTTTTCATCATTGAAATCATTTCAGGAGCCGCTTTTCCATCATCCATTAGTCGGCCCACCCTTAGAGCTCCTTGAAGACCAAGCGTAATTTCTGTTTGCATATCTGCTAATTTCTTTTGATATAATTGTGTCTGAGCGAGGGGTTTTTTAAACTGTTTGCGATCTAGCCCATATTGCCGAGCGGCTTTCCAACAAAACTCCGCTGAGCCCATCACACCCCAACTTATTCCATATCTAGCACGATTTAGGCAGCCAAAAGGGCCTTTCAAGCCTTCAACGTTTGGCAATAAGTTTTCAGAAGGAACAAAAACATTATCCATTACTATCTCACCAGTTGTCGATGTTCTTAAAGAAAGTTTGCCACCTATTTTAGGTGCTGATAACCCTTTCATCCCTTTTTCAAGGATGAAACCTCTAATCTTTCCGCCATGCTCTTCTGACTTTGCCCAAACAATGAATATATCTGCAAAAGGGCTGTTTGAAATCCACATCTTAGTTCCAGAAATTTTATAACCATTAGTTGTTTTCGTTGCAAATGTTCTCATTCCACTGGGGTCAGAGCCTGCGTCAGGTTCTGTTAAACCAAAGCAACCTATAAAGTCTCCTGAGGCTAAACTTGGTAAGTATTTTCTCTTCTGATCCTCAGAACCATATGCAAATATTGGGTACATTACTAACGATGATTGAACTGACATCATAGATCTATATCCCGAGTCAATTTTTTCAATCTCCTTAGCTACTAGCCCGTAAGTGACATATGTTGATCCTAAACCTCCAAATTGTTCAGGAATTGTTATGCCAAGTAAACCCGCTGCACCCATTTCTTTGAAAATTTCTGGAGAGCTATGTTCTTCCGAAAATGCCTTAATAACTCTTGGAGCAAGTTTTTCGGTTGCAAAAGATTCTGCGGCACTTTTAAACATTCGTTCATCGTCCGACAATTGATCCTCTAAGAAAAAAGGGTCCTCCCAACTAAAGCGATTCATATCTGGTAGGTCTTTCATATTGCTTGGGTTGGCTGAGTTCACTTTTTGTACTCCAATACTTTTTGTTTAATGTGTGTAAGCTATAAAACCTTAGGAGATTTAGCATGAATTTTTGGAAGTTATTATAGATTTGAAAGTTATTATAAATATTACCACTTTTTTGGATGTCGATAATTAGATCTTTTACGATACTAAGCTTATATCTTAAAACTTTCTAGTGTAAAAGCTTTGTCAAAGGGCTTTGAATAAATATTTATTTTCAGATAGATTTCCTAAGTAATAGTTACTAGCGAAAATACATTTAGTCATGGTTTAGATTTTAATTATATGGTTTTTTTATATGGATCAATTTAACATTATTTTACCTACTGCTTTGGAATGGCACATGAGTGGAACTGGTGCTGTTGTAGCTACTGTGATTCGAACCTGGGGATCTGCGCCACGGCCAGTTGGAAGTCAGTTAGCGGTTAGTGGTGAAGGAGATATAATTGGCTCAGTATCTGGAGGATGTGTAGAAGGAGCAGTAATAATCGAGGCTTTAAACACTTTAAAGACCGGTAGAAATGTAATCTTAGAATATGGAGTTTCAGATGAAGATGCATTTGCGGTTGGACTTGCCTGCGGAGGAAATATTCAAATATTAGTTGAACCGGTTGGTTTTGGACTTTCAGAAACTATAGTAGCTGAGTTAGTATGCAGATGTCAGCGTAAAGAGTCGGTAGCGTATTCTATAGATATTAAGTCTGGAGTTAACAAAGTAATAACCTTGGATATTGCTGATGGAAAAAAAAACGTTGGAACACATACTTCTGGTTTTTATGGTGCAGAGTTTTTAGTAATATATGAAAAACCACTTAGGATGGCAGTTATTGGGGGGGTTCATATTGCTCAACCATTAGTAAGTATTGCAAGGATGTCAGGTTTTGCTGTAGTTGTAATCGACCCTAGGTCAACTTTTTTAAATGCGATAAGATTTCCTAATGTAGAGCTTAGTAATCTTTGGCCAGACGAAGCATTGAAAGCTTTTAAGCCTGATAGTAGAACCGCTATAATTACATTAAGTCATGATCCTAAAATAGATGATCTTGGGTTAATTGAGGCTTTAAATTCAAACTGTTTTTATATTGGTTGCCTTGGTTCAAAAAAAACACATTCTAAAAGGTTGGATCGTCTATCCAAAATTGTTAATTCTGATGTTTGTTTGAGTAGATTACATGGACCAATTGGTTTAAACATACAAAGTAGAACACCCACAGAGATAGCAATTTCTATTATGGCGGAGGTTATTCAATCTTTAAGAGTAAATTGAATTTAGTTATTTTAATAAGTGTGGATAGTTATGACCCATTTGAAAATACTTAATAGAGATACTTTTAAAACTATATGTTAAGAAATTTGATATATTGAAAAAACTCTACTAGGTATAAAATTTATTTTTATACTAAAAATATTACTTTGTCGGACCAATCATCATTGTCATTTGTCGACCTTCAATTTTAGGCATGGTTTCAACTTTCCCAGTCCCTTGTTCTTCCACATCATGCTCCACACGCCCTAATAAATCTCTACCTAAATTAATGTGAGCCATTTCTCGACCTCTAAACCTAAGAGTAATTTTTACCTTATCTCCGTTCCCTAAGAAACGAAAAACACTTCTCATTTTTACATCATAGTCATGAGTATCTGTTGTCGGTCTGAATTTTACTTCTTTGATCTCTATTATCTTCTGTTTTTTTCGTGCTTCAGCTTCTTTTTTTTGTGTTTCATATTTGTATTTGCCAAAATCCATTACCTTACACACTGGAGGTGTAGCATTTGGTGAAATTTCAACTAAATCAAGCCCAGCTTCATTTGCTAATTCCATAGCTTCTGAAGGGGAGACAACTCCAACATTCCCTCCATCTGCTCCAATTAAACGGATTTCGGTTGACAATATAGCATGGTTTATGCGGGGTCCGGTTTCACGCACAGGTGGTGCGTTGTGTGGTCTACGAGCTATGGCCTAGTATCCTTCTACAGTTAATAAGAATAAGTAAGTGATTTTGTCACTCTTATAAAATCTTAGATAATCTATTGTCGATAATTTTGGCTTATGTAAATGGTAAACTTTATTTAAGTTTAAAGTTTAATCTGTATGTGTCCTAGACAGCCCAAAAATTTATCGTTTGGACGTAAATATATCGAAAATTTCAAAACTAATTTTTTAGTACATTCCTTGGATGAATTTTGTTATACTAATTTTTAAGAAGATTCGTGAAGATGTGAGTAAATGTTTAATCGAAAAAATAGTAATTCCTCTAATAATAAAACCGCTATTCGAGGCTTTGATGATTACAAACTTCGTCTTGGTGATTTATTACGTGGTGAGCGTGCTACAAAGGGTAAATCATTACTAAACGTACAGCGTGATATCAAGATTAGTGCTAAATATATTGCAGCAATTGAAAATACAAATCTATCTGTATTTGAGTCTTCTGGGTATATTCCAGGTTACGTAAAATCTTATGCAATCTATCTAGATATAGATCCAGACTGGGCTTTTCAACGCTTTTGTATTGAGAGTGGTTTTGAGGTTGTTGATGTTTTGTCATTAAGCGATAATCATCTAAAGAAACCTCATTTAGAGAGTACTAAGTCTATAAAAAAAATATCTATGGACCTTAAATTGACAAAATTTGGTTCAATTGATCGTGGGTTTTTGGATCAAATCGAATTAAAAGCCTTTGGCTCAATAGCAGTTTTGGTTGTATTGATAGGGGTTTTGTCCTTCGCTGGATTGACAGTTTTTAATCAAATTCAACAAGTGGATTTCGAAGTTACTGATGCGGATAACCTTTTTAATGCAAACTTAGACCTAGATAGAAAGATTGGAGAAGCGAATTCCTCAAGAAATCAGTTTGTTGGAGTTCCAAGGTTAGTTAATGATGACTTTGTAAGAAAAGAAGTTTTAGAGCAACCCATATTTCAATTACGTGACTCTCCAATTGGAGGTTTTGTAAAAAATAAAATTTCAAATCAAATTAAAGATGAAATCAATTTAGCGCTAACAGCTGTGTCCAGTAGCCTAAATAATCCAATTACCTTTAGCCGACCTCAGTTAAGACCTAGTGTACAAGTTACTAAGAGGACTCTTAATAAGATTGTTATTTTTTCACTTAAACCTGCTTACATTCGTGTGGCTGAAGATAATGGAACAATACTATTTTCAAAAATTATGGATCCAGGTGAGCATTTTATTGTTCCAAGTGATGTTTCCTTACCATTGCTACGCGCTGGTATGTCAGGATATGTATATTTTAGAATTGATGGTAAAGAATACGGTCCAGTGGGATCTGGTCCAGGTGTTGAAAAGGATATTAAAATTATCAAGGATGAGATTACTAAGAACTATAAATTAGCAGATTTAATGAAAGACCCTGAATCAAAAAAAATTATTGCCGAGTTGGATTTGAAATTAAAATCAAGTATTGTTAGCGAAGAGTGATTTTTGATCTATCCTGAAGCTATTTTTCAGTTATATCATTTGTTTCATTATTTGTTTAGAAAGTTTTCATAATGTCTATGCAGTCTATTCGACCTTGGCGCACGATTAACCGGCGTTCTTCGCGTCAGATTAATGTTGGTTCTATTAAAGTTGGTGGGGGAGCACCGATAACGGTTCAAACGATGACAAATACACTAACATCTGATGTTACTGCGACTATAAAGCAAATTCACCAGTGTATCGATGCAGGAGTGGATATGGTTAGAGTATCTACTCCCGATGAAAACTCAACAAAAGCACTTAAAAAAATTGTTCTCGAGTCAACGGTACCAATTATTGCTGATATTCATTTTCATTATAAAAGGGCGATTGAAGCGGCTAAAGCTGGAGCTGCGTGTTTAAGAATAAATCCAGGTAATATTGGGTCAATTGATAGAGTGCGAGAAGTGGTTCATGCAGCTCGTGATAATAATTGTTCAATAAGGATCGGGGTAAATGCGGGTTCATTGGAAAAACATCTCTTAGAAAAATATAAAGAGCCTTGTCCAGATGCGATGATTGAAAGTGCAATGGCCCACGCAAACCTGTTGCAAGACTTTGATTTTCATAATTTTAAAATAAGCTGTAAAGCCTCAGATATTTTTATGGCCGTTGCGGCCTATCAGGGGCTAGTAAAATTAACAGATGCACCAATTCACCTCGGTATTACCGAGGCAGGACCTTTATTGCCAGGCACTATCAAGTCTTCAATTGGTCTAGGAAGTCTGCTTTGGTCGGGAATTGGTGATACTATACGGGTTTCTCTTTCAGCAGATCCAGTAGAAGAGGTTAGAGCAGGGTATGAGATTTTAAAGTCTTTAAATTTAAGGCATAGAGGAGTAAATATCATTGCTTGTCCAAGTTGTGCTAGACAGGGTTTTGATGTTATTAGGACTGTGGAAGCCTTAGAGGAAAGGCTTTCTCACATTAAGACACCACTAAATCTCAGCATTATAGGCTGCGTAGTTAACGGCCCAGGTGAAGCTTTAATGACTGATGTTGGGTTCACTGGCGGTGGAGCGGGAGCGGGTATGGTATATTTGGCTGGAAAACAAAGTCATAAGATGAGTAATGAAAACATGATTGATCACATTGTTGAGCTAGTTGAGAATAAAGTTGAAGAAATCCAAGGGCAGGGATTTCAATAAGTTAGAAACCCTGTGCTGACTTTACAAAGTGAAAGTTTTATATGAATTTCTTGAGTAAATTAGTAAAAATAAGAGAACAGTTTGAATATCTTGAAGCGAAATTAGCATCAGGAGAAACAGAGAATTTTGGAAAACTTTCACGTGAATATGCTGAACTGAAACCCGTTGCAGATATAGCAATTGAATATCTTAAAGCCTTAGAGGAACGAGATGATGTCAGTATGATGTTGGAAGATCTTGATCTAAGAGAAATGGCTAACGAAGAACTAAAAAGAATAGACTCAATGATAAAGAAATCTGAAATTGCATTAAGACAGGCACTTCTTCCCGTCGATGAGGCAGATAAGCGTTCTGCGATCCTTGAGATTAGGCCTGGAACTGGTGGTGATGAAGCCGGACTTTTTGCTTCAGATTTACTCAATATGTACAAAAGGTATGCCGAAAACAAGGGTTGGAATTTTGAAGTTATTGAGGAGCAAATTTCAGATGTTGGTGGGATTAAAGAAGTTACAGCCCATATAAATGGAACCAATGTATTTTCAAAATTAAAATATGAGAGTGGAGTGCATCGAGTTCAAAGAGTTCCTACTACGGAAAGTGCGGGAAGAGTTCATACTTCCGCGGCTACAGTTGCAGTATTACCCGAAGCCGAAGAAGTAGATGTTAATATAGCTCCTACAGATATTAGAATTGACACCATGAGGGCTAGCGGTGCTGGAGGTCAACATGTTAATACGACCGACTCTGCAGTAAGAATAACACATATCCCAACTGGGATTGTTGTTGTAAGTGCTGAGAAATCTCAACATAGAAATCGAGAAATTGCCATGCAAGTTTTACGTTCTAGGCTTTATGATTTAGAGAGAAAAAAAATAGACGATGAAAGATCAGCTGATAGAAAAACACAGGTTGGAGGTGGGGATAGATCAGAAAGGATTAGAACATATAATTTTCCTCAAGGGCGCATATCTGACCATAGAATTAATTTAACTTTATATAAACTAGATCAAATTTTAGCCGGTGATTTAGATGAATTTATTGACGCTCTTACAACTGATTCACAGGCTCGATTGCTCTTAGAGCAAGAAAGCTAAACTGATGGAAAAAACGTGTCATAATCTTTTTGTTTTAGGTCGAGACAGGTTAAAAGAAGTTGGTATAAGTGGTAGCGCAAGAGATTCAAAAAAAATCTTAGCTTTTGTAACTAATAATGAATACTCTGACTTAAACTGGGTTCAGGAATTAAAAATATCAAAAGAGTTAAGTTTAAAATTTAAAACTCTAATTGAACAGAGAGTTTCTGGAGAGCCAGTTTCAAAAATAATAGGTAAAAAGTTATTTTTTAATAGTGAATTTTTTGTAAATGAAAATGTGTTGGATCCAAGACCAGAAACCGAGGCCGTTGTTTTGGTAGCATTAGAAGAAAACTTCTCTACGCTATTAGATTTAGGTACCGGAACTGGATGTATATTTATCAGTCTTCTGAAGGAAAGACCTAATGCAGTTGGTGTTTCTGTAGATATTTCTAAGGAATGCTTAATTGTAGCAAAAATAAATGCTAAAACTAATGGAGTTTTAGATCGGGTTGAATTTACTCAATCAGATTGGTTTTCAAATGTGAACTCAAAATTTGATTTAATTGTTTCTAACCCACCTTATATAGGGCTAAGTGAGTTAGATGGTCTAAGTAGAGAGGTTAAAAATTTTGATCCTAAGGTAGCTTTGTTCGGGGGTGAGGATGGTTTGAATTGTTATAAGGCAATATTTAATGATGTTATTCATTTCTTAAACCCAGGGGGAAGATTTATTACAGAAGTTGGATTCGCTCAAAGCGCTATAGTAAAAAAGTTATTTTTTAACAGTGGATTTACCGATATTAAAGTAACAAAAGATTTAAATCATATCAATAGAGTTGTTTCTGGGCGTTTACTACCTTGATACAGTTTTTAATAAATTATTATTTTTCTTATAAAATACTTGCAAACTTTAAAATAAAATGCTTTGTCCTGATTACTAGAGAAGTTGTAAAATACTTAATCTATAATAGTCAATCTAGGCGAACGTAATGTTTGAGCTAAATAGTAGCCCGCCGATCTTACTAATTTATTGAACATAGTAAGGTAAACAATCCATTCTGGAATTTTAATATATGAGAACTTCAAAATCTAGATCTAGAGGCAAAAGGTCAAATAATAATCGTTATACTGGAAATATCATTAATCGAGTTTTTGATAGCTCCGGACCAGAAGGGAAGGTTAGAGGAACACCGCAGCAAATTATCGAGAAGTACTCTCAATTGCACCGAGATTCTCAGCTTTCAAATGATCGGGTTGCAGCAGAAAACTTTCAGCAACATGCTGAACATTATGCTAGAATGCTTACACAGGCTCAAAGAGAGCAAGATGAGCTAAGAGAAGTTTCTGAGCGTTCATCGCAAGTTAATACTAAGGATCAATTAGATAGTTCACCTTCTAGGGATAAGGTAGCCAATAATTCCTCACAAGATATTAATAATGTAAATTTTACAAAAAAATCTGGATCAAGAGAGCCTGAAGAGAGTAAAAATTATGATTCAAAGAAAAATACAAAAGCTTCTCCAGAAGTAATTAAAAGAGACCACAATGTAAGCGCTGTTAAAAATGAAGAAGATGAATTGAATGATCAAACTGCTCACGATACTTCTGAAAATACTTTAGTAAACTAAAGCTCAAGAGATATAGGTTGAGTTTGTTAACTATCTAATTTTGATCTATAATGTTAGCTAATTTACAATATTGCTCCACAGATAGGTCCTCAGCTCTATTACTAGGTAAAATATTAGCTATTTCAAATACCTCTGTAATATTTGGAATATGATTTTTAAGTGACGTTCGCAGCATTTTTCGCCTTTGATTGAATGCCTTGAACACTAACTTAGTTAATGTAGATGGTTTTGCAGGAAAACGTGGTTCTTCTAACCTTTGTATTTGCACTACAGCCGAATCAACTTTTGGTCTTGGAAAAAATTCTTGAGAAGATAAGCGCAAAATTATTTTTGGGTCGCTACGCCACTGAGTTAATACTGAAAGACGCCCGTACTGCTTGCTTCCTGGTTGCGCAATAAGTCTTTCCGCAAGTTCCTTTTGAAACATTAGTGTGAGGCTAGTCCAGACGGGAGGCCATTCTGGAGGGTCAAGCCATTTCGTTAAAAGCATGGTCCCAATATTATAAGGTAAATTAGAGAATATATGTACTGGTAATTCTGTATTGTTTGAAATCGTGTAAGTTAAGGCATCACCTCTAACAAT
>ENA-OWPI01002875-OWPI01002875.1-marine-metagenome-genome-assembly--contig:-NODE-2875-length-15440-cov-31.822105_pt1 | contig 15440 bp, 17 predicted proteins | sample MGYA00238138_ERZ651775 | MGnify/ENA primary metagenome ERZ651775 (study PRJEB26906, sample SAMN06265043) | marine metagenome | isolation source: Helgoland LTER site | place: Germany:Helgoland, sampling...
TATCTCAATCCCATTTTCAGGTTTTATTATTATGGAGTTTAGGCAAAATGTCATAGTTAATTAATTATGTTTTTTATCTTTCTAAAACACTCTACAATAATTACATGATTTCAGGAATATTTGTAAAAATTCTATCAATAGTTCTTTTGCTGGCAGTGGGCGTTGTTTTAATCTTAGGTATTGGAACTCTTTTTAAGGGTGGTGAAACTAGCAAAAAATACTCAAATAAATTGATGCAGTGGAGAGTACTTTTGCAATTTATTGCAATAATTGTTCTTGTGGGATTTGCTTATTTTTTTAAGGACTAATTATAGTTTTTTAACCATTCAATAAATTCCAAGTTATCGAAATCAATTGAACCAATAATTCTTGCAAATTCTTTACCCTCTGTATTAAAAAGTATTGAAGTTGGTACCCCTCTTAAAGAAAGTGCTTTGGCTAAAGTAGTTGGCGCATCATAATATGGCTCTAAATATTCAATATTTAAATCTTTAAAAAAATCATTAATTTTTTTTAAACTTTCTTGACTAATGTTTATTGGAAAAATTTTTATATTACTTAGTTTTGAATTATTTTGAAGTCTATCCAGGGATGGCATCTCTTCTTTGCATGGTTCGCACCACGTTGCCCAAAAATTTAGTAAAATTAAGTTTCCATTAAAATCTTTAATATTAATTTTTTGATCATTTTGGTCTAAAAAAATAACATTATCATAAGTTTTTAAGTCTTTATGAATGACTATATTTTTTATTTTAGGCAAATCATCAGCCAAGACATTTGAAATCAAAAAAGTAAATAATATTAAAAATCTCATGTTAAATAGGTATAATTAAATACCATGAGAAAAAATAAAAACAACCAAGCAATATGGGGCACTCGAATTAAAAAGAGCTCATCAACTTTATTTCAAAAAATAGGTAATTCTATAGATATTGATAAAAGACTTTACAAAGAAGATATTCAGGGATCGATCGCACATGTTGAAATGTTGTTTAAACAAAAAATTATTTCATTTAAAATTAAAAATAAAATTATCTATGGCCTTAATAAAATAGAAAAAGAAATATCCAATAAAAAGTTTGAGTTTAATAAAAAATATGAAGACATTCATATGAATATTGAAAAACGACTTTTTCAAATAATTGGTGATGAGGCAGGTTACGTTCACACTGCAAGATCCAGAAACGATCAGGTGATTACAGATTTTAAAATTTGGATAAGATCTGCAACTAAAGAGATTAATTTTACTATAGATAAGGTAATAAAGAGTACATTAATATTAGCTGAAAAAAATATAGAAACTATCATGCCTGGTTTTACTCATCTTAAAAACGCACAGGCTATTTCTTTTGCTCACTACCTAATGGCTTATGTTGAGATGTTTAACAGAGACAAGAAAAGATTTATTAATAATTTAGAAAGTTTAGATGAGAGCCCCTTAGGTGTCGCCGCTTTAGCTGGAACCTCTTTTAATATTGATAGAAACTACACAAGTAAAAAACTGGGTTTTAAAAGACCAACAAGTAATTCAATTGACACTGTTTCTGATCGAGATTTTGTTTTAGATTTTTTATATAGCGTTTCAGTTTGTTCAATGCATATATCTAGAATTGCAGAAGAGTTAATTATTTGGAATTCAGATGGATTTAACTTAATAAATTTATCAGATAAAGTTGTAACAGGCTCATCAATAATGCCTCAAAAGAAAAACCCTGATTTACTAGAATATTTAAGAGGAAAAGTTGGAAGCAGCTATGGAAATTTGTTTTCTATGCTTACGATTTTAAAAGGGTTGCCATTATCATACTTCAAAGATCTTCAAGATGACAAAGAGATTGTATTTAAATCAAACGATACATTAGTAAATTGTCTTAAAATTTTTGATGAAATACTTAAAAACTCTAGCGCTAACAAAAAACGAATGCTCGAACTTGCAAATTCTGGGTATATCACAGCAACAGATTTGGCAGATTATCTAGTAAAAAATCATTCAATGTCATTTAGAATAGCTTATCAAAAAACTGCTGCAGTAGTTAATTTGGCTGAAAAGAAGAAAAAAAAACTCAATGAATTAAGTTTGGAAGAATTAAAAAAAATTGAACCAAAATTAAATGATGATGTTTTAAAAGTGTTTGATTTAAAGAATTCTATAAACTCTAAAAAATCTTATGGAGGAACATCTTTTGATAATATTAAAAAAATGATAATGAAATATAAAAAACAAAAATGATAAAAAAAATTACTATAATTATATTGTTTTCTTTGTTGATAATTTCATGTGGAAAAAAAAGCTGTCCAAAGAATAATGAAGCAGAAAAGTGTAACGAATTATTTAATAAAGCTTAATGAAATATATCAATAAAAAACTATCAATTGAAAATGTTAAAGTACAAAATATTGCCAAAAAATTTGGTACACCAGCTTATTGCTACTCATATAATCAACTTAAAGAAAATATTAATAACTTTAAAAGAAGTTTTAAATCATTTTCTCCATTAATATGTTTTGCAATTAAATCGAACACTAATGTAAATTTAATCAGTGAAATAAGAAAATTAGGTCTTGGAGCTGATGTGGTTTCTATGGGTGAATTAATGAAAGCTCTTAAAGCAGGAATTAAACCTAATAAAATTGTTTTTTCAGGTGTAGGCAAGACTGTTGAGGAAATTAAATATGCAATTAATAAAAAAATACTTCTAATTAATGCTGAGTCAAAAAGTGAAATTTTTGAGATAGAAAGAATTGCTAAAAAAAATAAAAAAAGTGTTAATGTTGGGGTTAGATTGAATCCTAATGTGGACGCAAAAACGTTAAGTCAAATTTCCACAGGTAAAAAAGAAAATAAATTTGGAGTTAGTGAAAAAGATTTTTTAGAACTGGTCAAATATATAAATAAATCCAAATTTGTGAATTTAAAGTGTTTAAGTGTTCATATTGGCAGTCAAATACTTGATGTTAAGCCATATGAAAATATGCTCAAAGCATTAGACAAAATAATAAAAAAAACTAATCACTCTTTTGAATATATTGACCTTGGTGGTGGAATGGGGATTGATTATAGAAATAATAAAAAAGTACTTAATCTAAAAAAATATTCACTAAGTATTAAAAAATTTCTAAAAAATAATAATTCTAAAATAATTTTTGAACCTGGTCGCTCTATTGTAGGAAATATAGGAATTTTAGTCTCAAAAGTCACTTATATAAAAGAAGGTCATAAGAAAAATTTTATTATTCTAGACGTTGCCATGAATGATTTAATGAGACCAGCATTATATAATTCTATACACAGAATACTTCCAGCGACTAAAAGTAGAAAAATATCAAATAAAACTTATGAATTTGTTGGACCAATCTGTGAAAGCACAGATAAATTTTTAACTATAAAAAATTTTCAAAAACTAGATGAAAAAGACTTAATCGTAATTTGTGATGTTGGGGCATATGGAATTTCACTTAGCTCAAATTACAATGTGAGACCAAAACCAATAGAAATACTTATTAAAAACTCTAAAATTAATGTAATCAATAAAAGACAGAAGCTTGTTGATTTAATTTAGCTTCTGATAAAAATGATTAGAAACGTCATATTCTCAATTTTTTTCTTTTCTGGAATAATAATTATTTCTTTAGTCTTTTTACCTGCATTTTTTTTACCTCAAAAGATTGTTTTAATCGGAGGAAAATTAATGGGTTACTGGACTAGCTTTTGTCTAAAAATTTTTTTATCAACAAAAATTATAATTAAAGGTAAAGAAAATATTATTAATAATGAAAAATTTTTTATTGCCTCATCTCATCAGTCGATGTTTGAAACATTTTATCTACAAACAATTTTTAATTCTCCAGTTTTTATTCTTAAAAAAGAATTACTTTTAATTCCTATTTTTGGCTGGTATTTGAAAAAAATTGGTTCCATATCAATTAAAAGAAATAAAATAACTAAAGATAATTTAGGTTTTTTTGAAGATATCTCTAAAATGATTAATAATTCGAAAAGACCACTTGTAATTTTTCCACAAGGGACAAGAGTTCTGCCAGATGAGAGAACACCTTTTAAAAAAGGAGCATCAAGAATTTATGAAGAATTAAAGATTACATGTCAACCGGTTGCAATTAACTCGGGTTTCGTTTGGCCTAAAAAAGGCTCAAAAAACAGCCATAGAACGATTACTGTGTCGATTTTAAAGCCTATAAGTTCTGGACTCGCTAAGGAAGAATTTATTAAAGATTTGGAAAATAATATTTACAAAGAGCTTGATTTGCTAAACTAGCCTTTCATCGGCATTACAACAAATATACTATCAAAATCACCAGGATCTTTTATTAAAGCTGGTGAGCCCGTATCATTAAAAAATATCTCAACTCTTTCTCCATCTAATTGAGAGGCAACATCAATTAAATATCTTGAGTTAAAACTTATTTCTAAATCGTGATCAAATTTTACATTCAAAGTTTCCTTACCATCGCCACTATTTGTGTTATTTACTGAAAGATCCAATGTATCTTTTGATAAGTTAAATTTTACACCATCTTTTTTATCTAAAGAAACTGACGCAACTCTATCTACTGAATTTAAAAATAGTTTTAAATCTATCTCTAATTTTTTTTGATTATTTTTTGGTATTACTTGAATATAATTGGGAAACTTTCCATCGATAAGTTTTGAAATTAATATACTATTATTTAATTCAAATTTAATCTTAGATTTAATATTAGAAACTTTTACATCTCCATCATAACTATCTAATAAGGAACATAGTTGAAAAATTGTTTTTTTTGGAAGTATAATTGGCTCAAAATCAATTTTTTGATCTAATCTTATTTTTGAAATAGACATTCTATGACTGTCAGTTGCAGCAGCTGTTAAGTAATTTTTATCTTCAACTTCAGTTTGATGAAAATATATACCACTCAAATAATGCCTTGTTTCATCATTAGAAACTGAAAATTTACATTTATTTAATAATTTTAAAAGCTGTTTTGATTTAATAATAAATTCATTTTGATTAAAATTTTCATCTGTTAAGGGAAATTCTGCTGCACTAATACAATTTAAATTAAAAATAGATTTTTCTGACTCTACTTGCAATTTACTAATGTCTGTTAAAGAAAGATTTATTTTTTTTCCTGAAGAAAATTTTCTTATTATATCGTACATGATTGAAGAAGTTGTTGTTGTTTTTCCTTCTTCTATTACTTCAACATTATTTAACTGATGAATAAATATTAAGTCCAAATCTGTTGCTGTTATCGTTAACTTCGAATTATTTGCATCTAATAAAATATTAGATAAAATTGGTAGGGTACTTCTTTTCTCAATCACACCTTGGCAGTAATTTAGAGCTTGCTGAAGATCCTGTTGATTAACGTTAAATTTCATTTTCTTTATTATTATATAGTATCTGATTTTTTAATTTATTAATATTATCAACCATCTCTGGGTCTTTTTCTTTAATTTTTTCAATTGTTTTAACTGAATGAATTATGGTTGTATGATCTCTATTTGAAAACTCTCTTCCTATCTCAGGCAAAGATTTTGATGTTAAAATTTTTGTCAAATAAATAGCTGTTTGTCTTGGTCTTACCAAATATCTTGATCTTCTAGATGACAACATTTCATTTTTGCTTATTTTAAAGAACTTACAAACTATTGTTTGTATTAAGTCTATTGTTACCTTGTTTTCTGCTAGATTAAGCAAGTCTTTTAAAACTACTTTTGTTTCTGATAAATTGGGTACCTTATTATAAATTCTTGAAAATGAGACTACTCTGTTTATTGCTCCAACTAACTCTCTAACACTTGCTGTAATTTCATTGCTTATAAAGTCCTGTATCTCTTTAGAAACTTGTAGTTGATCAGCATATAAACTATTCAGCTCCTCTGTTTTTTTCTCAACAATTTTTTTTCTAAGTTCAAGGTCTGGTTTTTGAATATCGACCACTAAACCACCTGAAAATCTAGATTTAATTCTATCCTGAATTCTTGATAATTTATTTGGCGCTCTATCAGCTGATACAATAATTTGTGATCCTTTATCTAGTAATGCATTAAATGTATGAAAAAATTCTTCCTGCATTGCTTCTTTGCCACTAATAAATTGAATATCATCAATCAATAAAATGTCTGTATTTCTAAAATATTCTTTAAACTTAACCATATCATTCGCCTTAATCGATTTTACAAATTGATACATGAAACGTTCTGCAGATATAAACATTACTTTATTATTTTTTTTCAACTCTATTCCAATAGAATTTAAAAGGTGAGTTTTACCCATTCCAACTCCACCATAAATATAGAGAGGATTGTAGTGGGATATGTTTTCTGAAACTTTTAAGGATGCTTCATAAGCAAGTTTATTACTTGTACCAGTGATAAAATTATCAAACCTTTTATTAGGATCTATTCGATTATACTGTAGATAAGAGTCTTTTATAAAAGAAACATTTTCACTTCTATTATTAGGCTCTTCAATAATCTGTTCTTCATTTCTATTTTTATGCTGATCGTCTATTTTAAATTCAATTCTGATTATATCTTTTTTATAAAGACGAATAATTTGTAAAATTTGGTCTAAATATCTTGAGGTAATCCAATCTCTAATGAATCTTGTTGGAACAGATAATAATAAATAATTATTAAATTCATCAACAAATATAATTTTTTTAAGCCAACTCTCATAAACATCAAGCCCCAACTTATTTTTCATTTCAGCTTGAACTAACTTCCAATCAAAGTTTTCAGACTTAAAATTGTTTATATTTTTGGTATTTATAGATTTGTTCATAACTTGTAGGAGAATCTCAGTTAGAACGATTTAAAAAAATTTGCAACAACTTAATAAATAAAAAATAAAAAAAATAAAATCTATGATTGTAGTTTTTGATTACCACAAAAAAAATTATTTTAATAAATTTAAAATTAAAATTATTAATTGAATCATTCACAGATTGAATCATTCACAGATTGAATCAATAATTATTAATTATTTACCAAATCTAAATCTGGTGACCTTTTTAAATTTTTTAATATATAGAGTAAGTACTAAAAGTTGTTTTTTCTAAGTACGGATGATTTATCGTTTAGATTGTAGAAATTTTTTTTGTTATTCTTGAAACGTTTCTTGAAGCATTTTCTTTCTTAATTATGCCTGTCTTTGCAATTTTCATTAGCTCTGAATTCAATTTAGGCAGAAATTTAAGGGCCTCGTCTTTCTTCTTATCTTCAATTAAAAGGTTCATTTTTTTAAGAGCGTTTCTAAATCTACTTTTTCTTGCCTTATTAACGGCTGTTTGCTTAGAAATTCTTCTAATTCTCTTAATTGCTGATTTTGTGTTTGCCATATCCGCAGGGGTATAACTTGAGAATTTATGGTGGTCAATAAAATAATTAGTTATTTTTGACATGAATCACAAAAAAAAGTCGACCTATTACCGATTATCTTTTTTTTAATAAGATCAAAACATCCTAAATTTTTACACTTCTTACCTTCTTGCTGATAAACTTTAAATTCATTTTGAAATCCACCTTTTGATCCTGAAGTATTTTTAAAATCTCTAATACTAGAACCTCCTTTTGTAATAGCTTTTAAAAGAATTTTTTTGGAATTTAATATAATTTTTTGGCATTCTTTTTTACTTAATACACTTACTTTTTTACATGGATTTATTTTACTTAAAAATAATATTTCACTTGCATATATATTGCCTATTCCTGATACAAATTTTTGATCAAGTAAAAAACTTTTTATGTCTTTATTTTTACCCTTAAAAAATTCAAAAACATAAGTCAGATTAAAATTTGGATCAAATGGTTCTGGGCCTAAATGATTAAATCTTTTTTTTAAATCTAAACTATTTTTGATAAGTTGAAAAAAACCAAATCTTCTCGGATCATTATAAATAATTCTAAAATTATCAAAAATTATTTCAACATGGTTATGTTTTTTTGGGAGATGTGGTGAATTATAAAAACTGCTGTTAGTAAATTTTTTAATTAACTTGTTATTAACAATATGAATTGTACCCGACATACCTAAATGGATTAAACAATAACTCCCTTTAAAAAAATATATGATTAAATATTTAGAAAATCTTCCAACTTTAACTATTTTTCTATTCTTAAAATAACTTTCAAAATTAATAGGTATTTTAAATCTTAAATTTCTATTTCGAATTATTACTTTTTTAACCTTTTTTTGTTTAATCTTTTTGTTGAGAGATCGTCTAACGATTTCTACTTCTGGTAATTCTGGCATTTCACACTATATTGAATATATATTTTTTTTTATGCAACAATATCTTCAAAATAAAAAAGGGCTAGTAGATAGTGTTTTTGATCAAGTCTACAATAAATACGATTTGATGAATGATTTTATGTCTTTAGGTGTTCACAGATTTTGGAAAAAAAGTCTAATTAATATGATGAATCCTTCTTTAAATAAAAAATTAATTGATGTTGGATGTGGGACTGGTGATATTGGTAAAATTTTTTTAGACAACACAAATAAAAATGGTGAAATTACCTGTGTTGATCCAAATAAAGGAATGGTTAGCCAGGGAAAGCAAAAATTGTCTAATTATAAAAATATCAGGTGGATAATTTCATCCGCAGAAAAACTACCCTTACCAGATAATAAATTTGATTTTTATACTATTAGTTTTGGTTTAAGAAATACTAAGAATTTAAATAAAGCTTTATCTGAGGCCTATAGAGTTTTAAAACCTGGTGGTCGTTATTTTTGTTTAGAGTTCTCCAAAATTCAAAATTCCAATCTAGATTTTATTTATAAAAATTATTCAAAATTAATTCCAATAATAGGGCAGTTTATTGTTGGCGAAAAAGAACCATACGAATATTTGATTAAAAGCATTGAGCAATTTATTAATCAAGAAGAACTAATAGAATTGATGCAGAAAAATAATTTTCAAAAATGTTCATACAGAAACTTTTCTGGTGGCATTGTTTCAATTCATACTGGGTGGAAGTTGTAATGATAAAAAAACTTATAACATTATTTAAACTAGCTAGAAAAATTGCAAAATCCGACATATTAAATATTGCTTCAAAATTTAAAAAACCACCTCTAGCAGTAACTATATTATTTCAACTTTTATCAATTTCATTTTCTAAAAAAGAACAAAAAAATTTTAATAAAGATGAGGGTGAAAGACTTTCTAGTTCATTGGAAAATATGGGAACTACTTTCATTAAGCTTGGACAATTTTTAGCGACAAGACCAGATATTATTGGAGAAGAATTATCTAGTAAACTTGAAAATCTACAAGATCGCTTACCAGCATTTTCCATAAATCAGGCTAAAGAAATAATTAGGGATGATCTAGGTGATGAAACCTATAATTCTATAATTGACCTAAGCGAACCTGTTGCTGCTGCCTCAATTGCTCAAGTACATAAAGCAAAAATTAATGATGACGGCACTATTAAAGACGTAGCAATAAAAATTTTAAGACCTGATATAAAAAAAATATTTAATGAAGAAATAGATGCCATGATGCTATTTGCTTTTATTATTGAGTCTTTTATAAAAAAAACTAAAAGATTAAAACTTGTTGAGGTAGTTTTTCTACTTAAAGAAATAACTAATCTTGAAATGGATTTAAGATTTGAAGCTGCTGCAGCAAATGAATATTCAGAAAACACTAAGAATGATGCAGGATTTAAAGTTCCTCAAATCTATTGGAACTTTACAAGCGAAAATGTAATGACCTTAGATTGGATAGATGGTGTGTCTATAAGAGAAACAGAGGAGTTAAAAAAAAGAAATTTAGATACTAATAAAATTGCAGAAGATATTATTCAACACTTTTTAAGGCATGCTGTAAGAGATGGTTTTTTTCATGCTGACATGCATCAAGGAAATATCTTTATTGATAATAGTGGTCAAATAGTTCCTATTGATTTTGGGATAATGGGAAGATTGGACAAAGTTAGTAAAAGATTTTTAGCAGAAATTTTATTTGGTTTTATTCAGAGAGATTATAAGAAAGTAGCTGAGGTACACCTAGTAGCAGGACTGGTTCCAAACAATGTCCCTATCGATGACTTAGCTCAAGCATTAAGATCAATTGGAGAGCCTATATTTGGCCAAGCAGTTAAAGATATTTCAGGAGGAAAATTGTTAAAGCAATTATTTGATGTTACTGAGAAATTTGATATGCAAACTCAACCTCAATTATTGATGTTGCAAAAAACTATGGTGGTTGTTGAAGGTGTAGCAAGAAAATTAAACCCTAATACTAATATTTGGACAACTTCAAAACCAGTTCTTGAAAGTTGGTTAAAAGAAACAAAAGATCCAATTAATAATCTTAATGAAACATTAAAAAATACATCTGAAGTTATTAAAAGATTACCTGAGTTTCCTGAAATAATGGATAAAGCTAACCAAGCTTTAACATTTCTAGCTAGTGGCCAAATTCCTCAAAACTCAAATTCTTACACTGCTCTAAATAATAAAAAATCTGAAATGATTGCTTTTAGAAACCAGTCTATTATTGGTTTATTAAGTCTTGTAATTTTTGGGCTATTGGTATTTTAATTCTGCAAATGAAAAATCTGTTAAATAAAAAAATCCTATTTATTATATGTGGAGGAATATCTGCATACAAAAGTCTTGAAACAATCAGACTTTTTAAAAAAAATGGAGCAGAAATTAAAACTATACTCACCAATAGTGCTAAAGAATTTGTTACCCCACTTTCAGTTGCCTCTCTTTCACAGGGTAAGGTTTATAGTGAATTATTTAGTATTGAGAATGAAACTGAAATGGACCACATTACTCTCTCGAGATGGGCTGATGTAATCTTAATAGCGCCAGCAACAGCAAATACAATTTCAAAATTAGCACAAGGGACAACTGATGATTTAGCATCAACAGTTGTACTTGCATCTGATAAAAATATTTACTTAGCTCCTGCAATGAATGTAAGAATGTGGGAACACCAATCTACAAAGCAAAACTTAAATAAATTAAAAAACTTTGATTATAAAATTATTGGTCCAGAAATTGGAGATATGGCTTGTGGTGAATATGGAGAGGGTAAAATGTCAGATCCATCAACAATAGCCACTGAAATAGATAGTTTTTTTTCAAAACAAAGAAATAATAAAAGATTTAAAGCATTGGTTACAGCAGGTCCCACAAATGAGTATATTGATCCAGTTAGATTTATTACTAATAAATCTAGTGGTAAACAAGGATATGCAATTGCTAAATCTTTATCTAGAAAAGGTTTTGATACAACTCTAATTTCTGGTCCAACAAATCTTAAAGTTGATGAAAGTGTTAAACTAATTAAAGTTGAAACAGCAGATGAAATGTTGGTTGCAACTCAAGATAATTTACCAACAGATGTGGCGATTTTTTCAGCAGCAGTTGCTGATTTTAAAATTAATAAAAAGTATGAAAATAAAATTAAAAAACAAGATTCTTTAAATTTAAACTTAGAAAAAAATGTAGATATCCTAAATTATATTTCTAACCATAATTCAATGAGACCAAATCTTGTAATAGGTTTTGCAGCTGAAACTACTGATGTTGAAAATAATGCTGAAGAAAAATTAAATAACAAAAATTGTGACTGGATTATTGCAAATGATGTATCTAATAAAGAAATTGGTTTTGACTCTGATTTTAATGAAGTAACAATTCATTATAAAGACAAAGATATAAAAAAAGAAAAGCTTGCATATAAAAAAAAATCTGAAATATCTGATGAAATAGTTGATAGAATAATTGATCAATTAAATTAATGACAAAAGTTCTTATAAAAAAATTAGATCCATCAGTGGAACTACCTGTTTATAAAACTAACGGAGCCTCTGGAATGGATTTAATGGCATTTATTCAAGACCCAATAAATCTTAAACCACATTCCTCTTGCTTAGTTCCAACTGGTATTTCTGTTGCTTTTCCTAGTGAATTTGAAATTCAAATAAGACCAAGATCAGGATTAGCAGCCAAAAATAGTATTAGTGTATTAAACACACCAGGTACAATTGATAGTGATTACAGGGGTGAAATAAAAGTAATTCTTTACAATCATGGTGATAATGATTTTTTGATAAATAATAAAGATAGAATAGCTCAAATGATATTAACTCCTGTTATTAAAATGAATTTAGAGGAAACTGATAACCTGCCAGAAACTGTTAGAGGAGAGGGTGGATTTGGCTCAACAGGAAAATGAGTTCAAAATTAAATAAAAATCAAATTGAAAGATTTTCAAGACAAATAATCCTAAGAAATATTGGAACACTAGGCCAAAAAAAAATTCTTAATTCAAAGGTGCTTATAATTGGTATGGGTGGCTTAGGGTGTCCAGTCGCAGAGTTTTTGACTAGATCTGGAGTTGGAAAACTAGGAATTGTAGATCACGACATAGTAAGCCTTTCAAATATTCATAGACAAAGCCTATATGATGGAAATGACTTAGGTAAATCAAAAGTTAAAGTTGCCCAAAAAAAATTAAAAAATATCAACTCTGGAACAAAAGTTAATATTTTTAATTTTAAATTAGATAAAAAAAATTTTGAAAAAATTATAAAAAGTTATGATTATGTTGTTGATGGTACAGATAATTTTACAGCAAAATTCTTGATTAACGACTTGAGTCTAAAATATAAAAAATTTCTTGTTACTGGAGCTATAAGTAAATTTGATGGTCATATCTTTACCTTTAATTTTAACGATAAAAAAAAACCATGTTTAAGATGTTTTTATCAAGAAGAGACTATATCTGATGATATTTTAAATTGTGAATATGAGGGGATACTAGGCACAGTTGCTGGAATTATAGGTACAATGCAAGCTAACGAAATATTAAAAAAAATTTTAAATATTGGTCAAAGTTTAAATGGTTTCATTTTAATTGTAGATTTATTAAATTTAAGCTTTAGGAAAGTAAAACTTAACAAAAGAAAAAAGTGTAAGTGTTATTAATGCAGAAAACTTTTTATATATTATTTTTTTTAGTACTTTTAATTACATCTAGTTTAGCACAGGAAACTTTTCTCTCTTTAAAAAAAAATAAGGTTAATGTTCGTTATGGACCTAGCTTTGACTCAGATATTAAATATGTTTATAAAAAAATAAATCTTCCAATAAAACAAATAGATAAAAAAGAAAATTTCAGAAGAATAATTGATTTAAAAAATAACAGCGGATGGATACATATATCCCAACTTAAAAAAATTAATTCAGTTATTTCTACTAATGATAAAATATTATTTAAAAAACCATCTTCGTTTGCAAAACCAATTGCTCAAATTAAAAAAGGTAGACTATTAATTTTACAAAAATGTGAAAAAAATTGGTGTAAGATTAAATCTAATAATTTCGAAGGATGGATTAAAAATGATAATATTTGGGGCTTAATTAACCAAAATTGAAAATTTTTTGCCTAGGTAGTTTTATCTTAAAAAAATAGTGGGGCTGATTATACTATTTTTTGTTGAACGGATTTTCTAATACGCAAGCAACCAGATGAATACGATCTTGTTCACCACCATTAAAAAAATTATGATATTTAGTATTATTTGTGATTGTGACAGATCCGTCAGCTGGCAAATGTTTGGCTATATTTTCTATAACCATGGAACAACCAAGATTTGTAATAATAGGTATATGTAATCTTGGTTCTGGGTCTTTGTGCCAACTTAATGTTGATCTTGGCTCTTTTAATAACAATCTTACTCTACCTAACTTAAACCTTTTGGTTAAAGTTTCATATACTTCTTTAAAGTAAGTATCCTGAAACTCAGGTACTAACTGTGTATAATTAGATTCATCAATATCAATATCTCTTGATACTTCCTTTCCAGACTCGTCAGCAATTGTCCAATATTTGCCCCTTATATTATTTCCTTTTATAGAATTTTCATCGTTAGGTATTTGATTTAAAGATATTGCTCCAAAATGCGTCACACCTGGTGAATTAAATTTTCTTTTTTTTAAAACAATTTCCAGGTCAGATCTTAACCTTGAAATATCAAACTTAAGATTTGGAACTTGATAAAAATCATCAAAACTAACCAGACTCATAATTAATTTTTATTTTTAATTAATATCGAAACGGTCTGCGTTCATGACTTTAGTCCAAGCAGATATAAAATCATTTACAAACTTGTCATGAGCATCATCAGTTGCATAAACTTCAGCAATAGCTCTTAACTGGGAATTTGAACCAAATATTAAATCAGCTCGAGTTCCAGTCCATTTAACTTTATTTGTTTTTCGATCTTTACCTTGAAAGATATCTTCTTTTTTTGAAGTTTCTTTCCATTTGATATCCATGCTTAACAGATTAACAAAAAAATCATTTGTAAGTTTTCCTGGTTTTTTTGTAAATACTCCATTTTTAGAATTATCAGAGTTAGTGCCTAAAACTCTCATTCCACCAACTAACACTGTCATTTCTGATGTAGTTAAATTTAATAGTTGAGCTTTATCAATTAATAATTCTTCAGCAATTGTTGAATTATCACCTTTAGCATAGTTTCTAAATCCATCTGCTACTGGTTGAAGCAAACCAAATGAATGAATATCAGTTTGATCTTGTGTGGCATCTCCTCTTCCTGGCTTGAAAGGAACTTTTATTTTTGTACCTAAAGCTTTTTCGATACCCACAGAGCCTCCTAAAACAATTAAATCAGCCAAAGATACAGACTTAGATTTAGTATCAAATGATTTTTTAATTTTTTCATAAACTTTAATTACTTTAGACAACATAGATGGATTGTTAGCTTTCCAATTCTTCATTGGCGCTAATCTTATACGAGCACCATTTGCACCACCTCTTTTATCTGAAGCTCTATAAGTTGATGCGGAAGCCCAAGCAACTGATACCAATTGTGATACTGCTAATCCTGAACTTGCAATTTTTCTCTTTAATGCTTCGATATCATTATTTTTAAGTTTATATTTATTTTTAGGAATAGGATCTTGCCAAATCAAATTTTCTTTTGGCACTTCAGGACCTAAATAGTTTACTTTTGGCCCCATATCTCTATGAGTTAATTTAAACCATGCTCTTGCAAAAGCATCAGCAAATTCCTCTGGATTTTGATGAAAATATTTAGAAATTCTTCCAAAACCTGGGTCCATTCTCATTGATAAATCTGTAGTTTGCATCATAGGCATATTTTCTTTACCTTTAACATGTGCATCTGGCGTCATTGCAATAGCTTTACCATTTTTCTTTGGTTTCCATTGATGTGCACCTGCGGGGCTTTTTGTTAATTCCCATTCATAACCAAATAAATTATCAAAATATCCCATATCCCATTTGATAGGATTTGATGTCCATGCTCCTTCAATACCACTACTTATAGTATCGGCACCATGACCACTTTTGTAACTACTATTATATCCAGTTCCTTGCTCTTGGATTTTTGATCCTTCAGGCTCAGGTCC
>ENA-OWPI01002878-OWPI01002878.1-marine-metagenome-genome-assembly--contig:-NODE-2878-length-15422-cov-1.995503_pt1 | contig 15422 bp, 5 predicted proteins | sample MGYA00238138_ERZ651775 | MGnify/ENA primary metagenome ERZ651775 (study PRJEB26906, sample SAMN06265043) | marine metagenome | isolation source: Helgoland LTER site | place: Germany:Helgoland, sampling...
ACGCCGCCGACGACGTTCGCACACACAAACCGGGGCTCACCGCGTCGGATAACCTCCAGGCGGCGCCCACTAAGGTCCAGGTGACCACCGCGGACGGCACCGCGCCGTTGTTCAGTGGAAACCCGTGCGACTCCAAGAAGCACGAGGTGTGCACGTCCATCCTACACTCCGAGACGTACCAACACTCAAAGTACCCACTCATGACCGACTGCGCCGCCGATAAGTTCACCCTCACCGTGAACGTCGACGAACCGGGATCCACCGTGTACTACGTCGTCGTCGCGGACGCCACCGACTACTCATCCGCGAGCGCGGCGCCGACGACTGACCCGACGCTGGAGCAAATCAAAGACGGAGTCGACTACACGGACGTACGGAACAGCGCATCCGTGACTGTTCTCGACGCCGGATCAGTCACCGCGACGCTCGCGGGCACCGACTACGACGTCGACGTCACGTTCACGGCCCCGAGTACCAAGTACTACTCCGTGTTCGTCGCCACGGAGGGCCCCAACGGGAACCTCGGCGACGGCGACGTCCGGAGAACCGCGCGGACGCAGCCCACTAAACTGGCACCCTGCGTCATGGCCAACCTGGTGGGCGCGAGCGCGGTGACGGACCAGGTGCGATGGACCGCGACGGACGATTCGCTCGTCGCGAAGATGCACCTGAGCTCGCCCGCGGTGGTCAGCTACGTCTTGTTGCGCAAAGGGTCGCCGGCGCCGTCCCCGACGCAGGTTCTCAACGGGAAAGACAGCGCCGGTAATAGCCCGGCGTGTTACGACTACCGTGACCTGTCCGCCCCGAGGAACAACGTCCGGTGCTTCTTCGCGGATAACTCCAAGACGGACACGGCGGGCAGTACCGACTGCGTGTCGGACGGGTACGGAACCGTGGCGGACGACACCACCGCTTGTACCATCGCCACCTTTACCAACCTCAGCAACGCTGTTGAGTACGATTTGTACGCGGTGGCCACGCACGTCAACGGCACGGTGAAGAGCGACGAGACCGGGCCGGACTCCACGACGGGTACGCCCATCTATTACGGCGAGTTCACGCGCGTCCCGGTCAAGGCGACCGGGCGAACGACGGATTCGGTGGCGCCTTTTTTCAAGTCGAGCTTCCCGAAAGTGAAGGCGATCAAGGGCGACGAGGCTGTGCTCGAGGTGCAGCTCAACGAGGCTGGTACCGTCTACTACGTGGTGGACGAGAACACCGCGGCGGATCCGACCCCGGCGCAGGTCAAGGCTGGCACGGATTCCAACGATAACGCCACCGCGCTCATCGCCAAGGGCAGCATCGTGATGCCCACCGTCGTCTCCAAAACTCCAAACTACGACCCCTACAACGTCACGATCACCGGACTGAAGCCAAAGTCCATGTACAACGTCCACATCATCGCCGAGGACGACGAAACCGGGGACTACGGCGGTAACCTGCAGAGCACCATCACCACCGTCGCGTTCACGTCCGCGTCCACCGACGCGCACCTCGGCGGACTCGTCGCGAGGGTCGTCAACGGGGGCGACTCCACCAACCTCGGACTCGTGCCGCCGTTCAAGCAGAGCATCACCTACTACGCCGTTTTCGTCAACGTGACCACGAGCACCGTCCAGCTCACGCCAATCTCCAACGATACCGAGAGCATCGGTAAGATCAAGGTGAACGGCTCCGCCCGGGCGTCGCAGAGCGAGTTCGCGGTGACTGTTCCGCACGGCAAGACAATCTACGAGTTTGAAGTCACCGCCGGGGATGGCGTGACTAAAAAGAAGTACCACCTCGGAATCACGCGAGCCGTCGACTCGACGGTGACCAATTCCACGCTCAAGCTGCTGCAGGTGAAGTACGACGACGACACGATCGTGAACTCGACGCAGATGGGCGGCCGGGCGTGGCCCAAGTGCGTCAAGGGGTGCGACAGCAACGCGCCGGCGCGGTGCAGCTCGGCGAACCCGCGGTGCGTCATGGATTCACGGCTGACAAAATATTCGATTCGGATCCCGAACAGGGTCCAATCAATCACGGTGACCGCGGAGACGTCCGAGACGGGCGCCAGCGTCATGATGTACACGCAGGGCAGCACCGGCGTGGACTATCCGGGCGGCCTGCCTGGTTACACCACCGGTAAATCGCTCGCATCGGCGCCGAAGATTGACCTCGCCGCGATGTCCGCGCGGGGCGGGTCTGAATTTCACCTCGTCGTCGTCGCCGCCGACGGCGTCACCAAGACGACGTACGTCGTCGCCATCGAGCGGTACGGGCCGGGCGTCTACACCGGGTGGAAGCCCGTGGTGCCCAGCTCGAACGCGGCGAAAGGGGAACGGTACGGCGAGTTGTACGGCGCTGACGACGCGTTGACGACGCGGGTGGGCGTAGACCCGAGCGTCCGCGATCTCAACGTGATTCCCAACATCGACGTGAATCCACCGCGGTGGGTCAGCTCGTACCCTCGAACGTACCAGGGCCACGCGTCCACGGAGCTCGACCTCGTGGTCCAGCTGGACGAGCCGGGTGTCGTGTATTACCTCATCTTACCGGACACCGCGAGGGCGCCGACGGCGAGGGAGGTGAAGGAAGGAACCGGGTTGAGGAGCGACGCGGTTAAGAGCGGCAACGTCACATCGCTTCGTTCGTTGACGCAGGAGACGACGGCGAGCGTGGGTGGGCTGAGCGCGTCCACGGCGTACGACGTGTGGTTCGTGGCGGAGGATGACGCGAAGGACCTGCAGCTGTCGCCCAAGCCGAACCTGCAGGTGTCGCCGGTCAAGGTGGACTTCTCCACCGCGAGCTGAGATTATTAGTGTGAATAACGAAATTTCGGTAATATTTTTACCCGTGTCACGACTACTTGGGGAAGACGTCCACGGTGACGCCTTCCATGGGCGCGGGCGTGACCTTCCCGCCCTGCTTCCTCTGCGCCAGCCTCTGCTGCAGCTTGCTCGTCGCGGCGCTCTGCGTGTCCGTCACCTTGGCGTGCATCTCCCTCAGTTTAGCCGCGTGTTCCTCCATCATGTCAGAGACCAACTTTTCGTCGAGCTCCTTCGCCTTCTCCTTGGCCTTCTCGTCTGGCTCCTCGTCAGCCATCGACACCGCCTGCGCCTCCTTGGCGACCGCGACCATGACCTCCGTCTGCGCCACCATCGCCGCGGCGACCGCGCGCTGACGCAGGTTCTCGCGGATGCCGTTGAAGAACCCGACCGCGCCGCCGCCGCCCGCGTCGAGCTTGGCTTTTTTCTTCGCCAGCCTCTCCTGCAAAGCCTTGCCGTGGCGATTGGTGGACCTGTCCAGCTGGCGCTGCAGCGCGGCGCGAGCCTCGTCGAGCTGCCCGCGCTGGTCGTTAAACCCCGGGGGAGGCGGCGCGACCGCCTGGTCCACGGACTCGACGTCCACGCGGGGCGCGGGCACCTGGTCCTCGTCGAGCCCCGCCTCCAAAACGTCGGCGGCGGCGCCGTGAACGTCGGGATCCGTCTCCCCGTTCTTCACAGCCTGCGCCACCTCACCCACCACGGTGTCGTGCATGCGACTCTCCTTCTCGCCCTTCGCCCTGCGCTGCGCGAGGCGCGCGGCGAGGGAGTCCTTGCCCTTGGCGGCGGCCCTCTGCAAGTCGTCGGCCAGCGCGTCCATCGAATCTTTGAGCGATTCGTAAGCCTCCGCGGACATGTCCTCGGGGGGTATGCCGTCCACCTCGCCGCTGTGAATCATCCCGGCGACGTTGGCGAGCTCGTCGTTCAGGCTCTGCGTCGCGTCGTCGAGGGCGGCCTCGACGTCAGCCTTGTTGGCGGCGTCAGCCGACGACGCGCCCTGACGCAGCCGGGCCAAGAGAGCCTCGTGACGCGTCTCCGAGAGCTTCTTGATCGCGAGACGCATGGGGTCGGACACCCTCGCGAGTTCCCCCGCGTATCGCGCCGACTCGAACGGGTCCAACCCCTGCGGATCGTACGTCCCGGCGATGGTCCTCGCCGCGGTCAACACCGCGGTGGCCATCGCCGCGTCCGCGATGGCCTCGTACTCGACGAGCGCGGCGAGGCTCGGGTCGGGGGCACCCGCGGGGCCCGTAGCGACAGCCAGGAAGAGGTTCGCCTCGGCCGAGTGCTGAGATTGCGCGCACACCGCGTCCATGACACCCGCGTTCGCCACGACGCCCACCGGGTCGCTCACGGGTTCACCCGCGGACGCCTGCGCCATGCGCGAGGACCTGCGTTCCTCGGCGCCGTTTCTGCACCTGTGCGCGGCGTCGGCGATGGTCGCCGAGAGACGAGCCTTGGCGTCGGCCAAGGAGGCGACGTCGGTGGGTTTGAACGCCATGGCGCCGCCCAGGTGCCCGTCCGCGGCATCCTCCAGCTCGGCGACGTAGGCGAACGATTCGGAGAAGAGTTCCTCGGTCTCCGCGTTGCCCTCCTTGCTGCCGATCTCGGGTAACGACCGGCCGCCGCGTCGTTTCTCGCGGGACTTGGCGGCGTTTTGACGGTTCTTCGCGACGACGTCGACCGCCTTCTCAACCTCTTTCACCTCGGCCGTGTGCGCGTCGCGATCGGCGTCGGTTCCCACGCCCACCTTGGCGGCGGCGGCGGCTTCCTGGATGGCCTCCTGCGCCTCCAGCTCCGCCGCGGCGCAGAGCGCGTCGACGGCGTCGTGGTCCACGGCGTTGGCGCGGTCGAGCCTCGCGCGCAGTTCGCTCGCGTTGGCGCCGACGGCGGCTTCCGCGGCGGACTCCACGCCGGACACCGCCCTCGCGTCGCACTCGGCGAGAACCGCGTCGGTGACTTTTTTAATGGCATCCTTGGTCGCCGCCGCGATCTCCTCCGCCTCATCCATCACGATATCCTGGCCGCCCTTGCTCCCGGCGTCGACGGTCCGGTTGATGGCAGCCTCGACCACGCGCCGTTCGTTGGCGACGATCGGCGCGACGGCGGAGGCTAGCTGCTTTGCGTCCAAGCCGGTGAGCGCGGCGGCGGCGGCGACGGCGTTTTTCGCCGCGAGTTCCACCGCGCCAGACGCCGAGGACGTGACGCGCGACTCCATCAGGATGGCGTTCATGGACTTGATCGCGGCGTCCTCGTCGGCGGCGTCCTCGGCGGCTCGGTTTTCAACGCCGCCCCCCGCGAGTTTCATGAGCTCGAAGACCCTCTTGTTGCCAAACTTGAACGTGGCCTGCGCGAGCGCGCCGGAGCCGACGAAAATGGCGACGAGGATGGTCACGATGGTGATGAGCATGGACGACGAGAGCACGCACGCGGTGTTGCCGTGGTTGCTCATCTGTCCAAAGCCGCAGGCGCTGCACGCGGCGGATCCGACGCCGCTGATGGTATCCTCGGCGCAAGCCACGCACGTCGCGATGGACTCCGCGCCCGCAAAGCCCGAGGCGGTTCCCGCCGGGCACGCCTCGCACTGCGTCTCGTTGGACGTCGGGGAGTAGTAGCCGCCCTGGCACGGGAAGCAGCTGTCGTCGTAGCCAACCCCGGCGGCCGCGCGGCCCGCCGCGTCCGGTGGGATGTAATGGCCCGCGCCGCAAGATTCGCAGACGATTCCGTCAAAGTAGTCCCCGACTCGGCACGACCCGATGGTCGCCCTCAACTCCGCGGGCGGAACCGGGACGTCCCCGGTGGCCACAGCCTGGTACGCGATCCCCACCGTCTGCTCTTTACCGATGATCCCGACGGGCGTCTCGGCTTTACCGAGCTTGAGCCTGACCTGCGACCCGGAGTTCATCGCGATTCCGGTCGGGTACGTGGCCACGACCAAGGACTCCGCCAGGACGCCGCTGCTGACAATCTGTCCGTCGCCGTCGACGAGCGAGATGGTGATGGTGTCGGAGGTGACCGTGCCGCTGCTGAGGGACTTGGCGTCGGGGACGATCTCGATCTTCGCGGCGATGGACGCGCGTTGCGGGCCGTACCCGGCGGCGCCCGTGAGCTTATTCCCCGCATTTTCGCTCGTGTCGTCAAACGAGGGGGGTAAAGCGTGGTTCGAATAGTACACCCCGCCGCCCGCGTCGGACGCTGAGTTATCACGAACCTTGGAGGATGACTCGAGGGTGATCCGCGGGCACCGCGCGACGCCGTCCGCGAAGGTGGTATCGACGTCGCATCCCTCCGCGAGGCCGCCGCCGGCGACGGCGACGTTCTTCTCGACGATGGATTTGCGAAAGTCGATCGTCGGCTCGCCGTTCATCTCGGACTCGCGGCCGCCGCCAGCGATGAAGACCCCGCCGCCGTTGCCCTGCCGCGCCTCGTTGTTCTTGATCGTCGCGGAGTTGAACTCGACGCTTCGCGTGGCTTCGGCGTAGACGGCGCCGCCGTTGCGCTCCGCGGCGTTGGCTTCGAACGTCGTGTGGAACAGAGACGCCTTCCCGCCCGCGAGAACCAAGGCGCCGCCGTCCATGGCTGTGTTCCCGGTGAACTCGCAGTTCTGAAACGTGCTGGAGCTGATGCCGTCGACGTGCACGCCGCCGCCCCTGGACCCCGCGGCGTTATCGCGTACCTTGCAGGAGGACATCGCGAGGTCCACGTCGGAGACGTGAATCGCTCCGGATACTTTGCTGCTGCTTCCGGAGACTGTGACGTTCGTGAGCGTCACCGCGTTGTTTCCCGTGGCGTCGCGGCAGTCCCTCGCGCGGATGGCGCCGCCCCGTAGGGACGCCGAACCCTCAAACTTGGAATCGATCACGCGGAGGCTGGCGCTGGTGGCGCTCACGCCGCCGCCGTCCCTCGCCGCGGCGCTGTTCTTAAAGCTGCTGTCGGCGATGTACAGCGTTCCAGTCAGGAGGGTGACACCGCCGCCCTCGAACGCGGCGGAGTTACCCTCGAAAACGGAGCCGTCGCGGATCCATAGCGACCCGCGCGCGGTGTACACGCCGGCGCCCGAGTGCGCGGTGCAGTCCTTGACGACGCATCCGATGAGGTGAAGTCCCCTGCTTCGCCAATCCGCCTCGGAGCTGCTGAGGTCGTTCTCCTGCGCGTACACCGCGCCTCCGAACGATTTGCCCTTGGTGCCCTTGCACCCCTTCAGCGTGGTGTTCGTGAAGTAGCTGGGCTGCGACCCGTACCCAACGACGTAGACGCACGCGCCCTTGACCCCGCCCGCGTTTGTGAGCTCGGAGTTTGTGATTCGCAGCTTGACGGTGGAGTAGACCAGCCCGCCGCGCGCGGTTGTCTCGTCGAGGGTTGGAATCCCCGCCGCGGCGACGAGCGACCTGAGCGTCTCCGTCGGTGCGCTCTCGAGTGCCCCGTAGGCGTCCGCGGTGAGCCCGTGGACGTTGAGCCAGGTGTGGTGATCGCGCGCGAATACGCACCCGCCGCGGTTCCCCGCGCCGCACCCCGAAACCTTCGACTCCACGATGGACGAATCCCGGGCGAGATAGAGCGCACCGCCGTCGTAGGTGGCGTAGGTGTTGGCGAAGGACATCTTCTCCACGTACACGTTGCTCCAGGAGAAGTCGAGCTTGTCCACGTACACCGCGGCGCCGTGTTTGGCGACGGTGTCCTTGACGGTGAAACCGTTGAGGATCAACGTGAGTCCGCCGGTGACGACGAGGCCGGGGGAGTGTACCAGCACGTCGCCGCCCGACGGCGGCGGAGTCGGCGCGACCGCGGTGAGGAGCGCGTGGCCGACTTTACAGCCCTCGGTGCACGTGTGCTCGTCCGTGCCCATCTGCGTGGAGCACGTGTAGGGCGCCTCCGTGTACGCCAGTCCCGGAATAAAGTCGCCAAAGTCGCCAAACTGGCACGAAGGGACGTCCGAGCAGCAGCCGCCGCAAAAGCTAAACTGGTACTCGCCCTTGCTCTCATCGCAGAACTGGCTGTGCGAGAGCAGTTTCCGCTTCCTGTAGGTGTCGTAGTCCCTGTCCTCTTCGCAGTAGGACTTGCAGGAGTCCTCCGGCCAGCCTCCGTCGTACGTCAGCACGCAAGCCTGCAGACAGGACGGATACTCGTTGATCCCCTCGTACGGGTCCACGTTGCAGCAGTGCTCGAGCTCGGCGCACTTCTGCTGGCACTTCTCGATAGGGGTCAACGCCGCGGCGACGGCGTTGGTGTCCCCGGCGTCGTTGGAGACCCTGGTGCCGTCGAGGATCGCGTTGTTCTGGCCCGCGATGATCAAAGGAGCCACGCAAGTTTTTCGCTTGAGGCGTCCATCGGAGTCCAGGGCCGAGTTGGACGACGGGGTCGCCGAGAACGGGAGGGTTGTGGCGACCGCGAGGTGGCACGGCGAGCCGTAGCCGTCATTTACCGGCGCTTTACCCATGGATGGACCGGCGATGACCGCTTCGGCGTTGCCGACGCCCTCGTGTGAGCCGGTCATGAGAACAACCACCGGCGCCTGGCCGCGGTTGACGGCGTAGCTCAGCGAGCGATAGGGCATGGCCTGGGATCCACGTGCGGCGTCGTTGCTGTCCACCGCGGGCGCGGCGTTCTTGACGTGCGCCACGAGTTTGTACTTCCAGATGTAACCCACGGCAGGACTTGAGGAAAGTTGCACCGATCCCTGGAACGAATCGTAGTCACCGAATGAAAACACGTAGACGTGGGCGCCCGCCATGACCGCCTTGTTGACCATCTTCGGTTGCGAGTTGTGCATATACGTCACGGGATGGACGCCGAGGGTCACGTTCGTGAGCAGCTCCGAGCGCGGGTCCGGCCCGAGCGGCTGCGCGAGGATGAAGTTTTCCTTGCATCGCTCGAGCGTGCGGCACTGCCCGCCAGTCATCACCGTCATCGACTCCCCGAGCACGATGAGCGCGTGATCGGCTCGTGTGGTCGCCATGTCCCTCGCGTCAGCCTCGGAGTACTCCGGCGTGGAGAGTTTCGTCCACACCTTGGTGACGAGGTTAAGGCTCCACTGGTCGGAGGAAATGTCCGATGGGTCGCCGGTCATCTCGGTGGAGCCGCCGGAGATCTTGGAGTATCCACCGGAGATTCGCAGCGTCGGATCCGGGGGAAGGCTCCCGTCGACGGAGCTCGCGGTGCGATCCGCGTTGAGCACGGCGGCGGCGTGCCTGCCCCGGCCGAGCCCCGGATCACTCGCGCAGAAAGTCCCATCGGCGTTTGGCCTCGTCGGTCCCGCAAAGAGAGACCATCCGGGGTTGTTCATGTCGAAGGCCCACACGGAATCCGACGGGTTCCGCACGCAACTCGTGGCGACGAGCTCGTGGTCGCCGTCGATGTGGAAGCCGCCGTGGACCAGGATCTTGTCGTCGTACCAGACACCCGCGGAACCGAATCGCGCCGGCATGTCGGGAACGGCAATCTCTTCGTAAATATTCGTCACGGCGATGGTGGGATCCTGTCCGGCGCTGTGCGATATCGTCACCTTGCGCACGGCGTAGGGCTGCAAGGCGCGCTGGCTGTCGGAACTATCGTGGTGGTACCCGTGCGTGTAGACGAAGGCGCCGACGAGATTGCCGGACGGGACGAACCCTTTGTCCTCGACGGCCACCGCCCACGCCATCCTGTCGTTGCCAAATCCGGATGGGTTATAGGTCACGTCGTCCACCGTGTCGTATATGGCGAACGGCGAGCCGGTGCCGCCGTCGTCCATCGGACCACCGAGCATACACACGTAACGATCCGCCACGGTCACGACACTCGTCCCGAACCCGCGCTTGTGCGGGTCCCTCTCCTTCGTCATAGCCGTATTTGTGTCCCTGCTCTCGACGAGCTGCCACTGAAACGAGGACCGCACGATCACCTGCGCGGTGATCTTAAACTGAAAACTCTTCGCCGAGTCGTCCCGCGACGTCTCGTCGCAGTGACCCGCGCCGTTGGAGCACGTCCTGAACACGCTGACGACGTATCGGTTCCCCGGTACGACATTCTCGGTGGACTCAAAGTGAAACCCGGGTACGTAGTTGTGGTCGTAAGTCCCCCACGCTCCGTCGCGAATACCGAGGGGTAGGCCGTGCGTGAGGGACCCGGCGGTGCGCGTGTCCTCCACGACGCCGTCGCCGTCCGTCTTTGCCGATCGAAGCGCGGACCCGATCGTGCCCCCGGCGCTACCCGCCCACTCTTCGTAAGTCTGCGCGTGAATCAAAGTCCGGCGCTGCGCGAGCCTTTGCGCGTCATCCCCCGCGAACGGTTCCACGTCGTTCGCGTCGTCGTCGTCGCGGAGGATCACCTGCAGTTGCGCGTCGGTGCTCACGTCGCTGTCCACGTCGTACGTGAAGGATTGGAAGTGCATGTACGCGTTGCGCGTCGCGGACTTGTACCCGGCTTCTTCGGTTTCGCCGTCGTCGAGAGTCGGCTGCGTGAACGCCTGCGAGTTGAGGGCGGTGCCGAGACGGTCTTCGAAGAACTTGTGGAAGCGGATGTCGTTGCTGCATCGGCAGTTGCACGCCGCCGTGCCCGCGGGGGACGATGGGACGAAATCTTTGCCCACCGAGGCCACCTCGGTGAAGTTGGTGTCCCAAAAGTTCTCGTCCCTGGTGTTGAGCACGCGGTATCGGATTGTGCCGAATCCGTCGGCGCCTTCGCAGTTGGTGTAGGACTCCGCGTTGTCCGGGTCGGTGTTTTTCAGGACCAGGTAATAGGTTCCTTGCGGCACGTTGATGGACAGCTTGATCTGGGAGGTTGAGAAGGGGCGGGGTGTCGGGTCAACGTCGGTGTCGAGGTCCCCTCCTCCGTTGGGGACATCGCAAGAAAAGGTCGATTCTTAATCAGTTTCCGGGAATTACGCAATTGGAGGGTCGCATGGGGCCTGGAACGCACCTTGTCGCCCTTGCGGACGCCTTCGTTTTCCTCGATGACCTTGGTGTTAGCCACGTATTGATCGCCGTCATTTCCACCCTTGATGGAAAACTCCCAGAGCTTGTCGAGCGTCTCCGGCATCTCCACCTCGACGACGGTGAATGCCATGGAGCCGTCGAGCCGGGCGCCCTCCGCGGCGGTGAAGCGCGACGCGCAGACGGCGAGGATCAGCGCCGCCGTTCGCATCGCGCCTCCCGCGCGGCTGAACATCGATCGAGACATCGGAGACGTCACCATCGTGCGGGATACCCCCGCGATACGACGGGTGCTCTGGCCACACGGCATGGATGTTGAGCACATTTGTTACCCCCAATGCGGCCCGAGTCAGCAGTCATTGAGCTCGCGGATCGGATCGCCTCGAGAGGTGCCCGGCCCGATCCATTGTCGCTCGGCACTCGGCGCGCACCCACCACCCGTCATGGCGGAGAAGGTGCCGGGGTTCGACACCCCGTTCTATCGGCGGTTCCTCAATCAGAAGGGAGGCATCGCCAACGTGTTCTTCACCGCGTGCGTGTGCGTGCTGTCCGTGCGCGTGATGAGCCAACGCGCAGAGCACGAGACGGAGGTGAACGCGCTGAATGGGACGATCGGGGAACTGCGGGGCGAGATCGACCGGTTGAAGAACCGAGGGTGGTTCGGGTTCGGCGGTGGGGACGGCGCGACGGGGAAAGTGCAGTCGAAAAAGGACGCCCCGAGGGCTGAACCCGAGACCCGGAAGGCCAAGGCGACCAAGGCGCCCAAGAAGGGTGGCGAGAAGGTGCTAATCTGACCCAGATTCTCTCTGTGGTTGTGTCAAATCTACTAATTCTAGTTCGCTCTACTTCTGCCCCGGGGGCGGGGGCGGAACCGCCTCCACAACCTGGTAAATCGTCCCGTTGTCCGTCGCAAAGTACAGCTGTCCTTCGCTGTCGATCGCCGCGCTGCTCTGGATCGGCCCGTCCGTGTACATCTTCCACAGAACGGTGCCCGTCATGTTATTGATGGCGTAAAAATACCCATCCGAACTCCCGACGTACACCGTACCGTCGGGCCCGAGCACCGGCGACGACACAACCCCGACCGCGGGCCTCCCCTTCTTCCCGCACGACAACGCGCTGTTCCACCCGAAACGATACGCCGACTCCTCGCTCGTCCCTTGCTCCAAATTCGGCGGACACACGCCCTCAGCCTCCAAAAGCGCCTCAGCCTCGTTCATCGCTCGCATCGCAGCGGACACGTACGGCGTCTTGCGGTCGCCTGGAATGAAGTCCACATCCGTCCCAGTCCCACCACTCGTCGGGGTCGGCGGCGGAGAAGTTGGAGAAGGCGGCGGGGAGTCAAACGGCGTCGTGTAATCACGGAGCGTCTGGTTCCAAGCCAACAAGCCATCCTTGGCCCGCACCGCGTACAGTTTCCAATCCGTGCTCCCCACGAAGACGTACCCGACGCCGCGCGAGTCCCGGACGGACGCCGCGGGAGATGAGTATATCGCCGCGTTGGTCCGGAACTTCCACGCCATCTCCCCGGTTTCACTGTCCAACGCGTACAGGTACGAATCCACGCTGCCGACGTACACCCGGCCTTGCCCGTCCAAAGCGGGACTCGAATACAAACCACCCTCCGCGTCGAAACGCCACAGAAACTCACCGTCGCTCTGCCGTAAACAGTACAGCGCGCCCTCCATGGTGCCGACGTATATCCGACCCACGCCGTCCAGCGCGGGTGAACCCAGGATCAAACCGCGGGTCTCGTAGGACCACTTGATCGTCCCGGAAAAGCCGCCCGATCCGGTGGCGGCGTTCAACGCGTACAAAGCGGTATCCGCGCCGATGTACACTATACCCTCGGGCGCGAGCGCCGCGGATGAGACGATGGGCCGCGTCGCCTTGAGCTGCCACCGGCCGTTGAGGTGCAGCCTCGGTCGGATGTATTCCCACTTACTGGTGCCGTAATTGGCGGACACCGCGTGTAACGTCCCGTCGTGCCCCCCCATGAAGAGGGTGGTGTCGCTGCCGATGGGGTTGCCGATGGCGGCGGTGGAGACGACGGGCCCGCCGGCCGGGTACTTCCACTTGATGACGCCGCTGCGCTGGACCCCGTACACGAACCCGTCGGTGCATCCGACGTACACGGTCCCGTCGGACGCCAGCGTCGGGGACGAAAAGACCCGCCCGCCGGTTTTGAACGTCCATCCGACCACCGGGATCCCGGCGACGGTGACGCCGGGGCCTTTGTAGTCGCTGCGGCCGGTGTGCAGGAGTCCGTTGCGGAACATGGAGAAAGGGACGCTGGAGAGCCCGGCGGAGACCGGCGGCGGGTCCCGGAGGGTTGACTCGAACGCGTCGGTGACGAGCGACTCGGCGACGCGATTTTGTAATCGATTGGCGCACACGCCGTCGAACTGGTCGAGGATGGGCTGAGATTCGATGTCGTACGGCGCGTCGGCGTCGGGGCCGAATCCTTCCCCTTCCAGTGGTTCGAGGCACCTGTCGTAGCAGTCGCCCGTCCGCGCGTCGCACTCGAGCGGGCACGGGTTCGGCCGTTTGCCGTCCAGCGTGCACAGATCCTCGCAGAGGTCCAGCCGATCTTCGGAGCACTGCGGGCCGGTGTTGTCGCCGTCCTGCGCGCGCGTGTTGACGGCGCAGAGCAGGAGGAGGAGGACGATGGGCCGCCGCGGCCCACCGAACCCTCCCGGGCGCACCCTCCCCGCCATCTCCACGTCAGGGCGCACCGCCGCTCTGATGAGTTCAAAAAGCCCCGTCGTTGGGAAATCCCGTTGTTGCCTTCGATCACAGCTGTCGATCATCTCGAGGCCTCGACCTTTCGAGGGCCCGTTTCGGAGGGTCGATATCGATACGAGTCGCGCACGCCCCCGGGCCACTCTTTGCGCGCGCGAACGGCGTATCGACGTAAGTGACGATGCCCTCGACCCGCGCATGGCTGGCGCTCACCGCCGCGCTCGCGCTCGTCGCGCCCCTCGGCGCGCTCGCGGACCCGCAACGACAAGGACCGCCCGGTACCCAGGACAACTCGAGCCCCGGTCCCAAGCGGTCGAGCTTCACGAACTTTGACGTCCTGAAGCAGCTCATGAAGGACCATCACGCGCAGACCGGGAAGACCGTCCGGGCTCGACGCAGCGACGGCGTCGTGAACCGCCTCGGCAACTTCCTCGACGCCAACACAGCCGTGCGACGGCGCAGGCTCCTCGGCGGCGACCTCACCGACACCGACACCTCCGCGCAGGCTGCCTCGAACCCGCCACCGCCGCCGAGCCCACCCCCGCCGAGCCCGCCCCCCCGCGAGACCCCGATCCTCGACCAGCTCGCGCAGCTGCTCGACAGGAACGCATCCACCCCCATCTTCCCCCAGGCTGGCCCGGGGCTCGATGCCCTGCTGACCCCGCCCAACTGGACGGAGCTCCTGGCGCCACTGACCGCCCAAGGAGGCCCGCTCCAGCCTTTCGCGGGGCTTCCCCCGGCGCAACTCGCAGACGGGCCCATCGCGGCGCTGCTCGCCAACATCACCAACGCCCTGGTCCAGCCCTTCGCGGGTCCCAACCCGACGGGCCTGTTCCCAAACGCCCCGAACTGGACCGAGATCCTCGGAGCAGGTTCTCTCCTCCCGGCTCGCAACGGAACTCTACTTCAGCCCTTCGGCGGCTTGCCGCCGTTGACGCTCCCGAACGGAACCATCCGCGAACAGCTCGCGGCGCTCCTCGGTAACGCCACCGACGGCCCCATCTTCCCTCAGAGTGGACCGTTGGTGAACTTCTCCGGTGGGTTACTGAACCCGCCCAACTGGACGGAACTGCTTCAGCCCTTCGCGGGACCGTTGGCGGGCTCCGTCGGGATCCAGGCTCCGAATTGGACCCAAATCCTGGCACCTTTCCGGGGCGCGGGTCTGCAACTGCCGGAGGATGGCGTCCTCGACGGCGCCATCCGCAGCCAGCTCACGACGCTGCTCACCAACGCGCTGAGTAGCGGCAGCGGCGGCGGCGGCGGTATATTGGACGGCTCCATCTTCCCCCAGAGCGGCGCGGGTATCTTCCCCATGAGCGCCGGCAACTGGCTGCAGCTGCTGACCTCGGCGGCGACGGGCAACGGGCAGCAGCTCTTCTCCACCTTGGCCGGTAACGCCATCCGAAACCAGCTCCTGGCGTCCTTCGGCAACGCCATCGGCGGCGGAGGTGGCGGCGGCGGCGGATTATTCGACGGCGGCATCTTCGCGCAGAGCGGACCGGAGTCCATCTTCCCTCTCGCCGACGCTGGATCCCTCTTCGACGGCTCCCTGCTCAGCTCCCTCGGCGGCGGCGACAGTACCCTCGGCAACATCCTCCCGCTTCTCATCGCGGGCATCAGCGGCGCCGCGAACGCCGACGGTACCGTCCTCGCGCAGAGCGGCGACTCCACGTCACTTCCCTGGCTCAGCCCCGACTGGACCCTGGACTTGCCCACCTGGCCCGAGCCCAGGGACGCAACCGCGGGTTCCGACCTGTTCGACGGCGCTCTCCGCGAAAGGCTCGTCTCTCTGTTCACCCCCACCGACACCGATGCGGCACCCGGCGCGCTCTTCGACGGGTCGCTCTTCGCGCAGAGCGGCGGCGACGACGCGGGAACCCTCGGCGGCGCCGCGGCTCCCGCACGCTGGTTGTTTTCAGTTTCGTTTATTACAACGGAGAAACGGTGTTTGTAAACACCCACC
>ENA-OWPI01002887-OWPI01002887.1-marine-metagenome-genome-assembly--contig:-NODE-2887-length-15399-cov-6.215768_pt1 | contig 15399 bp, 12 predicted proteins | sample MGYA00238138_ERZ651775 | MGnify/ENA primary metagenome ERZ651775 (study PRJEB26906, sample SAMN06265043) | marine metagenome | isolation source: Helgoland LTER site | place: Germany:Helgoland, sampling...
ACTAAAAGCCATCCTTGGCTAGTCATCAGGGTTAGTTGCTTGAGCTTAAGAGTGATCTTAAGCCTAGACAAATGATAAGTTTAAATGACAGAACCCGGCTTATAGTTCATCTGGCTAATAATCCCTTAATTTAACTTCACTTAAATGTTCATGTTTTGATTCACTTTTTTAGGTGAATTTAAAGGATTCAATCTTAAATAGTATGTATTGACTCTGTCATAAAAAACCCATAATATCCCATAAATTCCCAATATATGGGAATAAAGAGATTTATGGTTTATGTTTTTATCAACCTACGAAAACAGATTAGACAAAAAAGGAAGGGTGTCAGTGCCTGCAAGTTTTAGGTCATATCTATCCAACCTCGGATATAATGGAGTAATTTGTTATCCATCATTTAATAATCAATCAATTGAAGCATGGCCACAAGACAGAATAGAAAAAATTTCTAATGCAATAGATTCTCTTAATCCTTTTGAGGAAAAAAGAGATTTTTTTGCAACATCAATACTATCAGAAAGTATAAATTTACAGTTTGATAGCGAAGGTAGAATTTCACTTACATCAAAATTATTAAAACATGCAAAGATTAAAAGTAGCATGATTTTTGTTGGTCAAGGAAAAACATTCCAAATATGGGAACCAACAGTTTTTGAAAAATTTAAGGTAAATGCAAGAAAAAAAGCAAATTTAAATCGTGCTAGCCTTAAATGGGAGCATCAACTTAACAAATAACGGGGGATAATAAAATGACAATTAACTTTAAGACACCAGAAATAAAAGAGTTGCAACCAAGACTTTTGGTAATGGGAGTTGGCGGTGCAGGTGGAAATGCAATAAATGAAATGATTGAAAATGGAATGCAAGGAGTGGAATTTATTGCAGTGAATACAGACGCACAGGATTTAAAACACAGTAAAGCAAAATCAAAAATTCAAATTGGTTTGAATTTAACAAAAGGATTAGGTGCTGGAGCAAAAATTGATATTGGTCAAGCCGCAGCTGATGAATCTTTAAATGAAATAATTAATGTTTTACAAGGTGCAAATATGGTTTTCATAGCTGCTGGAATGGGTGGTGGAACAGGAACAGGAGCAGCACATGTTATTGCTAGAGCTGCAAAAGAATTAAATATTTTGACAGTTGGAGTAGTTACTCTTCCATTTTTGTACGAAGGTCCTTCAAGAATGAAAAGAGCTCAAATTGGACTTGAGGAATTAAGAAAACATGTAGACACAATTATAGTAATTCCAAATCAAAATTTATTTAAAATTGCTAATGAACAAACTACGTTTGAAGAGTCTTTTAATCTTTCAAATAATGTCTTAATGCATGGCGTTCAAAGCGTTACAGATTTAATGGTAAGACCAGGTATCATAAATCTAGATTTTGCCGATGTGGAAACTGTAATGGCTTCAATGGGCAAAGCAATGATGGGCACTGGAGAAGCAGAAGGCGAAGGAAGAGCTATGAACGCAACTGAAATGGCTATAAGCAATCCTTTGATTGATGACTATACACTTAAAGGTGCCAAAGGGTTATTAGTTAATATTACTGGAGGAAAAGACCTTAAGTTATTCGAAGTTGATGAAGTTGTTAATAAGATTAGGTCTGAAGTAGAAGCTGATGCAGAAGTAATAATTGGGGCTATAACTGACCCAACTCTTGAAGGTAAAATTAGAGTATCTATAGTCGCTACATCTTTAGATGGACAACAGCCAGAGACCAAATCGGTTATTAATATGGTTCATCGTATTCAAAACCGTAATACTGGTTATTCAGATTTTGCGACAAGTAATGGAACAGCTTCTTTTGGTTTTTCAAACGCAAGCACAAACCCAATATCTCATGGTGCTAACGCTCTTAAACTTGAAAATGAGGTTGTATCAGAAAATATCTATAATGAGTCAATAAATGATGTAAATAATCAGTATCATGAAGAGTTGTTAAAAAATCAAGAAGTTGAAAGTATTATTGAGAATACCTCTAATGAAAACGAAACATCTTTTTCAGAGGAGATATTAGGCTCGATAGAAACTGAGCAAGAACCTCATAGTGATCTAAAAGAATTTGGTGTTGATGCAAATGAACCAGATTTATTCAGTTCAGAAAATCAATCATCTAGTTCAGATGAATTACTAACATCTTCAGAAGATGAAAATGATGAAGATGATTTAGAAATACCCGCATTTTTACGAAGACAAAAAAATTAATGGTCTTCGAAAAATTAAATGGAAGCCACCATGGTATCGGATGCTCCAAAACATTATCCGGTATTGCTTAATGAAATTATAAGCATTATTACCCCTCAACATGGTGGCACATTTATTGATTGTACATTTGGTCAAGGTGGTTACACAAAAAAAATATTAGATTATAAAAATACTCAAGTAATTGCTTTAGATAGGGATATCGAAAGTAAAAAAAAAGCAGACGAAATTTCAAAAGATTTTGAAGAGAGATTTATATTTAAAAATAAAAGATTTAGTCAATTAGATAATCTTAAACTTAAAAATCAAGAAATTAGAGGTGTAATTTTTGATTTAGGTTATTCATATTCTCAAATCAAAGATCCTACAAAAGGTTTATCATTCAATTCTATTGGAGATTTAAATATGAAAATGGGTATAAATGAATTTTCTGCAAAAGATGTCATAAATAACCTTGATGCCAAAGAATTAGAAATTATTTTTAAATATTTTGGTGAAGAAAAGGAGGCAAAAAGAATAGCTTTAAATATAGTAAGAGAGAGACAAGTTAGAGAAATTGATACAAAGGCATTAGTCGAATTAATTGAAAAAACTAAAAGAAAAAAAAATTTTAAAACACATAGTGCTACAAAAGTTTTTCAAGCGTTAAGAATTTTAGTGAACAAAGAGATAAGTGAATTAATTTATGGATTAATTGGTGCATCCAAAATATTAAAAAAAGATGGAATTTTAGCAGTTGTAACTTTTCATTCATTAGAAGATAAAATAGTAAAATATTTTTTTAAAAGTTTATCAGAAAAAAAAAGTATATCGCGATATACTCCAAAATTAGATCAACCAGAGACATTGTTTAGCATGATTGAAAATAAACCTATAACACCATCCATTAAAGAATTAAAAGAAAATATGCCCTCAAGGTCAGCTAAATTAAGATATGTAATTAAAAAAAAAGATTTTTATAATTTTGATACAGATGTCTTAAAAAAATTTGAGAATTTAATAGAAATAGAGAATTTTGGAAATAAATTATGAGTAAATTTTTCATTATTTTATTCATATTATTTCTAATTTTATCAACAGCAATAGTAAAAAATTCGACTAAAAGAATTGATGATGAAATTTTTGTTTTAAGAGAAAGTATTAGAAGTTTAAAAAAAGATTTTCAAAATATCAAATTAGAACATGATTATCTGAGTTCTGCAGAAAAATTACTTGAATTCCAAAACTTATATTTTGATAGTGAGTTGATTAAAAAAGATATCCAGGAAATAAAAAAGATAAATCAAATTTTTGACAAAATAGAAATTAATCAGTTTAGTTTTATTAATGAATAATAGAGACTCAAAAATTATACTTGAAGATGATCAAAGTGAATTTTTCTACAAAGAAAACAAATTAAAATTAAATATTTCATTTAATAGAGTTTCATTTATTTTTTTTATTTTTTTTATGATATTTGTTATTTACTCTATTCATTTAATTCATCTAGGCTCAAGGAATTCAAAAATTGAATTTAATGATAATTTGATATCTAATTCAAATAATCTATACAGAGCAGATATTGTTGATAGAAATGGAAAGTATTTGAGTAAGACGGTAAGCTCAATAGATATTGGTATAAGCACACAAAAAGTTATAGATAAAAAAAAATTATTAGTAAATTTAAAGTATATCTTTCCAAATAAAAATTATCAAAAAATTGAGTCTCAGTTAGAAAATAAAAATTTTTTTTATTTTGAAAAAAAGATATCTGATGAAAATTATGAAAAAATAATGAAATTAGGAGATAAATCAATTCAACCAGAGGAAAAACTAACAAGAATTTATCCAGAAAAAAATTTATTTAGTCATATAATTGGTCAAATAGATGATAACAACAATGGTATCTCTGGATTAGAAAAATCACTTAATAAAAATTTAAAAAATGTTCAAGAACCAATTAAATTATCAGTTGATAAAGATATTCAATTTTTAATTAGAGATGAGTTAATAAAATTTAATAAAATTTTTAGTACAATAGGAAGTGCTGCAATTTTAATGAATGTAAATAATGGTGAAATTCTTTCAATGGTATCTTTGCCTGATTTTGATCCAAATAAAAGAAAAAAAATAGTTGATCTAAACTATATAAATAGAGTGACAAAAGGAGTTTATGAGTTTGGGTCTGTTTTTAAAACTTTTACAATAGCAGCTGCCTTAAATGAAAGAATTATAAAACCTGAAACTGAATTTTTTGATTTACCAAAATCACTTACTTGTGCTGGATTTCCAATTCGAGAATATGACAATAAGATACCATCAGACTTAACGGCAGAGCAAATTTTAGTTCGATCTGGAAATATAGGTTCAGTCAGAATTGCACAACAATTAGGTGAAGAAAAATTTAGTTTATTTTTGTCAAAACTTGGTGTCTTAGAAAAAATCAATTTTGAAATTGAAGAAGTTGGAAGTCCAATCAAGTTTAATTGGGGTAAATGTCCACTTGCTACTGCATCATTTGGACATGGTATTACCACAACGCTTCTTCAATTAGCTAAAGCATATTCTATTATTGTAAATGGTGGTTATGACATAAATCCAACTTTGATTAAGAACAACAAAAATGAAAAAAAAGAAAAAATTTTAAATAAAGATGTATCAGAAAAAATTTTACCAATTTTAAGAAAAATAGTTACCACAAAAGAGGGAACGGCTTCATTAGCAAATGTTGATGGTTATGAAATTGGAGGCAAAACAGGAACTGCTGAGAAAAGTTCTGGTGGTGGTTATTCAAAGAAAAAAATTAACACTTTTGTATCTGTATTTCCAACATCTAAGCCAAAATTTGTTCTTGCTGTAATGTTAGATGAGCCGAAAACAAATGAAAATTATATTTATCATTATAGAGATGGATCTAATATTAAATATAAAGGAACCCCATTTAATACTGCGGGTTGGACAACAGTTGAGGTAACTGGTCAAATTGTAGAAAAAATTGGGCCTATTTTAGCCACAAAATACAGTGAAGTTAATTAAGAGATGCTGCTAAAAGACTACATACCAAATGTAAATAAAAAATTTAGAAATTTTTTTTTTTCAGGAATTTCGTTTGACAGCTCAAAAGTAAAAAAAAATAATATTTTTTTTGCAATAAAAGGTATCAAGTTTGATGGAAACAATTTTATACCTAAGGCTATTAAAAAAGGTTCAAAAGTTATTATTTCTGAAAAAAAAATAAAAGAATTTAAAAATGGTATATTATTTATTCACACCAAAAATATTAGAAAATTATTAGCTGAAGTCTCATATAAAATTTATAAAAACAAACCAAAAAATTTAATTGCAGTAACTGGGACTAATGGAAAGTCATCTATTGCAAATTTTTATTACCAAATACTTAAGTTAAATAAAAAAAGAGTTGCTTCAATTGGAACGTTGGGAGTTAAATCAAATATTTTAAATTTGAATTTATCAAATACAACAATCGATCCAATACAATTAGGTCAAATATTAACAAAACTTAAAAATCAAAGAATAAATGATGTAATTATGGAAGCTTCAAGTCATGGTCTTAAACAAAATAGGCTTGATGGTTTAAAGTTTAACACTGGTATATTTACAAATTTATCTCAAGATCATTTAGATTATCATAAAAATTTAAAAAATTATTTAAAGGCAAAACTTCATTTGTTTGAAAATCTCATTAAAAAAAATGGCAATGTGATAACAGATGATAAAATACCACAATTTAAAAAGATTAAAAAAATTTCAATTAAAAATAATCTTAAATTACATACATTAAATGATGAAAAAAATAATTTTAAAATTTTATCACATTCATTTAAAGAAGAGTCTCAAATAATTAAAATAAAATACAAAGATTCAATAGAAGTTGTAAAACTAAACCTAATAGGAAAAATTCAATTAAAGAATTTGTTAATGGCAATAATTGCTGCCAAAAAAAGTAATATTGGCCTAAAAAAAATTTTATTGATTATTCCAAAAATTAAATCTGTGGAAGGTAGATTTGAAAAAATTGGCAATATTAAAAATAGATCAAAGGTAATTCTTGATTATGCACATACTCCGGAAGCTTTGAAAACTTGTCTTTTAAATTTAAGAGAACAATTTCCAAATAAGAAAATAAATTTGTTATTTGGATGTGGAGGAGACAGAGATCAAAATAAAAGATCTAAAATGGGAAAAATTGCCGATAATTATGCCGATGAGATATATCTTACTGATGACAATCCAAGATTTGAAAATCCTAATAAAATTCGAAAAGATATAAAGAAAGGAATAAAAAAAAGAAAAATTATAGAACAATCTAATAGAGCAAAAGCAATATCAAAAGCAATCAAAGGTTTAAATACTGGTGATATCTTATTAGTTGCTGGCAAAGGACATGAAAAAATTCAAGATATTGGTAAGAAAAAAATTTTTTTTTCAGATAAAAAAATTATTTTAGACGAGATTAGGAATAAAAATTTAAGTTTATCAAAAAATCTTAAACTTAATATAGTTAAAGAAGTATCTGGTAATAAAAACTTACCATCTAATTTATCTTTTAAGCAAGCAAGAATAAATTCTGGAGAAGTTAAAAAAAATGATATTTTTTTTGCAATCAAAGGAAAAAAAAACGATGGCAATCAATTTGTAAGACAATCTTTTAAAAAAAAAGCATCATTAGCAATTGTTAATAGAATTCAAAATGATTTAAATAAAAAACGCCAAATAAAAATTAAGAATACTTTAAAATTTTTGACAGACACTTCAAAAATTTTTAGAGAAAATATAAATACTAAAATAATTGCGATAACAGGAAGTTGTGGAAAAACCACATTAAAAGAATTGTTGGGAAATTCTTTAAAAAAAATTTCTAAAGTAAGTATTTCACCAAAATCTTATAATAATAAATATGGAGTTCCTTTAAGTCTTTTTAACTTAAGTCAAAACGATGATTATGGAGTTTTAGAAGTAGGTATGGATAAAAAGGGTGAAATAGATCAATTATCTAAAATTATAAAACCAGATGTAAGTGTCATAACAAATATTAATTATGCTCATGCAAAAAATTTTAAAAATATCAAAGCTATTGCTTTAGCTAAATCAGAGATTATTCACAATACTAAGTCAAATGGGTTTGTTATTTTGAATGCAGATGATAATTTTTTTAATTTACACAATAAAATTGCTTTAAAAAAAAATCTTAAAGTAATTTCATTTGGTATTAAAAATGATAAATCAAATGTCAAATTGATTGGCATCAAGAAACAAGGAAAAAACTTTAAAGTTGAAGTTCAATTAAACAAATCTAAAAGATATTTTTTACTATCCAATAATTTTCAAAATAATATTTATAACGTTTTAGCTGCAATAGCCATTATGAGCATTTACATAAATATTTTTAAATTAAATAAAAATATTTTTATTAATTTTAAAACACCTCAAGGAAGGGGTGATTTTTCAAAAATCAAAGTTAATAAAAAAAAATTCAATCTTATTGATGAAAGTTATAATTCAAATCCTTTGTCTCTAAAAACAGCTATACTTAATTATGATAAGATTAATTCAAAAAAATCAAAAAAATATCTTTTACTTGGAGATATGCTTGAACTAGGAAATCACTCAAAAAAACTACATCAGTCTATTGCACCTATAATTAATAAAACTAAAATTGATAAAGTTTTTGTAAAAGGAAATAAAGCTACTTTTATATTTGATAATCTTTTAAGACATAAAAAAGGTAGAATTTTGTATAGCAAATCCCAAATAATTAATTTGATTAAAAATGATTTAAATAATAATGATTATTTAATGATCAAAGCCTCAAATGCGACAGGTTTCAATAAGATAGTTAAAGATATAAAAGGATTTAACTAATGCTGTATCAATTTTTATTAAATTTTGTAGATAATTTTGGTTTTTTAAATGTTTTTAAATATTTAACATTTAGGACGGGTTTATCTGTTTTTACATCTTTAATTATAGTTTTAATAATTGGAGGTCCATTCATTAGATTTTTTTCAAATCAAAAAATTTTTAATCCTATTCGTGATGATGGGCCAGAAGACCATGTTGTAAAAAAGATTGGAACACCAACAATGGGTGGTGTAATTATATTAATTGGCCTATTGGTTTCAGTAATATGTTGGGCAGATTTATCAAATATTAATATTTTATTTTGTATATATGTTGCAATATCATTTGGATTACTCGGTGCTTTTGACGATTACAAAAAAATTAAATACAGCAACTCTTCAGGGGTTTCCTCAAAATTAAAGATAATTATACAAATTATATTAGCAACTATTGGAGTTGGTTTTTTTGTTTATTTTGTGGAATATCAAGAAATGACCAATTTATATTTTCCATTTTTCAAAAATCTAATCATAAATCTTGGGTGGTTCTTTATTCCTTTTTCAGTATTTGTAATTATTGGTTCATCAAATGCTGTCAATCTTACAGATGGCCTTGATGGTTTGGCTACGGTGCCAGTCATATTGGTTGCGGCATGTTTTGCTTTTATAAGTTATGTGACTGGAAATATGGTATTTTCAGATTATTTACAGATACCTTACATAGACGGCACAGGAGAAATTTCAATTTTTTGTGGTGCAATCATTGGTTCATGCTTAGGTTTTTTATGGTTTAATGCACCACCAGCTAAAATTTTTATGGGAGATACTGGCTCATTATCTTTAGGAGGATCCCTAGGTGCCGTAGGAATAATAACTAAACATGAAATTGTATTAGCCATTACAGGAGGCCTTTTTGTTTTAGAGGCTGTGTCAGTAATGGTTCAAGTAATTTCTTATAAGTTAACAGGAAAAAGAATATTTAAAATGGCACCAATACATCATCATTTTGAAAAAAAAGGATGGCCAGAGTCAACAGTTGTGATTAGATTTTGGATTATTTCAATAATTTTAGCGATGATAGGTTTAGCTACTCTAAAATTAAGATAATGAAAAAAAATGAAAATATTTTTTTAGGAAAAAAAATATTAATTTATGGTCTTGGTAAAAGTGGAATTTCATCCTATAAATTTTTAAAAGATAGAGCTAAAGTTCATTTATTTGATGATAACCTAAAAATAAATTTAAAATTAAAAAAAAAATTAATAAATTTCCAAAAAATATCTCTAATAGAGTTTGATATAATTATCATTAGTCCTGGCATCGATATTCATAAATGCAAATTAACAAAATATTTAAAGAAAAATTTATCAAAAATTTATACAGATTTAGATGTATTTTACTCATTTTATAGTAACGAAAGTATCACAATTACAGGAACAAATGGAAAATCAACCACAGCTAAAATTCTATTTGATGTTTTGTTAGACCAAAAGAAAGATGTTAGACTCATTGGCAATATTGGTAACCCAGCATTGTCAGAAAAAAAAATAACAAAAAAAACAATTTTTGTTATAGAGGCATCTTCTTACCAATTAGAATATAGTAAAATATTTAGCTCAAAATACGCAATAATACTTAACATAAGTGCAGACCATATTGAGAGACATAAAAGCCTAAAAAATTATATCAATGCAAAATTTAGATTATTAGATTCACAGACAAAAAAATGTTTTGCCTATGTTAAAAAAGATGACAAATTTATTAAAAATAAACTTAAGTCAGAAAAATTTAAAAGCAAAATTATAAAAGTTAATACAAAAAAAAATTATGATCTTTTCAAAAAAATAAATAATAATTATTTTATTACTGACACAAACAAAGAAAATTTGTCCTTTATTATTGAGATATCAAAAAAATTAAAACTCAAAAGATATTTACTTCTTAAAACAATACAAAAATTTAAAGGATTAAAGTATCGCCAACAAACTATTTTTAAAAATAATTCCTTAACAATTATTAATGACTCAAAATCAACTAGTTTTTCTTCAAGTATTGGAGTGTTAAAATCAAATTCAAATATTTTATGGTTATTAGGAGGTATTCATAAAAAAGGAGATAGACTTCACTTAAAAAAAAAAGATTTTAAAAATGTTAGAGCATTCATTTATGGAAAAAATAAAAAATTTTTTAACAAAGAGCTTAAAAATAAGGTTAAATTTCAAAATTTTAATCAATTAAGTGATGCTTTAAAAAATATATTTGATTTAATTGAGAGAGAAAAATTAACTCACAACATAATTTTATTTAGTCCGTGCGCAGCATCATTTGATAGTTTTAAAAATTTTGAAGATAGAGGCTATTATTTTAGCAAATTAATTAAAAAACATTTTAATGGAAAGTAAAAATTTGTTATATAGTGTATATTATAATTGGTGGAAAAATATTGATAAATTTATATTTTCTCTGATTATTTTTTTATTTTTAATAGGATTGTTTTTTTCACTAGTATCAACATCATTAATTGCATCAGATAAACTAGATACTAATGACTATTCATTTTTTTTTAAACACTTAGCTTTTATCATATTAGGTTTAGCTGTAATTTTCATTTTTTCTTCAATAGATCAAAATAAATTATTTAAATATTCAATTATAGTTTTTTTAATTTCTTTAATTTTTTTATTTTTGGTTCCGTTAATTGGTATAGAGGTTAAAGGATCTAAAAGATGGTTAGATTTATATTTATTACCTAGATTTCAACCAGTTGAGTTAGTTAAACCTTTTTTAATAATTTTTATAAGCTTAATTTTATGTAATCAAAAATATAATAATATATTTTATAAATATTCTTTTTCTTTTCTTATCACTTTAATTGTAGTTTTATTATTATCTCTTCAACCGGATATAGGGCAATCCCTTTTAGTTTTATTCAGCTGGTCAATATTAATTTTTACTTCAGGCATAAGTATGATTTTTTTAATTTTTTTATTTTCATCTTTAATCTTTGTATTTATTTATTTGGTTTTCTTTGTTCAAAAATTTGAATATATAAAGAATAGACTAATATCTTTTTTTGACTCTGAAAGTGGTACTTATAATTTTCAATCGGATAAAGCTCTAGAGTCAATTACTAGTGGGGGTTTTTTTGGAAAAGGTATTGGTGAAGGAACATTAAAGAATAGAGTACCTGAGGCACATACGGACTATATTATTTCTGTTATATCTGAAGAGTTTGGTGTAATTGCCATAATTTTAATTTTATTATTGTTTCTAATATTTATTTATTCAGTTTTTAAAAAAGTTTATTTAGAAAATGATGAAAAAATAAAATTAATTTTAGTAGGATCTATAAGTCTGATTTTAATGCAAACAATGATACATATTGGAGTTAATATAAGATTATTTCCGACAACGGGAATGACGCTACCTTTCATAAGTTATGGAGGATCTTCGATAATAAGCATTTCCATATTATCAGGAGTGATTTTGAATTTGACCAAACGTAAAATAAATTAAGATGAACAAAAACTATTTAATTTCTACCGGAGGTTCTGGCGGACATGTAATACCCGCTACAATACTTTATGAACATTTGATTAAAGAAAGAAATGTAATAATTTCTTGTGACAAAAGAGGCTTAAAGTATTTAGAGAAAAATTATGAATACAAAATTATTGATACTCCAAAACTCAATAATATTTTATTTTTACCAATTAATTTAATTATTATTTTTGTATTAACTATTAAATCTTTTTTTTTATTAAAAACAGAAAAAATTGAAAAATTATTTTCTACTGGTGGTTATATGTCCTTACCAGTAATATTTGCTGCAAGATTATTGAAATTAAAGATTTATTTAATTGAACCAAACCAAGTTTTAGGAAGAGCTAATAAATTTTTTTTATCCTCATGTCAAAAAATTTTTTGTTACACGGATAAAATTAAAAATTTTCCTTTAGAATATAAAAATAAAATTGAAATTATACACCCCCTAGTTAGAGAAAAAATTTATAAGTTAAATAGCAAATATTCTAAAGAAGATAAGTTAAATATATTGGTAGTTGGTGGTAGCCAAGGTGCTAATATTTTTGATAATAGCTTAAAAGAAAAAATTGTTAAAGTTTCAAAAAAATTTTCAATAAAAATTACACATCAAACAAACAAAAAAAATATTTCAATTTTAAAAGATTTTTACCAAAAAAATAATATAGAAAATTCAATTTTTTCTTTTGATCCAAATTTTGAAAAAATATTAATCAACACGGATCTTTGTATAACTAGAGCAGGAGCTTCAACTTTAGCTGAATTATCTGTTTTGAATATACCATTTGTTTCAGTACCTTTGCCAAGCTCAAAGGATAATCATCAATTTGAAAACGCAAATTTTTATAAAAATAAAGACTGTTGCTGGATATTAGAACAGCAGTTTTTTGAGGAAAAGATAGAAGAATTTTTAATTGATATATTTAATAATAAAACGGATATTTTAAATAAAAAAGAAAATTTAAAAAAATTAAATTATCAAAATACTTGGATTAGTGTTAATCAAAAAATAATAAATGTTATAAATGAAAATTGAATTAGCAAAAACTGAAATTATCCACTTTATTGGAATTGGAGGAATTGGAATGAGTGGACTTTCTCTCATAATGAAAGGAAAAGGATTTAAAGTACAAGGTAGTGATTTGTCTTTAAACAAAAATATTGAAAGATTAAAAAAAGAAAAAATTAAAATATTTATTGGACATAAAAAACAAAATCTTAAAACTGCAACAATAGTAGTTATTTCTTCAGCAATTAAAAAAAATAACCCTGAAATAAAAGAAGCTAAAAGAAAAAAGTTACCAATTATTACTAGGGGTGAAATGCTAGCACACATTGTTTCCTTAATGAAAAATATTGTTGTTGTGGGTTCACACGGTAAAACCACCACAACTTCATTAGTGGCTTCTATATTTCAAAAAACAAAATTAGATCCCACAATTATTAATGGTGGTGTAATAAACTCTATTAAAAATACTGCTAAATTAGGAAAAAGTGACTGGTCAATCTTAGAGGCTGATGAGTCAGACGGAAGCTTTGTTCATATTCCTCCAACATATTCAATTATTACAAATATTGATAGAGAACACATGGATTTTTATCAATCGATGGATGAACTAAAGAGTTATTTTATTAAGTTTATTGATAAAGTTCCTTCTTTTGGAAAATCATTTATTTGCTTGGATGACAAAATTAATAATGAAATTATTAAAAAATTAAGAGGTCAAAATTTTTATACATATGGAACAAATACAAATTCAAATTTTCTTATAAAAAATATAAAACAGGAAAAAGAATTTACTGAGTTTGATCTATCAGTGAGTCTTCCAAGTAAAAAAAAGATTATCATAAAAAAAGTTAAAATACCGTTATTAGGTATTCATAATGTCAGAAATTCAGTTGCAGCTGCAGCTGTTGCGATTACTATTGGTATTTCAATACCAAATATCAAAAAGGGATTATTAAATTTTAAAGGAGTTCAAAGAAGGTTTAATAGAATTTTTAGTTTTAATAATATAGATTTTTATGATGATTATGCTCATCACCCTACAGAAATTAAAGGAGTTTTAGATGGTGTAAATAAAGTCTATAGAAATTATGATAAAGTTTGTATTTTTCAACCACATAGAATCTCAAGACTAAAAGATTTAAGAAAAGAATTTTCTTTTGCTTTTAAAAATGCTGATACGGTAGTTTTATGTCCAGTATATTCAGCAGGAGAGAAAATAAAATTAGGTTTTAATTATTTGAACTTCGCAAAAGAAATAATAAAAAACTCAAAAGTAAAATTATTTTTAGTTAATGATAAAAATCAATTAGCAAAATTTTTAAAAAAAAATATGTATGGTAAAAAAATTGTGATTGGAATGGGAGCTGGTTCAATTTCAAACTGGATGAGAGAACTTCCAAAATTGATGAAATGAAAGTTAATGAATTAAAAGAATTGTTGGGTGAATTTGATAATGACGTTAAGTTTGAGCACGATCTTAAGAAAAAAAATTGGTTTAATATTGGCGGAAAAACAAAAGCATTTTATAAAGCAAATAATTTAAAAGATTTAGTAAAATTTTTAAAAAAAGTAGATAATAATGAAAAAATTTTCATACTTGGTGCAGGTTCAAACACACTAATTACTGATAGTTTATTTGATGGAATAGTCATCAAATTGAGTAAAAATTTTAATAATATTTCACTTTTAGGTGAAGATGTTGTTATTGCTGGAAGTGCAGTTTTGGACAAATCTTTGTCAGATTTTGCAATTGAAAATAATCTGAGTGGATTTGAATTTTTATCCTGTATACCCGGTACAGTTGGGGGAGGTATTAAAATGAATGCTGGTTGTTTTGGTAAAGAGTTTAAAGATATATTGTTATCTATTCAAGCAATAGATAAATCAGGCAATGTTTTAACTATCCCGAGTAAAGATGTTAAATTTGAGTATAGAAAAAATGATTTAAATGATGATATTATTTTTTTGAGTGCTTCATTTAAAGGAGTAAAATCAAACTCATCTAAAATTAAAGAAGAAACAGATAAATTAAAAAAGAAAAAGGACAATACACAACCAACTAAAATAAAAACAAGTGGTAGTACTTTTAAAAATCCGATTTCTCAAACAAACAAAAAGGTTTGGGAGCTTATTAAGGAATGTGTTCCATTGGATAAAACATTTGGTGACGCTTGTATTTCAGATAAACACTGTAATTTTTTTGTTAATAAGGGAAATGCAACTTTTAATGATATGAATAACTTAATTGAATTTGTATCAAAAAGAGTTTTAGAAAAGACAGGTATTAGTTTAGAAAAAGAAATCAAAATATTGGAATAACTTGAAAAAAAAAATATTAATAGTTTCTGGTGGCATCTCAAAAGAGAGATTAATAAGTCTTGATACTGGTAAACAGGTGGCTAAGGAGTTAAAAAAAAATAACTATTCTGTAAAAATTTCAGAACCAAACTTTGAATTAACAAAAACTATTAGTTCATTTAAACCAAATATTATTTTTAATGCATTACACGGACAATTTGGAGAAGATGGATATATTCAAACAATACTTGAGAGTGAAAAAATTCCATATACTCATTCAGGGGTAATTTCCTCTGCAATAGCAATGGATAAGGTTTTGTCAAAAAAAATTTTTATTAAAAATAAAATATTAACACCTAAATTTTTACTTTACTCATTTAACAAAACTAAAAAAGACCTAGTTAGATTGATTGAAAAAAAACTTAAATTCCCTGTTGTAATTAAACCGATTAATGAGGGGTCAAGTGTTAACGTTTTTATATGTAATAAAAATAATATT
>ENA-OWPI01002890-OWPI01002890.1-marine-metagenome-genome-assembly--contig:-NODE-2890-length-15395-cov-3.336989_pt1 | contig 15395 bp, 13 predicted proteins | sample MGYA00238138_ERZ651775 | MGnify/ENA primary metagenome ERZ651775 (study PRJEB26906, sample SAMN06265043) | marine metagenome | isolation source: Helgoland LTER site | place: Germany:Helgoland, sampling...
CAACCGCCACCCAACTCGTCAACTGCTAAATTGTTGGTCGTCAAATCGCCCGTGGTCGTGGCCGTGAAATCTTCCTCCACATACACCACCGTTGTTGCGCCCTGTTGTCTTACCGGCGCAGCCGCAGAAAGCAAATTACCCATCAGACAGTCCCACCAAGCACAACCCAAGTATCAGTGTCAACCTTACGCAGCCACAAACCCTCATTCTGGGCACAACCAACCAAAGGCGACGAACCAATAAGAGTCAAACCCGTTGTGGTCAACGAGATCCCACCGGCACCAGCAGCAACCAACAACATGGTTGTCTCAACCGGAAACGCCACGGTGGCGTTAGTGGGCACCGTCACAGTCACAGCCGCAGCATTACTGTAGATCACCGTTGACCAGCCGTTAGCCAAAGCCAGCGTGTGAGTGGTGCCTATCTCTGTGGTGGTCGGCTCAACGTTCTGCGGTGTTGGGACAGCATCAGTGTCATACCACAACAAGCCACTGTCACCAGTGGGTGCCCCGGTCTGCTGGACAAAGTTGTCTGCACCCAAATCCGATACGAGCGCCTTCTTCAAAGCCCCATCTGAAGCGTCAGCGATCACGACATGATCTAGTGCGTCGGCAGTGACCAGGGTTTGCCCTGTGATAGCCGTGGCATCCAGCGTCAACACAGTCGTGCCTGTCACATCGCCAGTGTGAGTGGCGTTCGTCACCTTCGCTGTGTTAGCTGAGATCTCCGACGCCTGCCCGGCAGTAATTCCAGTCTTGGCGGTGTTCAACGCGATAGCTGAGTCTTGAGTTGACTGATCGCTCTGGATTGATGCGATGTCGGAGGAATTGCCAGCGACAACCGCAGCGTCGGTGTAGGAAACCTTCGCAGTGTTGGCGGTGATCTCTGACGCCTGCCCGGAAGTTATGCCGGTCTTCGCTGTGTTCGCTGCAATCAGCCCGTCCTGGGTTGTTTGCTCGCCCTCAATCGTCGCAATGTCAGCCGTGTTCACGGCAGTCTGAGGGTCAGCGCCACCCCCGCCGGTGCTAGGTAGCCAACTCATCAGCCGGTAAACGAAACAACAGGTGCCTCAACAGTAGCATCGACTGCTGCCGGTGTCGCCAATGGCACAGGACGAGTCCCCACGAGCAGGCAATGCGAGTCAAGATAGGCACGCTCACTGACAGGGTTAGCAACCGACTCTTCATACGACGGGGCCAACCGCCCCTTAGCATCCTCACTCAAAGGATTCAAACCGAGCGGGCCAGCAGGACAGATCCAGTCAGTCACCACCTCCAGGCACGATTCCCCGCCGACCCGGTCAACGAGCAGAGTGCAGGTGGCAGGGATCGAGACGTGATCAGTGATGGCCTGGTTCCCTTGCACATGAAGAGACTCAGGCTCTTCACTCAGAGGAGTGACAGGGCCTTGGGCGTCAGCGGCAGAGCCGAGCAAGGCGATAGCAGCAGTGACAGCCAGCAACGGAGGCATGAAACGTTTCATCGAGAAGTCCTTAGAGTTCAGTACATCAGATGATAGCACCGTCAAGAGTTTACACGCAATCAGAAACTTTTCTTGACAGCGGCCAACACCCCATGTGTACAATGTCATTATAGACCATGAGCATAGTGACCAGCCTGACGGCTGCTCGCCCATGACAATGTCCCATGGTGGCGGACAACGCCAAATGAGAGGGAGCGATGAAACTACTAACGGCAGCCAAAGACGGGGAACGGACGCTGTACCTGCACCAGTCCGACATAGGCACACTGCGAATGTGCCCGGAACAGGCACGGTTGCAACTCATCGGGGAATACTTTGACCCCGACTCTGACGTTGCAGCAATCGGCACACGCACCCACTCGTTCATAGAGTTCTGCCTCCACTACAGGCAAGACCATGGCGAATGGCCCTACGGAACGCACCTCCTCGACCAACTCGAGCAAGAGTCAGCCCAGCTAAAGGAAGACTGGCCCCATCTGTGGCTCAAACCCCACATGGTGCCTGACTTGTTCACGGCCTGCCTTGAGCTTGAGTCGTGCTGCCACCGTTGGTACAACGAAATCGTCCCACAAATAGACGCAAGCAACGTGGCAGGCTGGGAGATCGAGAAACGATTCGACATCGAAGTCGCAGTCCACTGGCCCACGGCAGACAGGATTCGCATCCGAGGCTCCATCGATTTCTTCGACGGAGTCAACACCATCTGGGACTGGAAGACCGGCAGGTTCGACAGGCGAGACGGCTGGAAGAAAGACCGATACGACATCCAAGCCCCCATGTACACGTACGCAAAGTCTCTGGAAACCGGGGCACCCTCTATCAATTTCAATTTCGGGTACATACCTCGAGGCAAAAGCGACACCCACATTTGGGGCATGACTCTCAGCAAAGGGAAATGGGCGATGATGCTCAACGAGGTTGAATCATGGGGCAGCACCATTCTAAAACTCGGCACCGAAGACTCATGGCCACTCGGCCCAGACGACTGGCACTGCAGCCCACGCTGGTGCAGCGAGTTCGCTCAAGGCAAATGCCGAGGCAGCTACGAAGAATCATTCTGGCCAGGCGAGCAAAACAATTTGGTAGAGCTAAAGCAAAAGGTAGACGCTGGCCTTGCACCCGCCCCAGCAGAACACCACCCCGATGAGTAACGGCGGCCTAAGGAAACTAATCCTGGAGCTATCCGCACAACGGGAGCCATGGAGAGATGACGCCGCATGCCTGGGAATGCCGGTAGAGTGCTTCTTCCCGGAGCACGGCCACCGGCCCACCCTCGCCTTGCAAATCTGCCAGACATGCAAGGTGCGAGAACCCTGCCTTAAAGAAGCGAACACCAACCACGACCTATACACAGGCGTTTGGGGCGGGACCACCCACTCCGAACGAAAGCGCCCCTCATACCGGGCCAAACTGAAACGAACAGAATGAGCACAGACGAGTTCTTCAACCAACAAGTCGCAACCGGGCCTCTAGTCCCAGGCGAATACCAACCAACAGAAAGCAATAATGCAATGACAATGATGCAAGAATCCACAAACGGATACCACGAACAAGGGCAAACCATGACAACCCCATCACTCCCCGTCCCAACCAACCGCAAGCTCATCATCAGCTACTCACGCACAGTGCAAGTCCGCCAGTTCGAACCGTCCGTAGTGTCGGCCACCATGGAAGCAGACCTGCCCGTCAACTGCACGCTCGAGGCAGCCATGAGCGTCTACGAGAACGAGATGATGCTCGTGAAAGCCGCAGTGCTATCACAACAGAACCTCCCATTCGAACTGTCAGACAACGAGCGGATGATTCAAGAAGTATTCGGGGCAACCACCCCCGTATCCCAGACGGCAGCAGCACCCGCTGCATTCCCCAGCCCCACCGTGCAACCACAAGAAGCCGGAGGCTTTGCCCCGCCACCACAACCAGTGGCGGCAGGTGCTATCCGCCGGACAAAGACCCCTTCCCCCGCAGATGACCCGTACTGGGACATGCTCGTAGCCAACCCCTCAAGTTTCTGGGACAACCGAGAAGGCAAACTCAACCCTTCCAGCCCAGACTTCAAGCTGAAAGTGGACAAGGGTGCGACGCCCGAAGAGAAGCGGGAAGCTAAAGCCTTGTGGCTGAACACCTGCCCTGACCGTCACATGGCCCACTTCGGAGTTGTAGCCTAAGTGACCGCAGGCACCGACGCAGAACCTATGCATCGGGACCTTGGCTTGGAGGGCCGTGAAGCGGCCCTCCTCGCTGAGAGGTCAGGCTGGCTCTTCCGCCCGTCCGCCTCTCAGCTCAACGACCCCGACAGATCCCCACCAATCCCGTTCGGCCTCCCAGAAATAGACACCGCCCTCGGGGGAGGGCTACGTGCAGGACTCCACCTGCTCGTAGGGTTCCAGCACAACGGCAAAACCCAACTCCTACTCCGACTCCTATGGGAGAACCGGGACAAACCCATGTGCCTGTTCTCCCCAGACGAAGCGGCAGAACAAGTGATGTTTAAGCTCATCTCCCTGGCCACCGCCACACCGCTAGCAGATGTGATCCCGAAGACAGCCTCATGGAAACGGGGCATCATCCAAGAACACTTCCCCCTACTAGCGATCGATGACGAGAAGCGCAGCAAGTACGACACGATCACCTACATGTCCGAAGCAGAACAGTACTTCCAACAAGAAATCAAACTTTGCGCCTACGACTACATGGGATACCTGGCCTCCTCCCGAGGCGAAGACTTCGGCGGGTCAATGCAGAAGGCAGCCAACATCGCCAAAGACCTAGCTCGAGACACCCGCATCCCATGGCTGATGCTACACCAGGCCAACCGTTCGGCATCGAAAGGCGGGCAACTGTCAGCCTCCTCCCTTTCGTACGGCGGTGAACAGCAGGCCGTGTCCATCCTCACAGTCCGACGGCCACAGCCATCAGACCCCAACATGACCACCCGTGACCAACTCCAAGAAGAACACCAGCCACTACTCACCGTAGGGCTGATCAAAAACAAGGCCACCTACTCCTACTTGGGCGGGTTCCAAGGCAACGAGGTAAGGTATGCCATTGAGAAAAGCAGTGGCATGGTGCGCCCAATAAAGCCCGGAGACCTGCTGATGACTGGCATAAGAGACGTGGTAAACAACGTGAGAGGATACCGAGATGACAACTGAACCAACTCCCCTGCATGTCGTACTGGCCATCGACGAGATGGAACAACGAGCAGACCTGTTCTACGAACTGTTCGAAGGCCGGGAAGACGTCGCATTCACTGACAACCCCCACCCGCACCAGCAGAAACTTGACGAAGGGGAGATGGACCAGAGCGTCTTCGACCACCTCCATGTGGCTGGCTCCTCAATCGGCATCTACCCGCTCGAGGGCGGCAACCGGTGCCGGTGGATATGCAGCGACTTCGACACCAGCGAGGCAGAAGAACTAGCGTGGCGATACGCCGAGGCATGGGAATACTACGGCATCCAAGCTTGGGTTGAGACCTCCCGTTCCAAGGGATACCACGTCTGGGTGTTCGCAGACGACTGGATGAGCGGCACCATCGCACGACGGGCAGGGCTCTGGGTCCACGAACTCGCAGGAGTTGAGGCCATCGAACTCAACCCGAAGCAAGAACTCCTCGAGGACGGAGGGTACGGCAACTGCGTCCGCCTGCCCTACCCCCACGAGCCAGGCCGACTCCGGCAAGCAGTCCTCAAATACCAGCCCGACGGTCCCGCAAACGAATCCCAGTTCTACGACGTCGACACATGGATAGGCAAAGCCCACTCCATGCGGACCCCAGTCCACGAACTACAACGCCTAGCAGCCATGTGGAAACCCAAACCCCCTCCACCCATGACCGGCAGGGAATACACCGGAGACAGGACAGGCGGCAGGGGCGAAAGCAACAACCACATCGTCCAAATATTTAGAGGGGAAGAGGACGTGAAGAAAGGCGAGCGAGACACCGTGTTCTTCACGCTCGCCAACCACATCCGAGGGCTCGGCATGGACATCGACGAAGCCATGACAGTCGTCCGGGAAGTGTGGGAAACCCAGACCGAAGACAAAGAATCATTCCCACTCCACGTAGCAGTAGAAAAAATCCGTCGAGTCTATGGAGTAAACCGATGACCGAAGTGACCTGGGAAATGGAACCCCCACGCATGGATGTCGATGACGTGCCAGACGCCAGCATTGACTGGACGGCAATGCGGAAACTTAACGAATCGAAATGGCAAGGCATCCGCAAACGCACCGTAGAAGTAGGTGCCGTAGACCAGGCCATGTACCTAGACCTACTCACCGAAATCATCCACCTGAGCCGCACCCCTGCCAGCACAGAAGCACCGACGCCACCGCCTAAAGATTCCAACCTGGAACTAGCGTTGATCAAAGTGTTGGCAGGCAAGATCCTAGACTGCGAGCATGGCACCACGCTCATCTCCACCGTCGCCGAAATCATGAGCGAACTTCAGTGACAGTCCAGGCGTCCTTGTACTCCTCATTGTGGGCAATAGACATAGACGCCAAGCCCCGCAGCCTAAACCAGGAACGGGCACAAGGCCGGTTCAGCCGGTCAGCCGACACCAAACTATGGCGAGATACCTACGGCGAAGAAGTAGTCGCGCAGCTCCTCGATCTTGGAGCCACCCCCCACGACGGCGAATTTCGCATATCCTCCTGGATGGACTACCACTCCGAAGCCCACCACCTCGACCTTGGCAACTGGTACGGGGCCATCAAAGCCATCGTCGACAGACTGGTGCTCGACGGGCTACTCATCGATGACACCCCCGACTACCTGTACAAAGTGGAGTTCCTCAAAGGCGGCTTCAGGCCCGAACTTGAAAGCCCGAGACTAGGTGTGAACATATGGCTAGGTACCTGACCGAAGAACAGCGGGCGTTCTACAAACAACTCGAGGCTTCGCTAGAACAGTTCCCAGGGTTCACCAAACTGCCGGACGAAACCCACTGGGACCGGTACAAGCCCTTGTTCCACATGGCGAGAGCCCGTCATGTGCAACACCCAGAAGGGGAAGAGAACTGGATCTGCGTGTATGACGCTCAAGCCGAATATGTTACAGCTCTGCCGGAGGAGATCTGCCCCGAAGGGCTGGTCACTGTCGAGCAAGTCAAACATAAGATCGGTAAGGCACAGCAGCGGCTGAAGAAGAAAGCGAAACTAGCGGCCTCGGAGTACGGGGACTTTGAAATCCGCCGCATCCAGGGCCGCATCTTTCTCCGCCACACAGGCGTCATCCCCATCTAACCGCCAGAATCGCTCTCCAACAGTTCCAAATATTCTATCTGGTCTATCACTTCTTCTGCGTCTGCACCCAAATCTGTCTCTACTTGGTTTTCACGGGCTATTTTTTCTGCCTGCCGTATCCGCTGCACGTCACCGCTTCCCACCAAACTGAACCCCATCCAACTGGAAAAAGCGTTTAATGTTCTGCGGTTTGCTTCCTGGTTCAACTGTTCTTCGGTAAACGGGCTTTCTTCAGCAATGTATCTGCCACGCAATTGTGTCGTAGCCAGCCTGTCCGCTGTGCCAAGGACAGGAATCATATTCGTTAACATACTCTCGCCTCTGCTAGTGATAAACAGCACCCTTTTCCCTTCATGCTCCACTACCATTACGTCGCTTGTCATCTGAAGCGCCGATGTCAAAGGATAAAGACTTTCGCTGAAAATCATCTCTGTAACGTAATTAATTTTTTCGTCTCCCCAACCGAACACTTCGGCAAGCCTCGGTATCATGCCGTCTTCCAAGGCGACCGCTCTGGGGATTGGTTCGTACGCCCCGTCTCGGCCTATCGCTACACCAAGCATGGATTCTATTGGGAAGCGGATTCCGGGCGCAAGATTGCTTGTGAACTGGTCAAGCAGTAACCCTTCTTGAGAGGTGACGTCTAACCCGCCTGTAATGAATTGGTAAAGAGCCTCCGGCCCTTGCAGCGCGTCAGACCGAGGATCTCTGACCGACCCGTAAAGATCTATGCCCCCAAGTTGACCGAAAGCCCCGATAGTGTAAGGGTTCCCTGGAGCCCCCACCCCTAGAGGATCTATTACCCCGTTGTATTCTTCCAAAGCAATCATTTGGTTCAGCATGCCCGGCGTCGACGAGATCATGTCAATCAACAACATGGTCATGCGAGACCGAAATACCCAGAACGGCTGCAACTCGTCCATGAGCTGCTGGCCTGGGCTCTGGTCCCAGTAGTTCATGTGAGTGTCAGCCACCCGCCTATTCGCTGCCTTTACCGACAGGCCGTCACGCCTGATCGCTGACCACCACAGCGACCCACGCACGTACCCCTCGGTGGTTTCCCTGGCAGCAGATCGCAGGTTTTCACGAGAAAACCGGCCCGGAGAACGGCGGGGCAGCCTTCCTTGTGTGAAGAACGGGGCTACCGGGGCCGTGACTTGCTCGGAAACCGAAGACATCGTGTCAAAAGCCCGGGCTACGGGGCGGCTAAACCTGCCGTAGGAGGCTTCACTCAATTCCGTAACTTGATCAAATATCGAACCGCTTCTACCAGTGGCAGTAATATGGCCCGAACTAGCAAGCAGTCTGACCTCATCTTCGATGTCAAGTTTTTTCAACCGGGCTGCCGCTCTTGCCTCTTCAGGCCCCAACTCTGCAAACTTGGCAAGATCCCACAGAGGACTCCCGCCTGTTGGCAGAGCGTTGTCGGCAAGCTCGTCTTTCATAGTGGCCAAAGCCCACAGCCTGGCGTCCCCAAACTCATCGTAAGACCCGACCCCCCTTGGAGAAATTTTGCCCTTGAAGTGGTTGTTTAATATGGCACCTTTAAGGTTGGTAATGTGAAACCCTGGGTGTGCCGTCATCTGCCCTTGCTGGGTCCGGCGCATCCTGGCCATGAAATCAAGTACAGGCTGAAGGGGGCCTATATGTGCCCTGCCCAACTCGTTCAAGGACCCAGCGGCATCCAAGATCGCCTGAGCCACTCTGGCCTGGGTCTCCCCGTCCTCCCTAAGCACCCATTCCCCACCAAACTCTAAAATTTCTCCGGTGCGCTGGTAATAAAGCGTAGACACCTGCCTCGCCATAAACTCCGAAGCCTCCCTAGACATTCCGAAGAAGTTGTCAGCTTCCATAGCTTCGCCTATCGCTTCGCCCAATTCTGTGGCCGCTCTTGGCGCTGCAGGGTCTGCAATGCCATCCACAGCGTCTGCTCCGAAAAGGCGGAGCCTTAACGCCGCATGCTGGTACCAGGCTTCAACGTTCTGAGAGAACTTCCGGGCGACATCTGGGATGTCAGCGTTCTCATACATGGCAAAGTTTGCTTGGGCAGTCTCCGTCCATTCGTCAATCCACTCCTGGAAACGACCCAGTTCCTCTTCAACCCGTGACCCCTTGAACGTCCCAAGGCTCATCTCGACAGCGTCCCGCTCGAAAGCCACGGCTAGCACAGCTTGGTCTTCCCGAGAGAACAAGTTCCACGGGTCGTCCCACTTGGACCAATCGATAACTCCCGTCCTAGTTCCCTGGACTATCTCTGAACGGCTATAAAGCGTCCGCCATTTAGGGTTGTACCAGTTATTCCGTATAATGTCCCCGATTTTATCGTCAAATTTTCTGGGGTTGCTGTCCAGCAGAGTGCGAGCATCTTCTACAAATTTAAGATTTTCCTCAGTACGACCAAGTATCCCGTCCTCTGCGAGGAAAGCGTTAGTGAGCCTCGGATTGGGCCTATCGGTGGCGAGGAGCCCCGAAGGTGAAAGGTCATCGCCCACAGCGCCGACTTCACGTTTATAAAACGAAAGGTCATCGCCCCCAACGCCGGATGAACGTCCAACAAAAAGGTCAAGGTCGACTTCGTCCCGGGTCTGCTCTCCTATAATGTCGCGCCACCCTCCCCTAGCGTTTTGGACAAACTCTTGAAACCCAATTTGGTGCAGGGTCATCAAGTCTGTAACGTTCCAAAGCTCAGCTACCTGCGCTTCAACGTTCCCTTCATTCAAAGCCCGCCTAGACGCAGGCATAAACGGTTCCATCACGGCCGCCTGCCATTGCCAAGGAATTTCGTTACCATCCTTTGTAAAGTTCGCGCTGAAAGACTGCAACACATTCGTTAACGACTGTTCAGCGGTGGAAGTATTTATGGGGCCGACTGGCCCCAATGGCACAGCTATTTGCGGGTCCTTCCAAGCGGTAAGATCTACCCCGAAATCCTTAAGGATCTGATCGGGCCGCCTAGAAGCTCTGTAAATCGTGTCTGCCAATACGCTTTGGCCTGTTTCAACAAAATCCTGATACGCCTCGTAAGCGGCAACGTTGTTCAAATAGTCCCTTGCAGTTGTAGAGTCGTCAAAAAGAGTAGGTGCCCCATCAAGCAGCTGCCTTGGCGTCCAATTCCCCGCCCCAGGCACTAAACCCAAACCGTTATCTCGGAGGATATGGGTGGATTCTAAAGCTTTCAAGCCTTCAACAATGAATCCGACAGAAAGCCTGTGGGTTAACGGGATGCTTTCATCGTCAACGAATCCGGCTAACGCCTTGTTGCTCATACCTCGAGTGAACCGCTCCTCAGGCTTCCTTGCTGGATCCTCAAAATATTTAAGGAAACTGTCCAGAGCCTCCCTCATGACAAATTTGCTTTCTTCAGCAGCCCGCCCAGCTTCTATCACAGCTGCCTTTAGAGCGTTGGCGTCGGCGGCAGCTGCAACGGCTCCCTCAGACAAAGGCGATGCGGTAGGGTCAGTTACAGCGTCCGACTTGTTGCGCTTGAAAAGTGTTTCAAACCGCCCCTTGGGGGCATTAGTGATGGACTGGACAAACTCCGAGTCAAGCCCATCCATTATTTCTTTTTCTGTTTTACCTTTAAACAGCGTGCTCTCATCCAGAATAGAGTGCATCCTGTTTGTAGCCCGGCTCATGTAGTGTGGGACTTTTATGCCAGAAGCGTCCCACAAAGCCTGCTCAGAGATAGCATCCATATAGGTCAATTGCCCGCTCCTGAGCCTTTCCCTGACGCCTTGCGCTCCAGCCCCGCCACGAAGCATGTCCCCGAATCTCCCCATTGCGGATACGGTGCCCTGCACAACGCCCAGGTCCTCACCAGCCGCTGGCTTTAAACGCCCAGTCCGCAACAAACCTAAAAGGGACGCCCCCCTTCCTCCAAACACAGCGCTACCAAAGGTGAAACCGTCATCAACACCCATGTAGTGAAGATGCTTAAGCGTCAACCCACCTACCCCACGCCTAGCGTCACGGAGAAGGGCGGTCCTCCCGCCTTCAAAAATCGCTTTAGCCCCCGCCTCCGCCGCAGTATCGGGCATCTCTGCTTTTAAAGGCGCAGGAAGATTGTTGTAGTTGCTGCGCCACGTCTGTGCGGTTTCCGCCCTGCTAGCACGGGCTCTAGCCAGACTGCCCCCAGTGCGGCCTGTGCCTTCTAAGACAAACTCTTCTGCCCCGTCGGCAGTTACACGCCGCACCCACTGCTGGGTCCCACGGCGGGCACCGGTAGTTGCAGCCCCAGCGGCCAGCACCTGACGCACGCCCGGTCCCGTCACATAGTTGACAGGGTTAGTGGCCTCATCGAAAGCAAACTTCAAAACTTTGACAGGGTTTATGCCTAGCCGGTAATCATCTAAACCAAGCCCCAAAGGAACATTGTCGATAGAGCCGATAGGTAGACCGGCCCTCCCTGGAAGAGATGTGACAGCGCTAACGGTCTGATTGAGAGAAGGGAGATCAAACAGGTTCCCTGCTTCCGAATCAAAAGGTATGAAATCGTCAGCGGTAAAAGGGTCGCTGCCAACAAATTCTGGCAGCACCCCATCTAATACGTCTTCGATACTGCCCTGGCCCGCTGCTTCAAACGCCATGTCTACGCCCGGCACCAACCCGGCGGCCGACCCTACTCCGCTAGCGATATCAACCCCACTAAACGAGCGTTCCCAAAAATCCCCTTCACGCTTGGGAGCGTATTCGAATTCCCCGTCTTCGCCTTCCTGCCAGCTACCCCCTGGCACAAGGACCGTCTTGCCCACTTCTGCGCCAAGCTGAAAAACGCCCCCAACGTCTTTGGCGAAATCGACTAAAGCCCTGCCCAAAAATCCTTGAGGGTTGTTGTCTTCGTACTGGTAGTTTCCGGCGTCAAGCTTGTCGAGTAAACTCTGCTGCCTGTTCCATTCGTCCGACCCTACTTTGTAGAGGTTTTGCCGTTCTCGAATAGAGTTTCGTAGGGGGGTGACGGCGTCTTCTGGAATCCTGTCTCGGCGGCGCTCAGACGAAAGAATAGCAGCAGCAGTGGCACCGGACGGGGTAGCTGGAGTAACGGGATCATCAGTAGTCTCCTCGTCGTCCTCCGCTGTGCTGTTGCCGGTCCTAGTAGGGGGTGGCCTGCGCTCGCGATCTGCAAAAGGGTCTTGGCGGCTCACTGGCCAGGCTCCAGCGTAGTAGTCCGCTCTCCAGTGACTCGCCCATAGTCCCCAAATGGGCCAAACAGTTGCCCCACTTCTTCAGGCTGCCTCGCCACATCGGCAGATATGTTTTGTCTAGTTCGATTGTAAATGTCATCTAACGCTCCCTTTCTAACAAAGTCTGAATTTACAATTTCACCAAACCTGCTAAAATAATCGGAGTCATAGATGTCGTCATTGTTCATGTAACTTTCTATGGCATTCAGCAAAAGGATACGCATATTTTCAGGAGTTACTTGAATAGTTATTTGACGGGCTGGCACCCCGTTGGTAACAAAATTATCATATGCTTTCTGGTTGTCAGGGATTTCTGCGACCGCTATTTGATCAAGGAATAGTTGTGCATTGTTTGCAAATTCTTCTATGCCAATATCTCCTTCCTTTAGTTTGGCGAGATCTCCCCCTGTCATCAACGGCAGGTTCGGCTGCAGTGGAGAATAATTGAACAGGTAGCCGCCAAAAAAATCTTGGAACTGACGTGGCTTTGTAAAGTTCTCAAAGTTTGCTACAAGTTCGTCTTCGCCTTGGTACTCGAACGGGCTCACTAGTCCAATATCGGGGTCACGTAGATTCAACATGCCGTTAGCCTCATACCCCCAAGCAGAATTATTAGAGTATTCGGTGGGCCGGGCTCCAACCTCACCTGCTTCTTCCAACGCTTCTTCTGCCAACGCATCTAGTTCTTTTTGCCGCGCCTCTTCCCGTTTGTCATGCGCTGCTTGCAGGCCATTCAAAGATTTTGTCGTTAGTATCTGGAAAGCCGTAGGCGGCAATGACGCAATCTCTTCGTAAGTTCTGTTGCCGCTATATTGGCCCTGTATGGCTGCTTCGGTCAAGATATCGTTGAACCAGCTCAAGCCAGGTTGCAACTCATCCCTCATCTGTTCTGCCCGTTTTACCAGATTCTTATGATTCATTTGGTTTAAGGCAAGCAACTCTGTCATCTGGTTTGCCTGTTCTAAAGTTATCGAGCCTTCTTGAAGGGAATCCCTAAGGTCCTCCATTAGTTTTGCAACGTTTTCATCACCAAACAAATTTTCGCCTAAAGCGTTGTATTCTTCAAGGCTGACCAACTCTTGGGATGAGCGACGCAAAGTCCCTATTTCTTGCCCGAACTCGACTGAGTCTCCAGGGGTAATGTCCCGATGTATCGGGTTGAAAAGAAACTGACCTTCTCTCCGGGAAAGCATGGCGAGTGGGGGTATGGTCGGGCCGCCTGCGTCAGCTTTCTGGATTGCCATCATGCTGTCAAGCGACGGGTCCCCTGTTGCCAGGTTGTTTGCCTGAACAAAAGCTATTCCCGACTCGTCATCCACAACCTTTGCGAAATCAGGCGAGTCTGCAGCCACCCCGATAGGGGCATTGGCCCAAGTGTTTCCCGCATTCAGCCTTTCTTCCATCCAGTCAGAAGCCCCCGCCAACTCGGCAGGAGTGAGCGCAACCCCTGCCCCTGGAGTAAACCCGTTGTCGGCAATACCTTTGGCCAAATCTTGCACCCTCCCTGATTCCCTATTCCAAATCCTGTTACGGCTAGGGTCAGGCGGTGTAGGAAACTCCGCAAATCCGTCACCCGAAAAAGGTTCAGAAACGTAGCTGCTGCCCGGAAGCGGAGTGTCAGGCAGTTCGACAAAACCTTCCCCAGAAATAGGGTCAGGGCCGTAACTGCTGCGAGGAACAGGACTGTCAGCCATCTCCAAAAAACCACGGCCCGCAACAGGGTCAGCGCTCGGCGGCGTCAGCCCAGGCAAAGGCACTTGCGGTCGTGACGGCAGCCCCGCCCCTCCACCCAAAAACGAATCTAAATCGCCGACAAAATCTGACGCCGTAAACCTTCCCGGTCCCGGAGCAGGCTCAGGCACAAGCCCGTCGTAAGCGCTCTCCGGCGGAGGGCCTAATACCCTAGTATTGCCGTTAGCGTCTTGGATGTATCGATAAGTAGTGAACCCCATCAGCGGCCACCACCCTTGCGTTTCGTGCCAAACGGGGCACGCATGAACTCACGATTCAAACTGTTCTGCTCAGTGAACACGACCCTTACCCGGCCATCCGTGCTATCCGACACATTCCCTGCTTCCAAATACTGCGCCATCTTATTAAACTTTGCCCGATCAGAAGGATGGACAACCCACCCCACCTCATACTCGCTATCCCCATTCGTGGGGAACGCTCGCAGCCCTGCCTTGCGGGCCGCTTTCATCAAAGCAGCGTGGGCAGCAACCCCATCCTCAGCTAAGAACAACGAACCCGACTCCCCCCAATCAGACTTCAACGCCAACACCGTCGCCCCTGAAGCAGACTTCCGCACACCCTTGGTTTGCGGGTCGATAGCATGGTCTACCGCTTCGAGGCCAGTAGAACGCAAAGCCGAGTTCCGTTGCGCCGGTGACAACGAGGCATACTGCGTGTCCAAAGGCTGCTCAGGCAGGCGATCAGGACGAGCGGTAGGCGGGGCATCGAAATCCAGGACGTCCTGGTTGAGCCCTGCAGGCCCCGCCGCCCCTGCGACCGCAGCGTTGCTAACAGTATTGGTTATGCCAGGCAAACCCTGCGGCTGCCCCGACGGGGCACCGAGGCCGGTCTTGTCAGTCTTCAAAGCTGGCTTCGGGTTCATGACATCAGAAAGGTTTGGAGTCAGCCTGTTGTCGACCAAAGACTGTTGCCGCTTAACCGCTCGAGTAGCGAACTCGCCAAGCTTGGAAGCTTGCACTTCCACCGACCCGCCCTGACGCACAGGTGCCGGAGTACCAGCCAATGTTTCGTATAGTTCAGCCATCAGTAACCCCTAAATGGTGGCGGCTCATCCATAGCCACATCGTCCAAACTTGTAGCCGCCATGAAATCAGCGGCAATGTCCCGTATCAAAGGTCGAGAAGCTTTACTCTGCTTCTGCTTCTTCTTGGCAGGTTTAGGTGCCGCTTTCTTAGACGATTTCCGATCACCCACAGTCAACGGTTCAACCATCAAAATGTCCCACACGTCGTCGCCGACAACAGGCAGGTTAATCAAATCCATCAACACCTGATTCACATCAGGAGGCTGCTTAGGGACCTTCAGCTTGCGTTTCTTCTCAGGGTTCTCAGACCTGACACGAGCAGGCTTCTTGTACGCAGGAGGAGCCATGAACATCGGGTCCATGGTGTCCCCGGTCGGGGCTGCAGGTTTCCCAACTTTAGGGGTAGGGGACTGCTTGTACGGTTTCCCGCCTGGCTGATCCCAACCAGCGCTACCGGACTCGACAGCCAGTCGGTGATCGACTGCTGTTTGTTTTACTCGAGGGGGAAGTTTCTCACTCATTAGAACAACCCCGATCCCTCATTAGCAGTCGAAGTGCCGATTAACCCGTCGAAAACGTTTGCTCCAGGAGGGGCAGGAGGCACGTACCCTCCCTTGACTATAATTGGGTTCTCGTACCCTCCCTTCTTGCTAGCCGCTACAGTTCCGTTTACCGCGTCGTCTAACACCGACCCTGTTGTGCTG
>ENA-OWPI01002891-OWPI01002891.1-marine-metagenome-genome-assembly--contig:-NODE-2891-length-15389-cov-2.624608_pt1 | contig 15389 bp, 7 predicted proteins | sample MGYA00238138_ERZ651775 | MGnify/ENA primary metagenome ERZ651775 (study PRJEB26906, sample SAMN06265043) | marine metagenome | isolation source: Helgoland LTER site | place: Germany:Helgoland, sampling...
GAAATTATAAATAATAAATAATAAATGTTATGAGTAGAAAGTTCCGGACTGATGAAGATAAATCGCATCGATCGACGCACAATCCACTAAAATAGAGCAAACAAAAACAATCGAAATTACCATCTAAAACGCCACCAGACGCCAACAACATTAATCATGGCAAGCGGTGCATCCAGTAATTCAACTGCAACGCACCTTCACAAAGTAAGGATCAATCGGTGTGGTTTCGTTCGCCTCCTTTTCGTGGTTGGCTTGCAATGATGGAGGCGCCTGGGCACAGAATTATCAGTCTCTACATTCTCTAACCCTCCCCGTGTATCACTTTTTCTGTAGCTTTGCTGCCCGCGACATTTTTATGATAATAGTTTCAAGGAGCGCGCTTCAGATGAGGTGAACTGGCACATACAGGCTCCGCTGATTGAGGAGCGTTTGCAGACTCATCCGGAAGAAGCTGTCCAGAAAGACATATACTTTCGCCTCCCCATACACAACGCTCTCCTTTTCAAGGCTACTTTGAGTACTGTTCGAATGCTCCTAGAGGCGACCCCCGCCCTTGTGCAAAATGTTGACGAGCAGTCAAATTGGCTGCTGATCCACTTCGCTAGCTTCCACAGCAGTCCCCTGCAAGTGCAAATGCTGCTCTGTGACCTAAACAGAGACAGCGTCGATGTTCCCCATCCTTATACCTCACAGCTTCCAGTTCCCGACGAAATCTTGATAAAAGAAAAGCGCCACAGCGTTCTGCGCATGTTTAGCCTCTGTCACCGGAAGGAAGGGGGAGAGGAGGGGTACAATGAGGAGAAGAAAAAATGGGAGAAGGAACAGGGAGGAGGAGGGGCGGCTCAGCCAAAAAAAAAGAAGCAGAAGAAGAACAGCGGGGGGGCAAAGAATGAGGGTAAAATCGCTCTATTTGAAGCTCCTGGAAAAAAATCCATCACTGAGGATGGAATGCTCCTTTGCTACCGCTTGTTTTGTCTATCGGGTTGCTTAAGCGACAAACAGGTGTCCAAGTCAATGAAAATTTCGAAGGTCGCGGAAAACAAAATATCTAAGACAATATTGAGCTATGTCTTTCTGGAGGGAAGGGTTGACCACGGTGGTGGTGATGATGGCAATGATATGGAAGAGGAGGGCAAATAAATAGCTATTGCTGTGCGTAGAAAAAAAAAACAAAAACGACGGAGGCAATCTTTGCCTAGTTTAACAACATATGTCTATTTTCATTATTGCTACCGCCAACAACAATGACCTGCTTTACTGTTTTTCATCTCCAATTCTTCTTGTTTTCATCCAAGCACTTTTTGAGCTCCTTGAAGACTCCCTGACATTTTGACGCCGAGTGCTGATATTTAATCATGCAATCATCTGCGCGAGAGTAAACCTCAGCGCAAACTTCGCGATTGGGATTTGGTACTTGCGTCGCGGGGTCGCAGTCCACGCATACTTCATCGTCCAAATCAGAAGGGACTTCGACTTTGTTCCTCCTAAATATCATTTGCTTGTCCGTCGACAGTAGTCTCTGCTTGTTGTCTCGCTTCGAAACGTCATCATTCTTCTCAGTGAAATCATTACCATCTTCTCCACTCTGTTCCTTCAAAAATGCCTCAACCTTTTTGTACACCACCATGCTGCACCCGTTGCCAATAAACGATCTCGCAAGCCCAGGCGCCAAACCGCGAGTGAATTGCCCCGTCTGCCACCCGTCTCTGAGCAACCCCATCACTCCATTTGTATACTTACCACTCTGCAGTTGAGACTTAACCACATCCAAAGGCCAAATTGTAAGCCAGGCGAGGTTGCTGCAAATTGCCCCGCTCCAAAATGGCGAGAGGCCTCCAGGTACAATTTGCTTTGTCAAGTCTATGTAAATGACAAAGCTGGCGAAAAGAACGCTGTTACGAGCCATAGTTATTCCCGAGCCCTTGTAGCAGTCACGAAGCTTCCAAGGTTCCTCAACTTGCCGGCGAACCTTGATGTATTCGAACGGACCCTCCACCAATCCCCTGCCAATACCTCCACAAAAGCCTGCAGCAATCACGTTCGGACAGAAAACACCGAGAATCCTGGAAGGATTTTCCCCGTTTACTCTCTTCATGATTTTCATCGCGTTTTCGTAGAATCCAAATTGCGCGGAACGGAACAAAGACCCCCCGACAAGTAGAGGTATCCCCCCCCGGTACAGGCCACGGACACCCTCTCTTGCCAATATGTCTTTCGCCACAGCTGTAGTCGATGCCGTAGAGAGTGCCTGGCACCTCGTTTTGATCGTGTCCAGCGGTTGAGCAACAAATACAGTCGTGGCACCGTACGCCATTCCCGACGTAAACGAAACCCAGTCCATTATTTTTCAAAGGGTGTACGGTACACAGACTTTAGGGTGGAGTGAAGAGGGGAACGGTCGAAAAAGGATAATTCTTGAAGTCGCACCAATATTAAAGCGCTGAACTCGCTTACAGACGAAGATTCGAAGGTTAATATCACAAATATATATTGTGATTCCCAATATTGACTCCAAGGTTCATCTTGGAATCTCGGTTGTTTCAATTTTCGACACAATAAAAGAAATATCTATGCACCCGATCACTTTGATTTATCTTGTTGCCCTTTTAGCGAGAGCATTTACGTTGACGACTGCAAGTATTCAATTTTCAAGAAGAGCAATGTCTGCTATGAAAAAACCCAGATTATTTGCAAAAACTGCCCTCGATGTTCTCTCTGAACACACAGTTATTGTGGCCGATACAGGAGATGTCGGCGCCATCGCGGCGCAGAAACCCCAGGATGCGACGACGAACCCCTCGTTGATATTTAAAGCAGCCCAATTGCCCCAGTATTCTCAGCTTGTTGACGATGCTCTTTCCTCCAGTGAGGGGGACATCGGTTTGGCCATGGACAAACTGGCTGTAAAGTTTGGTATTGAGATCTCCAAGATTGTACCCGGCAATGTCTCAACGGAGGTGGACGCGCGACTGAGTTTCAGCACGGAGAAGACGGTTGCAAAGGCTAGAGACCTAATTGCAATGTATGCCGAGGAAGGTGTGGGGAAGGACCGCATCCTGATAAAGATTGCTGCGACGTGGGAGGGGATCAAAGCCGCGGAAATCCTAGAAAAGGAGGGCATCCGGTGCAATTTGACGTTGATCTTCGGGTTGTGTCAGGCCGTTGCGTGCGCTTCGATTGGGAAAGTCACGCTAATCAGCCCTTTTGTTGGACGCATCATGGACTTTTACAAGGCCAAGCAGGGGGTAGATAAATTCGCGCCTGCCGAGGACCCCGGTGTGATATCCGTTACGAACATATACAACTATTACAAGAAATTCGGCCACAAGACGATCGTTATGGGTGCGAGCTTTCGAAACAGTGGGGAAATAATGGAGCTCTGTGGGTGCGACCGCCTGACGATTTCGCCTGGTCTGCTCGACGAATTGCGCTCGATGGACGGTGCAGGGTACGAGAAAAAACTCGGTCTTGGCGCTCCCATTTATGACGGCGGCGACGAAATCGCGATGGACGAGGAGACCTTTAGGTGGATGCTAAATGAGGACGAGATGGCCACTGAGAAATTGGCCGCTGGGATCCGGGGTTTTGCTGCTGACATTGTTAAGCTCGAGAAAATTCTCACAGAGAAGAAAGCTAAACCGTGAACTAAATGACAAGTTATGTAAGCCTCTAAATCTTCCAGTGCAACGTACTTAATATCTAGTTTGTATCCCTCCCCCTTGGCTATCATCAATTCCCCAGTGTCGACAAGCCCCTTGACCCAGAATTCATCCGTAATCAGTTTCCCAATCATTTTACACGCATCATTATTGCTTCCGTTATCCACATGCTTCAGAAACTTGTTCCTCCTTTCGTTCAGTATCTGCCCACATATTTCTGTCCAGCTGCATCCTATGGTAACATTGCTGAAACATTCACCACGATTATTGGCCAAATTATTCTCCTTTGAGGCTGACATGTCTGAGTAACTGGTGTCACACATGAAAACGTTCAAGCGCCCGTTGGGAGATTGAATGACGGAAGGGCAAAATCCGTGCGGCTGATGACCGACGAAAACCCTGCTAACGCCGTTGGCGAACAAGTAATCTGCCACGACTTTGTCGACATTTTCGCAGTTGCCGTTCTTGATGTGGTTGTTGTAGATAACGGTCCCAGAGTCGTTACCTCCTGGAACGCCGTAATCAAGCAAGGAAGAGAAAGACTCTGGGTCGGGCGATTTCCCCCCCGACCACCTTGCAGAAGGGTCGGCGATATAATTCGCTAAGCATTTGTCCTTCCACTCGTTGAGGCGATCAACCCATTTGGTGAGCTTCATTTTGCCATCCTTTGGCAGACCAGGCACATTGCCGATGCAATTGCTCGAGATACCACCGTGAACAAAGAGCGCCTGGTGACTCCGCTCATAATGAGCGATCACGCCCAGCTGGCATAATTTTAACATAAAATGGTTGTCCGACTTGGGATCTACAGAATTCGCAAAACTCTCCACAACATCAGCATCTGTGGCATCCAAGCCGAACTCTCGATTCAGCTCGGAACGCCTCGTCTCAAAGGTCGTCGCACTTCCCATCGTTTCCGCTAGCATCCACTTCAACACGCTGACTTTGTCGTGCGCAACATTATGTTCGACCAAATAATCGTCGTAAGTCTTGTACTTGTCGACCCAGTAAACGTCGAGCAAGTTTCGCGCCGCAACGTTTTCATCCGTGAGGGCAGAGTAAAGCAGGAGCTTGTTGATGTCTCGATTCCCCAGAATAAGAACCACTCGAGAACCGTAGCGCTCTTTCGCTTCGACGAGGCACTTCACGACGCGAATATCACCCGGTCCTTTATCCACACTGTCGCCGCCAAAAACTAACTTGGCATCATCGGCCAGAAGCAATTCGCCCCCGCCACCAAATCGAACCAAGCCGCTGTTTTCAACGAGCTTACAAAAGTATTCCCAGTTCCCTTCGACGTCGGTGAAGTATTCTATCGTCACGGACCGCTTGAACAACGATCTCGGCGGAAAGTTGTAGATATCCTTGTACCAGGATTTCCCAAAAGTCAGCACTAAAACAGGGCGGTCAGCGTTTTTCGTGACATTTGCTCTACCTCGGTGAAGCGTACGATAGTCAAATACCAAGGCGTCACCTGCCGCACACATTGGAGTGACAGGGTCTCGCAGTTCCTTTCTAGCCTTCGCTCCCAGCATCATTTTCGCCATGTCCCTGGTAAAAAAATGTGTCCCAGGACGAATCTCAGTTCCGCCCAGAGACTCCGTCATGTCAACAAGAGGAATGAAAATATTGACTACGTGGGCAGGTTGGTGGGAGGAAGCGTCTATGTGCGGGCCATCGACGTGCCAGGATTGATCCGTAGATTCTGGGGTCGACAGTACTATGGTGGAAGACACAAGCTTAAACTCATGGCCCGAGAATATCGTGTTCAATGCATCAGCGAGGACCGTTTGGTTGATTATAGTGTCGTTGATGTCGTTTGAGTAATCATTACTTGGTTGATTCTTGACAACCTCCCCAACGCTCGATAGCAATCGATCAAAGGTAGCGTCAAAGAGCTGCTTGTTCACATCATCGCCGGTGTCAGAATTGATTTTGAACTCATACCGGCCGGAGGAGCGGCGTACTATCTCGTTGAACCCATTGCGAGCGCCGAGACCAAGAGAATAGGTCTTATCGTCGTACTTGTGGCGAGCGCACGGGACGTGGCGGTGCGAGCTTAGCAAAGAAAAAAGTTTCTCAAACTTGTTCTTGGCAGACTCCCGGAGGTGGGTCTTTGCTATTTCATTGGGGATCAGGTTGTCTACCAGGGCGTACCCGTTGTCATGAAAGTTTGACAGCGACGGTGAAAGATCGGGCGGCGGTAGAACGGATGTTGTCATGGCCAGTCGCACAAATTTTGTGTTTTGTTGTTTTGTTGGAGAGGAATTTGTTTGATATTAACGCGTCGAGAGATTTTGGAAGGTAACCACAGGAGTCTTATATCGTTTAAGCTGCTGAAACGAAACCGTTCAAATCGATTCGAAGATTATTTGACATTCACAAGGCAACAATAAAAAAAGGGGAGATTTTTTTGAGTAGATCGGCAATCTCAGTTACCAGATACCTCATTAAAATTAAATCTACTGCTGACCGGCGAGAAAGTTTATTCTGCGGGTAATCATAGATTTGTGTTGGTTCCTGATATAAATTACCCTCACACGACAGACCAAACCCTTCGTTCCATTCACCGTCATCACCACCACCACCTTTGTCAGCAGATGCTCACAGCGATTGTCACTGTCCTCATGCTTTTTTTTCAGGCCTTTAAGGTGCCCTCTGTGGTGGCGTTTTCTTCACAAGGTAGAGTATATGTTGGCAGGTCTGTTCTATCACGAACTCAGTCTGTTCGTTTGTTCTCGTCCCTGTCCCCACAACCTCCCACCTCATCTGTGAGTTTCAAGGCCAGTAAAGCTTCCCCGGACGACAACAGTGCGTCGACTTCAACTTGGGAGAGTTTTGGTCTCTTACCATCGGTGGTTGAGGGAGCCTACAATGCGATTGGCTCTGATTCTCCCCCTACGACCGTTCAGTCCCTGGCAATCAGCAAGATAATCTACAACAAAAATACGAAGAAAAACCACGTGGCGTTCGCCGCCGCGACGGGGAGCGGTAAAACGTTGGCATATCTGCTCCCAACGTTTCACAAACTGAAAATCACCGAAGAGATGAGGAAGGCCAAGAACCTCTTTGACGATGACTACAGCCGGAGGCCATCAAAGCGCCCTAGGAGTTTGATACTGGCGCCGACTCGCGAGCTGGCGTATCAGATACTCGAAGTTTGCAAGAAGTTAACCCACACGACGAAACTATCTATCGTTAGCGCCATAGGAGGCAACGACAAGGGCAGCTCGAGCAGTTTGTCAGCTCAGAAAAAGCAACTGAATCGACCTGTCGATATAGTTGTGGGTACGCCGGGGCGGGTGCTTAAGCTCTGGGAGGAGCAGCACCTTTTTTTAGGAAAGGTTGAGGTTGTCGTAGTCGATGAGGTCGACACTATGCTGGAGGAAGGTTTTCAGAAGGAGATCGGCCGAATTAGCCGCGGTATATTTTTCCAGCCTGAAAAGGCCGGGGGTGTGCTTGAGGAGAGGAGGATCGATGATGATAGGCTTGGCAGGTCGCCAATTCCTCCCCAGCTCATTGTGACGACAGCTACAATGACTCCCTCCGTGACGGAATTCTTACAGACAGGAAAAGTGAGCAGAAAGAACAAGAACATGCGCACTTCCAGCGCGATAAAGAGCGGAGCAGAGGAAAACAAGGTCGACCTCCCAAGCCCAATTGAAATTGTGACAGCTCCCGGGTTGCACAAGGCCGTCCCGCGATTATCCCATCAGTTCATCGATGTTGGGAACAGCGATAAGATTGGCCTTTGCGTGACTGCTGTCCTGGAATCGCTCAGGGAGAACGAGCGCAAAAATGTCAAAGGAAAGAAAATGGTATTTTGCAATTCTCTGGCGAGTTGCCGAGCTGTAGAGTTTGGGTTGAGGGAGGGAGGCGTCGATAACTGCTTGTGCTACCACGGCGATCTTACCACAAGTGACAGGGCCGAGAATCTGAAGCGATTCAGGAGCGACGAGGAGGACTCCGACTGCGATGTGTTGGTCTGCACTGACATTGCAGCGAGGGGCTTGGACATTCTTGGTGTCGACCACGTGTTCTGCTTTGACTTTCCGCTCAACGCCATCGACTACCTGCACAGGGCTGGGAGAACAGCGAGGGGGTTGAATAACATGGGCAAGGGACAAGGGAAGTGCAGCAGCTTTGTCGCAAAGAGGGACAAAGTCTTGGCGACAGCAATCGAAAAGAATGTCAGGAAGGGGTTGCCCATCGATGAGCTCACAGGAAGGAAGAGTGACTACATTCCAAAGGCCAAGGAAGACATGAGCAAAAAACGGCATGGCGGTGGAACCAAGGGAGTCGCGAAGAAATTCTGGTTTGATGGTCCTAATGGGGGCAAAAGCAGTTCAACGAATAAGAAGAAGAAAAGTAAACATCGACGGTCTTGAGGGAAGGGAAAGTGCGATTGGCATTATGCAATTTTTCATTACGTTCATTTTAATTCAAAGTCAGTCTACTCTAAACTCTACAATCTAACTAACCTCTACTCTATGAGCCGAGCTCCGTCGCCCTCGTCCTCACTTTCTCCGTCCTCTTCGGAGACGTCTTCCACTTCCAATTTTATCACTTCCTCACCGCTGCTGGAATCACAGCGGGAGGAGTCCGATTTTTGTGCATGCCCAGCGAACACGCACCCGAACAGGATGAAAACCGATCCCAAAAATTGAATGCCCACAACAGTTTCACCGAGCGCGAAAAAAGCAACCACAACGGTTACCAATGGTTGCAGCGGCTGAGAGAGAACAACTGTGCCAGCATTGAGGGTGGAATTAGCGAACGCCTTACAACTGTACCCAAAACACGTGCAAAAGATGATGCTGAATGCGCAGCCGATACTCCACTTGCGTAATTCATCTGCATCATCTGGCCACGGGGGAAATGGTTCCAAGTTGGACGCAATGTCACCTATACTAAAAAAAGTGAGGAGAACAGTGCAGACCAAAGTTTGGTAGAATATCACATTCGTCGCACTGTAAGAAGACAGGACTCGCTTTTGAAGCAACGTTCCAAGTGCGATGCACACTGCTTCGCCAACAAGGAGGAACACACCGATTAAAGGCTTGATGCTGCCAACATCGTCATCGTCATCGCCATCGCCATCGTCATCGTCATCGTCATCGTCATCGTCATCGTCATCGTCATCGCCCCCCAAAGAGAGCAGCACAACACCTACTGCGCTCAACAAACAAGCAACTATTTTCGCCTTCGTGAAGCGCTCCAACCTCAACAACACACCAAACCCAATTGTCAGCGGCGGCGCGAGCGTCTGCATTATCGAAGCGATCTGACTGCTCGTAAATGCCACCCCGTAGATGTATTGGACTTGAACCAAAGCTTGGCACAGCCCGAGAGCAGCAAAGGTCTTTCTCTGTGCCGCTGTCATGGCTAATTGGGACCGCCGCAAACCATCTTTGTTCGTCTTCTTTACAAATAAATACAAAACTGGGATGGTTAATATGCTACGTAGCGTCGTGAATAGCAAAGGTGATGTATTGTTTGTTATCGTGATCTTCGATATCACATTCCAAAGGCCGAATATTATTGCAGCGATCACAAGTGCGCAGTAAGATTCAGTCAATGGCTTTAAGAAGGAGACGTACGAATCTGTCATTGGTTGTCGATTGGACCCTCAGAGGAGATTTTTATCCCTGTTTGGGTGCATAAAAAAAGTTATTTTTTTATTTCCCCCTTTTCGGATTCTTCGAAAAAAAATCGGAAAAAAAAAAGCAAATCGTCGAAGAGTAGAATCCAGGTGCATGCTTTGACGGATCTCAAAAAAACGCCGATGAGGGAGGATCGATCTGCGGGATAAACATTTAGCGCGCAATCAAACATATCAAAGTTCAAACACCTATTAAATCAAATCAATGTCAATTCTGTTCCGACCCGATCCACCCTCCTCCTCCTCCTCCTCCAACCCCTTCTTTACCCCCCCCCTCCTCCTCCTCAATGCTATCGAGAATGATCCACAATTCTTGCTGAGTCAGGCTGTCCAGCCTCAAGACGCCAGCGCTACTCATTTTACCGCTTGCATCACCTATGAGCAGCAAATCATTGTTAACGACCTTCAAGCAGCTGATGGCGCAGGAGTGAACCTTGTCAGGAATGAGATGCATCAAGATGAACTTCCCCACTCCTCCCTCCTTATATTCCACTCCCCACAGTCTAACATCACCATTATCATGCCCAGTAACAACGACCACGCCATCCTCCATCCACTCCGCGCAATTTGTGCTGCAGATTTTGGTAACTCCATCGATGACGACACCATTTTCTCCGTCCCCCGTGCCCTCGATTAGTTTCGAGCCGTTTATGTCGTATATCATCATATTCGTCCCCCCCCCTCGTGTACCAAGCGCGACGCAGACACTTCCGGTCTGCTCATTGACACATAGATCGACAATATGATCATCATTCACCGTCTGCCTCTCCCCAAGCCTCCTCAAGAAGCACATCCTCTTCAAGTCCCAAATGATGATCCTCCCATCCTCCCCCGAACTAACGACCACCCCGAATCCCACGCATATTTTAACCTCCAGAACGCAGCCTCTATGCCCGACGAATGTACCCTCCAGCGTAAGATGTCTGGCGTGTACGTTTTTACTCGCTTTCCAAAGCCTGATGGTCCCGTCACGACAGCCGGTGACGATCCAATTCACACTGCTGCATACGCAGGTTATGTCGTCGAGGTGCAGGTTGCTGTGTATGCTCACGACTTTATCACACTCTCTATGTCGAGGGGTCGCGACCGCGACGTGCACACTCATATCCGCCCCGTCGCCGAAGCGAATGTATTTCACGCCGCCAAAGAACACACAACCACTCCCGACACCACAAACTTTATCCTTCACAACCGTGATATCCCCCACCTTCTTATCCTCCAACCTCAACCCGACCCTGCATACATCCCAGCTAATCGGTCTAAGATAAACCCGCTTCTTCGCACCGACGATGCAGAATGGCGGCGTCATTGTCGCCAGAGCATTTATGGCGTTGAAATCGACGACCTTTGCCCCGTCCTTCTCCTTGACAGCAACTCTACCTTCCCTCCTGGGCCAAGGGCGCTTCTCCAATCTACTCGGCGTCTGCCCAAAATTATCTATTTGCGCAATCGTCGCATCTCGCTGCACGTCGTCTTCCATCATCTCCACATCAACGTGCCCCTCATACGTCAAATGCACGAATAGATTCTGAGCCTTCACGGCCTCGCGACCTCTCTGCTTGTACCCGAATATTAAATCGATCCACTTGTGGAGATTGGAGCTGACATGGTCGCTCTCGAGGGCAATTCTCATCGTTCGGGAGAATTTTCTGCAGTCTCCGCGAGCCCACTTCGGGAGGACAACGTCGTCGACCCATTCGCCGTTCTGGGTCACGCCAAAGTCGAACTTGTTTCTGTTGGTGAGGAACTCGGGGTTTGAGTAGAACTCTGGTATGAGTTCTCGGACATCCTGGAGGTTCTCGTATGCTGCGCTTCTCCAGCTGCTTCCAATGTCTCTGAATAGACGGTCAGCTTTGTCGAATCGCCCTCCCTGTAAGGACAACGCCAGTCGACTGTACGGTTCTAACCTCATCAGATAGTAAAGGACATATCCACTGCAGCTATAGTGCGTACCGTAGTGAAATGCGGGCGGATCATCGCCCGTACCATCCTCACTATACGCCTCTAGCGCATCATATCTCTCCCTAAACTGCCTCGCCCTCGCCTCCCCAATTGCGCCCATTGGCTTCCCCAAATCTCTGTACACAGACGGGTCATTCAGGTCAATTTCCTCCGACTCGTAGTCGCTCAGAACCCAGGGGAATACGGGGTATTGCGTAAGATCGTTGTACGTCCGACCAGCGAAAGTGTTCAGGTGCATCAGGTACTCGAAGTTGCTCATGCCACCCTTGGTCCACCTGGCGGTGATCTTCGCCCGAAGATTCGTCATGAATTTCTTGTAGTCGATCCTCGTCCCAGAGGCAATCATCTGTCTACTGCTCGCGAATATGCTGTTCGGCATCGGCGTCCTCAATATCTGATTCAATAGACCATCCCTTTCCCCGACGCTATCGAACGCGACGAGAACGGAAGTCTGGTGCAGGTCGAAGAACTCCAGCCCCGTCTGACGCAGTTGGTACCGGCGCTTGTAGACGGAGAATATCGAGTCAAAGCTTAGGCGCTGACAGCGGTGCTGGAATCCGACGCTGCTGTTGGATGCCGATACGGATGATGACGATGATGTTGATGCCTGGGTTGATACCGACGTCGCCGATGCGTCGTGGATCGAAGGGGACTCGCGTCCCTCTTTCCCCCCGCTCCCCGCACCCTTTCCCTTCCTTCTTCTCAGGTGTACCTTGAATTTACTCGTTTCGACCTTGACTCTTTCGATAACGCCGTCCAGACCGTCTCCCTTTTGCAGAACAAACCCGTCAATGATGTAGACGGATCTCTTGCAGAAAAGCAGCAGTCCCTTTGCGACCTCCAATCCCGTGCAGCGGTTGATGTTGTAGCAGTACTTCCAAGAGGGGTCGTTGGGCTTGACGAGGGGGGCGTCCCCCTGTTGAAGGAGGCCGCGGAGGAGCTCGAATGAGCTGGCGGAATGCAGGTCTCCCGCATCGTCTTTGGCTTCCAATTCCTCGTCCTCCTCTTCTTCCTCTTCCTCAACCACAGCCGCTGCGGCATCCTCCTCCGCCACATCTGTCGCCGCGTCAGACTGTATTTCCGCTCCATCCTGTTCGTCGTCCCCATCCCCATCCCCATCTTCTCCTATTTTTCTTCCTTTCTTCCCGCCTTCGTCCCCATCATCTCCATCATCTCCATCATCTCCATCATCGTCCATGTCAACTTCGCTATCGCTCTCTCTGCCCTGCCGAATCGCCTGCAGCAAATTCTCATCCAGTTTCAAGCTCTGTCTTTTGGTGATCTCCTTGCTCATTTCTCGTACGACCTTCGCGGTATCATCATCAGCCGTATCGTCTGCCGCATCGGCATTCTTATTAACGTCGACCTCCTCTCCCCCCTCGTCGTCGACATTGTATATGTCGAAAAACTCGTAGTTACGGAGCATTTTCCTCCTGATCCTCTCTGGACCTTCGCTCAAATCCAATTTCCACCTCTTAATATTTTCTCCTTTGCCTCCCTCTCCACCCTCGTTTCCACCGTCCACTTCGTCTGTCATTTCCCTCTCCCAGATCCCACCCTCACCCTTCAACTCTCGTAGGAGCTTCTTCCACCTCATCGCCCCCGCCGTGAGATCTTCGAATCCCCTGCTCTTCCAGAGATCGTGGCTTTCCTCCGTCTTCTTTTCCGCGACAACCATCCTTCGCCCCCTCTCCTGGACCTTGATGTAGGAGTTTTCTCGACCCTTTCCTTCCATTCCGACGACTTTCTCCTTCTGAATTTTCTCGATTGCGATCTCGGGTCGGACGTTCCCGAAAGTCATGAGATGCTCCGCCTTGATGCTAACTTCCTGAAATACATCTCCAACGTCGCCCTCGTTATCATCAAACCACTCCCAAAACTCGGAAAACTCGCCCAAGACGCTTTCGCTCATTCCTCGTCCGCCGACCTTATTCAGTCTGTCGAATCCTCCCCTCAAAATATCGAGGCCCTTTTGCAGTTCGCTCGCCGCTTCCAAAACTAAAAGTTCTTCCATCATGCCCGCTCTCTGACGGAGTAAGCTCTTGACGACCCGGGCCGCACAGTCTTTCAACTTTCTCTCCTCGTCGCTGAGAAGGGAGTACAACTCGCTCATAAGACAGGTGATGAACAACTTGTCGCTGTGGGAGAAGTCGCTTTTTACCACCGACTCGATGAATCCGCTGAGCCCGATTCCAAGCAGTCCGAGATTATCTCCCTCCCCGCTTTTCTTACCCCCTACTACCCAGCTCTTTCCCCCGCTACCGCCTACACCCTCCCCTTTCATTAGAAGGACCTCGATGTTCTTTGCAATTGTCTCGCTCACCAACCCAAGATCCGCCCCCCATCCGCTCGTCCCTAGCCTTAGGCTAACGACGCAAGCAACCTGCGCCAATTTCCTCGCGTGTCCACAAAGACTTTTCTGTCCTTCTACTCCTAGTTCGCGGTTTGCCCTCGTCCCATTTACGGCGTTCAAGACACCGCAACAGAACTTCAGCACCGAAAACACTCCTCCGTCAACGAACAGTCCGTTCAACAAGCTGTTTAGAAAAACCCCGCTCAGACCAACGGCGTTCACATACGCTACGGTCCCACCGGATTTAAGAACGTTATCGCCGAGACACTTATCAACAATCCCCAACACAACGCAATAAAAATCGTGGACCTGCTCCTGGGTCGCGTGAGCAGGGAAATACATTAAGAGGTCGGCAACCACTTTAGCGCTGCCCCTTGAATTCATGATGCTGTCCTCAATCACAACTTTTAACAGCTCCAATAGCTCTGCCCCTTGTTCCCCGGCAAACGACAATACTTCTCCTCCATCCGCACTCAGTAAGCTCGTCGTCCTCCTCGGGATCACAACGTCACTTGCACTAATTTTCCGTGCGGCACTCATCTTCCTATTGCCAGTCAAATAATCATCTTCGATTATGGTGCTAAGATCGAGAGCTCCTCCTCCACTTTCACTCCTAACCCTCCTCCCCCCTCCTTGCCTCTGTCTGTCTTGCTCGTCACTGCACACGAATAGCACTGAGACGAGGGGACCAAGAAATTCCTCGGAACGGCAGAAGCAACGGAAGGACTCGCCCGCACTATGAGCACGCAGCAGCAAGCTTGTCACCGCATCGCAACCCGAACTGAGCCGACCCTTCAAGCCTAGCACGGCATTGCGCCCGATGCACTCGCTTAGAAGCAAGAAGCAACCGATGCCGCTCTGCGAGGAAGAGTTAGAGTCATCCCCTGAACCGCCAATATCAAATAGAGTCACGAGCTGGTCCACTTCAAGAGAAGGTAGCCACGGCAGTTTATACATTGGCATTCCCAATAGTTCACTGAGCAAGGGTAAAATCATACTCGGGCAAGTACTGAATTTCGGGATGCTGACCATTAAACTCTTGAATCCTCCGCTGCTCCTGAAGCTGTGCGCGAATAGGGGGCTGTTCTGAAGTAGTAGAACAAGGAGTCTGAAAGCAATACTCGCCGAGGCATCTTCATTGCATCCTTCTAGCATGCACGAGAACCAAGTAGGCGTTAGCGTGGCGCTGAAGGCATCCAAAAAAATCTTGGCCTTACTGGAGGGCGTGGTGGTGTCGGGGTCTGGTGAGCTTGTCCCAGGGCGGTGTTTCTTCAGCATCTCCGTGACATTGTCCCTTCTGCGAGTAGGCTGCTGGGGCCCCTCATTGACAAGCTGGTCAACTCCCTCCAAGACCAGCTCCATCAGCAGCCTCAGCAGATAAACTCTCACAAGTGCGTAAGGACTTAATACTTCCTCCGTTGTTGTCACTGCCACCGCCGCTGACGCCGCTGACGCCGTTGTCCCCGTCGTCCCCGTTTCCGTTCCCGAAGAATCGGCTGTCGGACCCTCCTTTGATAAAGTGTAAACGGCAGTCTCCGCGATCAGCTGAAGGTCCTTCCTCTTGTCCAGATAATTACTCAAGATGTGTTTTAATAGTGTCTTGCACCCCAGTAAGAAATCGTCCTTGGCATCAACCCCAATAGCCGCCATAGATACCGTTGGAGGAGAAATGGCCCAGCCCCCCCCTCCTTCCTTATACAGGCTCGACGCCTCGATCATGAGGTGCACTGACCACTCCACGATATTCTTGCTA
>ENA-OWPI01002903-OWPI01002903.1-marine-metagenome-genome-assembly--contig:-NODE-2903-length-15332-cov-61.450737_pt1 | contig 15332 bp, 12 predicted proteins | sample MGYA00238138_ERZ651775 | MGnify/ENA primary metagenome ERZ651775 (study PRJEB26906, sample SAMN06265043) | marine metagenome | isolation source: Helgoland LTER site | place: Germany:Helgoland, sampling...
CAAATATGGAATTTATGAAATATAAAAAATATGTTTTTATCTACTTACGAGAACAAAATAGACAAAAAGGGAAGGGTGTCCGTGCCTGCTAGTTTTAGATCTCATCTTTCTAATTTAGGATATAACGGGGTTATTTGTTATCCATCATTTAATAATCAATCTATTGAAGCTTGCTCACAAGATAGAATTGAAAAACTTTCAGCAAGCATAGACTCTTTAAGTCCCTTTGAAGAAAATAGAGATTTTTTTTCTACATCAGTTTTATCTGATAGTGTGAATTTACAATTCGATAGTGAAGGCAGAATTTCTTTATCTACAAAATTATTAAAACACGCAAAAATTAAAAACAGCATGTTATTTGTTGGTCAAGGTCAAACATTCCAAATATGGGAACCGACAGCATTTGAAAAATTTAAGGTGATAGCTAGAAAAAAAGCAAACATAAATAGAGCAAGCCTTAAATGGGAAAAACATTTTAATAACAATGAGGGGAAATAAAAATGACAATTAACTTTAAAGCGCCAGAGATAAAAGAATTACAACCAAGATTATTAGTTTTAGGTGTTGGTGGGGCAGGAGGAAATGCAATCAATGAAATGATAGATAATGGTCTACAAGGTGTGGAGTTTATTGCTGTCAACACTGATGCTCAGGATTTGAAATTAAGTAAAGCGAAAGCAAGAATTCAAATTGGATTAAATTTAACTAAAGGTTTAGGGGCTGGAGCAAAACTTGATATTGGTCAAGCAGCTGCAGATGAGTCTTTAAATGATATTGTAAACACTCTTCAAGGTGCAAATATGGTTTTTATAACTGCAGGTATGGGTGGTGGAACTGGAACGGGTGCTGCACATGTCATTGCAAGAGCTGCAAAAGAATTGAATATCTTAACCGTTGGTGTTGTTACACTACCATTTCTATATGAAGGCCCTTCAAGAATGAGAAGAGCTCAACAAGGACTTGAAGAATTAAGAAAACATGTAGACACAATTATTGTAATTCCAAATCAAAATTTATTTAAGATTGCAAATGAACAAACTACATTTGAAGAATCTTTTAATCTTTCAAATAATGTCTTGATGCACGGTGTTCAAAGTATAACTGATCTTATGGTCAGACCTGGTTTAATCAACTTGGATTTTGCGGATGTTGAAACTGTTATGGCCTCAATGGGTAAAGCAATGATGGGTACAGGAGAGGCTGAAGGAGAAGGTAGAGCTATAAAAGCTGCAGAGATGGCAATAAGCAATCCATTGATTGATGATTATACTTTAAAAGGAGCCAAAGGTTTATTAGTAAACATCACTGGTGGAAAAGATCTTAAACTTTTTGAAGTTGATGAAGCAGTAAATAAAGTAAGAGCTGAAGTTGATCCAGAAGCAGAATTAATTATTGGTGCAATTACCTCAGCAGAGCTAGATGGTAAAATGAGAGTATCTATTGTTGCAACATCACTAGATGGTCAACAACCTGAAGGTAAATCTGTAATTAATATGGTTCATAGAATACAAAACAGAAACCCAGGTTATTCAGACTTTGGTAGTGCTAGTTCAGCTCAATCATTTAATTTTTCTCCAACAATGTCTAGTCCCATTTCACATGGTGCAAATGCATTGAAGTTAGAAAATGAAGTTATTGCAGAGCCAAGTTTAGATAAATCAACTTCAGATATGATTAATCAACAAAATTTACACTCTCAAGAGGTTGAGAGTGTTGTTGAAAATAATCATACAGCTGATCATGAGCAATCTTTTACTGAAGAAGCGTTCAATACCACAGTTGAGACTGAAGAGAGTAATATGCCATTAGAAACTGAGCAAACTTCTAATGGACTTGAAAACTTTGGTGTGGATGAAGATGCAGCTCCAGATTTATTTAGTTCAGATAATGAACAAAATGAATCAGATAGTTTTTTATCGACAGAGAATAATGAAAATAACTCTGAAGATGATGATCTTGAAATTCCAGCATTTTTAAGAAGACAAAAGAATTAATGGTCTTCAAAAAAATAAATGATAGCCACCATAGTACCAGATGTGAGAAGTCATTATCCGGTACTGCTAAGTGAATTAATTAGCATTATTACCCCTCAATATGGTGGCACATTTATTGACTGCACCTTTGGTCAAGGTGGATACTCTAAAAAAATATTAAATTTTGCTGAAACAAAAGTAATTGCACTAGATAGAGATTTAGAGAGTCAAAAAAAAGCAAATATAATTCAAAGTTCTTTTGAAGATAGGTTTTTATTTAAGAACATTAAATTTAGCCAGTTAAATAATTTAAAGCTTAAAAATGAAAATATAAGAGGAGTGATCTTCGACTTAGGTTATTCGCTTAATCAAATAAAGGATCCAAAAAAAGGGCTTTCTTTTGAGACTGTTGGTGCACTCAATATGAAGATGGGAATAAATGAGTTTTCAGCCAAAGAGGCAATAAATATTCTAGACAAAGTCGAACTTGCACAAATATTTAAGTATTTTGGTGAAGAAAAAGACAGCAATCGAATAGCACACAATATTGTGGAAGATAGAGCTAAAAGAGAAATTACAACAGAGGAGCTAGTAAGGATAATAGAGTCTTCAAAGAGAAAAAATAATAGCAAAACCCATAGCGCTACAAAAATTTTTCAAGCATTAAGAATATTTGTTAATAAAGAAATAAGTGAATTAATTTATGGATTAATTAATGCAGCCAAAGTAGTCAAAAAAGATGGAGTTATAGCGGTAGTAACATTTCATTCACTTGAAGATAAAATAGTAAAATACTTTTTTAAAAGCTTGTCTGAAAACAAAAGTGTTTCAAGGTACATGCCCAAAGGTGAAGAAAAAGTTAATTTATTTAAGTCTCTTAATAAGAAACCTATTGTACCTAGTGAAAAAGAAATTAAAGAAAATCCACCATCTAGATCAGCAAAATTAAGATACGTCATAAAAAAAGAGGATTTTTATGATTTTGAAACAGATATTTTAGAAAAATTTGATCATTTAATTAAAATTGAAAATTTTTCACAAAAATTATGAAGAAAATAGCATTTTTAATAATTTTAATATTAGTTTTAGCTACTTCAATTGTGAAAAATTCTACAAAAGAAATTGAAGATAAAATTTTTGTATTAAAAGAAAATATTAGGCCTTTAAAAACAGAACTTGGTGAAGCATTATTAGAATATAATTTCCTGACTTCTCCAGAAAAGTTAACTCAATATCAAAATCAATATTTTGAAAAAGATTTAATCAAAATAGATATTACTCAAATTAAAGAATTAAGAGAAAATAATGATCAAATAGTCACAAATAACTTAATTAAAGATAAAAATGGATCACAAGAAAAGTAATATAATTTTAGAAGAATATGAAAATAAATTTTCATATAAAAAAAGTAAAACAAATCTCAACATAGAGTTTAATAGAATTGCATTTATCTTTTTTGTATTTCTAGTTATTTCAATAATATTTTCTATTCAGCTTCTTCACTTAGGCTCATTAAAACAAGTTAAAAAAGTTACACCAGTTTCTAATATAAAAAATTACAGAGCAGATATAATGGATAGAAATGGCAATTATTTAGCCAAAACTGTTAGCTCTATTGATATTGGTATTAATCCTGTTGAAATTATAGATAAACAAAAACTTTTAATAAATTTAAAATTGTTATTTCCCAAAAAGAATTATTTAGAAATTGAAAAAAAAATTGATCAAAATAAATTTTTTTATTTTGAAAAAAAAATATCTTTAGAAAATTATGAAAAAATCATGTTACTTGGAGATAAATCAATAGTACCAGAAGAGAAGTTGGCTAGAGTCTATCCTCAAAAAAATCTTTTTAGTCATATTATTGGTCAGATAGATGATGATAACCAAGGTATATCAGGTATTGAGAAATCATTTGACGATAGATTAAAGCAAAAAAAAGAACCACTTAAATTAACTGTTGATACGGACGTGCAATTCTTAGTCAGAGAACAACTTATAAAATTTAATACAATTTTTAGAAGTAAAGGTGCGGCTGCGATTTTAATGAATGTAAATAATGGAGAAATTATTTCTATGGTCTCATATCCTGATTTTGACCTTAACAAGAGAGAAAAAATTGTAGATTTGGATTTTATCAATAGAGCAACCAAAGGTGTTTATGAGCTAGGCTCAGTTTTTAAAACATTTACAGTTGCTGCTGGATTGGACCAAAATTTAATAGATGTTGATACTGAATTTTTAGATTTGCCAAAATCAATTCGTTGTGCTGGTCAACCTATTGGAGAGTATAGTGACAATATTCCTTCAGATTTAACAGTGGAAGAAATCTTAATTAGATCTGGAAATATAGGATCAGTTAGAATTGGACAAAAGTTAGAAATAGAAAAACTTAAATCTTTTTTAGAAAAAGTTGGAGTTTTAAATAAAATTGATTTTGATATTGAGGAAGTAGGAGAACCATATCCGTTCAAGTGGGGAAAATGTAAATTAGCCACTGTTTCTTTTGGACATGGAATAACTACAACACCGTTGCAACTTGCAAAGGGATATTCGATTATTACAAATGGTGGTTTTGATATTAAACCTACTTTAATTAAAAGAGATGAGGATATCATTAAGAATAAAAACAGAGTCATTAAGGAAGGTATTTCAGAAAAATTAAATCTTATTCTAAGAAAAATTGTCACAAATAAAGAAGGTACCGCAGAATTAGCCAACATAGACGGATATGAAGTAGGTGGTAAAACTGGAACAGCCCAAAAAACTACATTAGGTGGTTATTCTAATTTAAAAGTTAATACGTTTGCCTCTATATTTCCAACCTCAAAACCAAAGTACGCATTAATTGTTTTATTAGATGAACCCAAAACTAATAGTGAGTATATTTATTATTACAAAGATGGAAAACAACCTACAAAAGGCACACCTTATAATACAGCTGGCTGGACCTCTGTTGAAGTTGCTGGAAATATCATAGAAAGAATTGGGCCTATTTTGGCCACAAAACATATAGAAAATTAAAATTCATATGCAGATTGGGCATTTCTTTAAAAATATAAAACCTGAATACAAAAATTATTATTTTTCAGGATTTAGCTTTGATAGTAAGCAATGTAAAAATAACTATATATTTTTCGTCATTAAGGGCACAATCAATAATGGTACTCTCTTCATAAATGATGCAATAAAAAATGGGGCAAAAATAATTGTTTCAGAATTAAAATTTGAAGGAATAAAAAAAGGAGTATTATTTATAAACACACCAAATGCCAGAAAAGCATTATCCGAATTTTCTTATGCAACCAATAATAATAAACCTAATAATTTAATAGCAGTAACAGGTACAAATGGAAAATCATCTATTGTAGATTTTTATTTTCAAATTTTGAAATCAAATAAAATTAAAGTAGCATCAATAGGAACTTTGGGGGTTAAAACAAACAATTCAACCTCCAAGTCATTTAACACAACAATGGATCCTATAAGATTAAACAAAGTATTAAAAAATCTTAAAAAAAAAAATATTGATAATGTTATATTGGAAGCGTCTAGTCATGGATTAAAACAAAATAGGTTAGATGGTTTAAAATTTAAAACTGGAATATTTACAAATTTATCTCGCGATCATTTAGATTATCATAAGACTTTCAAAGATTATTTAAAATCTAAGTTGTACTTATTTAAAAATCTATTGGAAAAAAATGCAAATATAGTTACAGATGACTCAATTCAAGAATATAAAAAAATTAAAAATATTGCATTAAAGAGTAAATTTAATCTTAACACTATTTCTAATAAAAAAAGCAACTTAAGTTTAATTTCAATTGAATATCAAGATGACAAGCAATTAATTTATATTAGGTATAAAAAAAATACTTATAAAATTTTAGTAAATTTAATAGGAAAAGTTCAACTAAAAAATATTTTTATGGCAATGCTTGCTGCTGAAAAAAGTAATTTAGTATTTAATAAAATAGTAGACTCCATTAGATATATTAAACCTGTTAGAGGGAGACTTGAAAAAATAGGTAACATAAAAAATAACTCTAAGGTGATCCTTGATTATGCACATACACCCGATGCACTAAAGGCATGTTTGTTGAATTTGAAGGAACAATTTGCAGATAAAAAGATTTCTATTGTTTTTGGTTGTGGTGGCAATAGAGACAAGGGCAAGAGAGCAGTGATGGGGATGATTGCTAATCAATATTGTGAAAAAATTTATTTAACAGACGACAATCCTAGAAATGAGAATCCAAGCAATATTAGAAAAGATATTAAAAAAAAGATTGAGAAGTCAAAGATTTATGAGATCGCAGAGAGATCAAAAGCAATTAAACAGGCAATTTTGAATTTAAAAACAGGAGATATTTTAGTTGTAGCTGGTAAAGGTCACGAAGAAACACAAGACTATGGAACCAAAAAAAAAGCTTTTTCTGATAAAAAAGAAATATTAAAAAATATTAAATTAAAAAATAAAATACTCTCAGATAATTTAAAAATTAATATTTTAAATGATTTATCTAATTATATTTCAGTAAACCCAAAAACAATTATAAAAAAAGCATCAATAAACTCTAAAGAGATAAAAAAAAATGATATTTTTTTTGCAATAAAAGGAAAAAAAAATAATGGTAATCTTTTTGTAAAAGAAGCATTTACTAGAGGAGCAAGCTTAGTAGTTGCTAGCGAAGGAAAAAAAGAAAAAAGAAAAATAATTGTAAAAAATACTTTAAATTTTTTAACAAAAGCTTCTTCAATACTTCGAAATAATTTATCAACAAAAATAATTGCAATAACAGGAAGTTGTGGAAAAACTTCTTTAAAAGAATTGACAGGAAAAATATTGGGTAAAATTTCTCAAGTCACATACTCTCCAAAATCTTTCAATAATAAATTTGGTGTTCCTTTGAGTGTGTTTAATTTACAAGCTAATGATGATTATGGCATATTTGAAATTGGAATGGATAAAAAAAATGAAATAGATGAATTATCAAAAATAATAAAACCAGATGTAGGAGTTATTACAAATATTTCACATGCCCACATAAAAAATTTTAAAAATATTAACGAAATAGCACTTGCTAAAGCTGAAATTATTAACAATATAAAAAGTAATGGCTATCTTGTTTTAAATCGAGACGATGATTTCTTTAGTTTTCATAAAAAACTAGCCCAAAAAAGAAAATTAAAAACTTTATCATTTAGCTTGAAAGATAAAAATTCAGATATCAACTTAATATCAATCATTAAAGTTAAATCGAAGTTCAAAATATTTATAAAAGTTAATAAAGTAAAAACTTTTTTTTATGTCAATTCTATTTTTGAAAATGACTTAAAAAATATATTGGCATCAATTACAATTATTTCAATTTTTATGAATATAAATAATCTAAATAAAAATATTTTTTATAATTATAAAAAACCACAAGGAAGAGGTGATATACAAAAAATTAAATTAGCTAAAAAATCATTTTATTTAATAGATGAGAGCTATAATTCAAATCCATTGTCCTTAAAGTCAGCATTAAATAATTTTGACAATATTAAAATGGTAAACTCTAAAAAACACTTAATTCTTGGAGATATGTTAGAACTTGGAAAATATTCAAAATCATTACATTTGGCAATTGGCAAGAGTATTAACAAGCTATCACTTAAAAATATTAATGTTTTTGGTAAAGATATTAAGATAACCCATAAGGTGTTAAATAAAGATAAAAAAGGATTAATCTTAAAAAATGAAACTCAAATATTTGATTTGATTAAAAATTCATTAAATAATAATGATTATTTAATGATTAAGGGTTCAAACTCAACAGGACTTAATACTCTTGTTAAACAAATAAAAATCGGAAAAATTAATGCTTTATAGTCTTATTGTTAATTTAGTTGATCAATTTGGTTTTTTGAATGTTTTTAAATATTTAACATTTAGAACTGGTTTAGCCATGTTTACTTCAATGTTTGTTGTGTTGTTAATAGGCACTCCATTTATAAAGTTTTTTTCAGCAAGACAAATTTTAAACCCAATTAGGGATGATGGTCCAAGTGACCATATTATAAAAAAAATTGGTACTCCCACAATGGGAGGTGTTTTAATATTATTAGGTTTGTTTTCAGGGATATTACTTTGGGGAGACTTAACCAATTATCATATATGGTTTTTACTTTTCATAGTAAGTAGTTATGGTTCATTGGGGGCTTATGACGATTATAAAAAAATTAAATTTAAGAATTCATCTGGCATATCTTTTAGGTTCAAAATTATTTCACAAATAGTAATAGCTTTAGTTGGAATTTTGGGATTGGCACATTTTTCTCAAAATACTGAATTAACAAATTTATATTTTCCATTTTTTAAAAACCTGATTATTAACCTGGGTTGGTTCTTTATACCATTTTCTATATTTATAATTGTTGGCTCATCAAATGCAGTCAATTTAACAGATGGTCTTGATGGTTTAGCTACCGTACCCGTTATATTGGTTGCAGGATGTTTTGCATTTATAAGTTATGTAACTGGCAATATTGTATTCTCTGAATACTTAAACATTCCTTATTTGGAAGGCATGGGTGAAGTAGCAGTTTTTTGTGGATCAATTATTGGAGCTTGTCTGGGGTTTTTATGGTTTAATGCACCACCTGCAAAAATATTCATGGGCGACACAGGATCCTTAGCACTAGGAGGCTCGTTGGGAGCGATTGGAATAATTACTAAGCACGAGTTTGTTCTAGCCATTACAGGCGGTCTGTTTGTGCTAGAAGCAGTATCAGTTATTGTTCAGGTTGTATCATTTAAATTAACAGGAAAAAGAATTTTTAGAATGGCACCCATTCATCATCATTTTGAAAAAAAAGGTTGGCCAGAGTCAACAGTTGTTATTAGATTTTGGATAATTTCAATAATTCTTGCAATGATAGGTTTGGCGACTTTGAAACTTAGATAATGTTAGAGTCTCATAATATTTTCAATAACAAAAAAATTTTAATTTATGGTTTAGGTAAAAGTGGATTATCAGCATCAAAATTTTTAAAAAGAAATAACAAAGTTATTGAATATGATGACAAAAAAAATAAGAATTATGGAAAAATTAGAAAAATAGAATTTGATTACATAATACTTAGTCCAGGAATAGATATTAATAAATGTAAATTAAGTAATTTTTTAAAAAAAAATTATAATAAAATTCACACAGATTTAGATATTTTTTACAACAATTATAAATACAATTATAAAATAACTATAACTGGCACCAATGGTAAATCTACGACTGCTAAAATTCTATATGAAGTTATAAAGGCTCAAAAGATAGACGTTCGATTAGTAGGTAATATTGGCAACCCTATTTTATTAGAGAAAAACATAACTAATAAGACAATTTTCATAATTGAGGCTTCATCATACCAGTTAGCATACAGTAAATTGTTTAAATCAAATATATCGATGATTTTAAATATATCGCCAGATCACCTAGATAGACACAAGACTATTAGTGGATATATAAATGCAAAATTTAAACTGATTAAAAGTCAATCAAAAGATGATTTGGCTATTTTAAATTATGATAATTTTTACATAAAACGTTATCTAAAATTAAAAAAGTTTTTAGTAAAAATAATCAAGATAAGTAAAAAGACGAATATTAATGCTATTTCAAGGATCAAAAATCAATATTTTTTAACAGAAGGTAATAAAGAAAACTTAAAGTTTGTTTTAGTAGTTGCAAATATATTAAAACTTAAAAAAGATGTTTTATTTAGAACATTGGAAAAATTTAAGGGGCTTAATTTTAGACAACAAATAATCTATAATTCAAATAGATTGACAATCATCAATGACTCAAAAGCAACTTCTTTTTCCTCTTCTGTAAGTCTATTAAGTTCATTATCTAATGTATATTGGATAGTAGGAGGGTTAGCAAAGAAAGGAGATAAATTATTGTTAAATAAAAGAAATAATAAAAATATTAAAGCATACATTTTTGGAAAAGATAAAATTTTTTTTATAAATAAAATAAAAAGATTAATGAAATATGAGTCTTTTTTTGATCTTAAAGATTTAATAAAAAAAATATTTATAGATATAAAATCAGATCATAAAATAAAACATAAAATAATACTTTTTAGTCCTGCAGCAGCTTCTTTTGATAGTTTTAAAAATTTTGAAGAAAGAGGAAAATATTTTAACAAAATTATTAATAAATATATAAATGTTAAACTTTAACGAGATATATAAATTTTATTATGAGTGGTGGAAAAATATAGATAAAACTTTGTTCTTATTAATTATTTTTTTATTTGGTTTAGGATTATTTTTTTCTTTAGTATCAACCTCATTAATAGCCTCTGATAAACTAGATACTAATAATTATTTTTTTTTCTTTAAGCATTTAATATTTATATTACTAGGTATGGGTGTATTAATTTTTTTTTCTTCATTAAGCGAAAAAAATCTATTTAAAATATCTTTATATCTATTTTTCATTTCTATTTTTTTTTTGATTTTAGTGCCAATTATTGGAGTTGAAGTAAAAGGATCTAGAAGGTGGCTTAATCTTTTTTTTCTGCCAAGGTTTCAGCCAATTGAACTTGTAAAACCCTTCGTCATTATTTTTATAGCCACTATTTTATGTATAGAAAAAAATTTTAATATTTTTTTTAAATACGTCATAAGTTTTATAGCAATCCTACCAATAATCTTTTTATTGGTAATCCAACCTGATATTGGGCAGACTCTTTTGGTATTTTTGTCTTGGGCTACATTAATTTTTGTATCAGGTATCAGCTTACCAATAATAATTAGCGCTCTAAGTCTTCTATTATCAATATTTATTTACATGATTTTTTTTATTCCAAAATTTTTGTATATAAAAAGTCGTATTTTATCTTTTTTTAACCCAAATAGCGGCACACATAACTTTCAGTCCGATAAAGCAATAGATGCAATAAGTAGTGGAGGTTATTTTGGAAAAGGAATAGGAGAGGGCACATTAAAAAATAGAGTTCCAGAAGCACATACTGATTATATTGTATCAGTAATTTCAGAAGAATTTGGTGTGATTGCTATTATATTATTGTTAATCCTGTTTCTATTTTTTATCTATACCGTCTTTAAAAAAATATATTTAGAAAAAAGTGAAAAAATAAAATTAGTATTAACTGGGATTATAAGTTTATTAATTTTTCAAGCCTTAATACATTTTGGTGTGAATATCAGATTATTTCCAACTACGGGCATGACGTTACCATTCTTAAGCTATGGAGGCTCATCAATTATTGGTGTGTCTATTCTGTCTGGCATAATATTAAATTTAACTAAGAGAAAAGTTAATTAGATGAAAAAAAAAATTTTAATAAGCACAGGTGGTTCAGGTGGCCATGTTGTACCAGCAACTATATTATATCAACATTTAAAAGATCTTAATGAAGTTTCTGTGACCTGTGATAATAGAGGCTTAAAATTTTTAAATCAAAAAGATTATGATTTAACAATATTTAATATAAATCCATTTAAAACAAATTTTTTTTTACTCCCTTTAAATATTTTTAAAATCTTAGTTTTAACAATCAAATCTTTCATTTTTCTAAAAAAAAAAAAGACAGAAGTATTAATATCGACAGGTGGTTATATGTCCTTACCATTATGTTTAGCATCAAGGTTATTAAACATAAAGTTGTATTTATTTGAACCAAATATTGTTATTGGAAGATCTAATAAGCTTTTTCTAAGATATTGTAAAAAAATATTTTGTTATTCTGATAAAATAAAAAATTTTCCTAAAAATCTAAAAAATAAAATTGAAATTATACCCCCTTTATTAAGAAAAAAATTTTATGAACTTAATAAAACTAAGACAATAAATGATCAAATTAAACTTCTGGTTATTGGTGGCAGTCAAGGAGCAAAAATTTTTGATACATTGGTTAAAAATTCAATAGTCAAACTATCAAAAAAATATAAATTTAAAGTTTACCAACAATCAAACATAAATAATTTTACTAGTATAAAAAAGACCTACCAAGAAAATAAAATTGATTATGAATTGTTTGAATACAGCGAAGATGTCTCAATCTTCATGGAAAAATCAAATTTATGTATTACAAGAGCAGGAGCTACAACGTTAGCAGAATTAGTTTTTTTAAATTTACCGCATGTTGCAATACCACTGCCTAGTTCAAAAGATAATCATCAATTTGAAAATGCAAATTTTTATAATGAAATAGGATGCAATTGGATCTTAAATCAAAATACTACTAATGAAGATAAAATGGTGAGTTTTTTAACAAATATCATTGAAAATAAAAAAGAATATAATGAAAGACTAATTAAAATGGAAAATTTTAGCTATCAAAATAGTTGGAATAATATAAATCTCAAAATTAACTCTATTATTAATGAAAATTGAATTAGCACAAACTGAAATTATACATTTTATAGGTATAGGTGGCATTGGCATGAGTGGCCTGGCTCTTATTATGAAAAGAATGGGTTTTAATATTCAGGGAAGCGATGTTCAAAATAATAAAAATATAGAAAGATTACAAAAAAGTAAGATCAGGATTAATATTAAACATAATAAAAAAAATATTTCAAAAGCAACGATTGTTGTTGTCTCTTCAGCCATTAAAAAAAATAATCCAGAATTAATTGAAGCAAAAAAAAAGATGCTGCCAATTTATAAACGTGGACAAATGTTAGCAAATATAGTCTCTTTAACTAAAAATATTGTTGTGACAGGCTCTCATGGTAAAACAACTACAACATCTTTATTAGCAGCAATTTTTGCAAAAACGAAATTAGATCCAACAATCATTAATGGTGGAGTACTAAATGCAATTAAAAATTCAGCAAAGCTTGGAAAAAGTGATTGGTGTATATTAGAAGCGGATGAGTCTGATGGAAGTTTTATTTATGTGCCTCCAACCTATTCTATAATAACAAATATAGACCGAGAACATATGGATTATTACAGTTCCATGGATGATCTTAAAGATTTATTTATAAAATTTATAAATAAAGTTCCCACTTTTGGTAAATCATTCATATGTATTGATGATAAAAATAATAATGATTTATTAAAGAGACTAAAAATAAAAAATTATTTTACTTATGGAACAAACCCAAAATCTCAATTTTATATAAAAAATATAAAACAATTAAAAGATTTTTCAGAATATGATTTATCAATAAAGCTTCCTGGGAAGAAAAATTTGAATATAAAAAATATTAAGATCCCCCTTCTTGGTATTCATAATATACGTAATTCAACTGCTGCAGCAGCTGTTTCATTAACAATTGGAATTTCTCCAAAACTTATAAAAAATGGTTTAAGAGAATTTAAAGGTGTTCAAAGGAGATTTAATAAAATTTTTAGCTACAGAGAAACTCATTTTTATGATGATTATGCCCATCATCCAACTGAAATAAAAGAAGTTTTAAATGGAGTTAGAGCCGCATATAAAAAAGAAGAAGTTATTTGTATATTTCAACCTCATAGAATATCAAGATTAAAAGATTTAAAAAAAGAATTTAGCCTATCTTTTAAAAAAGCAGACACAGTTATTTTGTGCCCAATTTATGCTGCAGGTGAAAAAATTAAGCTTGGATTTAATTACATGAATTTTGCAAAAGAAATTATTAAAAATTCTAATGTTAAATTATTTATGGTTAATGATCAGTATCAATTAGCAAAATTTATTAAAAATAATATTTATGGAAAAAAAATAGTTGTTGGAATGGGTGCAGGGACAATTTCTTCCTGGATGAGAGAACTTCCAAAATTGATATAATGCAATTAGAAGAATTAAAAAAATTCTCAAGTGAGATCAATAGTAAATTTTTATTTGATTTTGATCTAAAGAAAAGCAATTGGTTCAATATAGGTGGTAAAACTAAGGCATATTTTAAACCTGATAATTTGTCAGATTTAATTCTATTTTTAAAAAAATTTGGCTTAAAAGAAAAAATTTATATTCTAGGTGCTGGCTCTAATACCCTGATAAGTGATAAAACTTATGAAGGTGTTGTTATTAAATTAGGTAAAAATTTTGCCAATATTTCGATGCTTCCCAATAGTACAATTATTGCCGGCAGTGCTTGTTCTGATAAAAAATTATCAGACTTTGCTATGGAAAATGATGTGGGCGGTTTCGAATTTTTAGCTTGTATACCAGGTACCGTTGGAGGTGGTTTAAGAATGAATGCTGGCTGTTTTAACAGAGAATTTAAAGACATACTTCTATCTGTGCAAGCCATTGATAGGAATGGTAGAGTTTTAACAATACCTGCTAAAAAAATTATGTTTGAATATAGAAATAATGACTTACCAGAAGATTTGATTTTTTTAAGTGCTTCTTTCAAAGGTTTCAATAAAGATAAAGAAAAGATTAAAAATGAAATCATAGAGTTAAAAGATAAAAAAGATAACTCTCAACCAACTAAAATAAAGACAAGTGGCAGCACTTTTAAAAATCCTATTAATCAATCAGATAAAAAAGTTTGGCAATTAATTAAAGAGTCTGTGCCACAAGATTTGAATTTTGGAGATGCTAGTATTTCAGAAAAACATTTTAATTTTTTTGTAAATAAAGGTAACGCTAGTTTCAATGATATGATTAAATTAATCAACTTTGTTCAGGAACAAGTTAAAAAAAAAACAGGAATTATACTTGAAAAAGAAATAAAAATATTGGAATAGCTATGAAAAAAAAAATCTTAGTACTTTGTGGAGGAATATCCAAAGAGCGATTAATAAGTTTAGATACTGGAAAGCAAGTTTTTAATGAGTTAAAAAAAAATGGTTATAGAACTAAAATAAGTGAACCAAATAATAATTTACTTAAAAATATAAAATCATTTAAGCCAAATATAATTTTTAATGCTTTGCACGGACAATATGGAGAAGATGGCTATATTCAATCAATTTTAGAAACACAAAAAATTCCTTATACTCATTCAGGTATACTTGCATCATCAATTGCTATGGATAAAGAATTATCAAAAAAAATTTTTCTTAAAAACAAGATTTTAACACCAAAATATATCAAGTTCGATTTTTTAAGACCAATCAAAAATATAACTAAAGAAATTGATAAAAAATTAAAATTTCCAGTTGTAATAAAGCCAATAAATGAGGGATCAAGTGTACATGTTTATATATGTACAAAAAAAGATTTCATGAAAAATTTGAAAAAATTAAACATTTATAAACAAATTTTAATTGAAGAGTTTATTGAAGGTAGAGAAATACAGGTTGCAGTAATGGGCCAAAAAGTGCTTGGTACAATTGAGTTAAAACCTAAAAGAAAATTTTATGACTATGAAGCAAAATATAGTTCAAACGCTAAAACAAA
>ENA-OWPI01002909-OWPI01002909.1-marine-metagenome-genome-assembly--contig:-NODE-2909-length-15324-cov-11.149144_pt1 | contig 15324 bp, 13 predicted proteins | sample MGYA00238138_ERZ651775 | MGnify/ENA primary metagenome ERZ651775 (study PRJEB26906, sample SAMN06265043) | marine metagenome | isolation source: Helgoland LTER site | place: Germany:Helgoland, sampling...
GTTATTGTACAGATAATGAGTCACAAGTTTACTGTAAAAAACTTTTCTGTCGTAATCCCAATCTTTAACGAAGAAGATATCATCTTGAACTCTGCAGCTCAAATTTATGATATTTGCAAGAGGAAAAAATTGGAATTCGAAATAATATTTGTAGAGAATGGTTCCAAAGATGAAACATTGTCTCTTATTAAAAATTTTATTTCAGATAAAAAAGAATGTGAAGTTACTATTTTATCAAAAGCCAACTACGGGAATGCTTTGAAACAAGGTTTTATAGAAGCTAACAATGAAATAGTAATATCTTTCGATATAGACTATTTTTCGGAAGATTTTCTTGAAGAAGCATTACAACTTGATGATACCTTCGCTGCCATTACTGCATCTAAAAGACTTGTTAAATCAAATGACGGTAGAAGGCTCATTAGAAGAATTGCTACCTTAACTTTTGTAGGGATTTTAAAGTTACTTTTTAATACTAAATTATCAGATACCCATGGTATGAAAGCTGTAAGAAATGAATCGATTAAAAACCAGATTGCAAATGTTGTATCGACTCAAGATCTTTTTGATACTGAACTATTGATAAGAATAGAGAGGAGCGGTGAACTAATTCATGAAGTCCCGGCTGTCATAAATGAAATAAGACCCAGTGTCTCTGTTATCTATAAAAGAATCCCAAGGACAATCAAAAGTTTGCTTCGCTTAAGATCTCAACTATCTAAAGAATCCTTGAAAACAAAAAATTTATAAAATAGATACTTTATTGGCAAAATACTACCGTGTATCAACACTGTTGAAACTAAAAACTGTAATTCATTTTCTTGAATCGAAGGCTTGTATCTATCTATCACATACCATATTAGTAAAGGAAGGATTAGGTTGATTAAGTTTGTAGCTAAGAAACTGATAAACTCTTTGAAATTTCCTTTTTTTGGAGATAGTTTGAAAATAATCTTTCTTGATAAAAAATAGGAAATTATTACACCCAAGGAGAAGGATCCTATATTTGTCAGGTAGGTTCTTAGTGGAATCTCGATATTATTAAAAATAAAAAATTGAAAAATATAATTAAACAATAACCCAATCAATAAATTTACTCCACCGACAATATATGTTCTAATCAACTGGGCAAGTACATTATCTTCCTTAATAAAAGGTAGTTTTTTTATATAATGAAATATCTTATTCAACAGCTTTCCTTTTTTTTGACAAGATTACATATAATAATAATGAAGCTAGTGCTGTATAGAAAGAATACGTTTCGATTCCAGTTCTTACAAAATTTAATTCTACATTTTCAGAATTAGGAATAACTGCCATAAATGATGGAGATATCCTGTAGGGGCCATCTCCATTTTTTATTTTCCAATTGGGAAAATAAGAAGTTTTAATCATGTGAAGTTCATTTGGCCTATCTGTAATGAATGTAATACTGTTTGAAGTCATATTGAAATTACTAATGTTTACTACATCCTCATTACTGCTCATAACATTGTAATTTACACTTGGAAGCTCAATTATCCTTTGTGTTTCAAGCTCGTCAAAGTTATCATATGCTTCAGCAAAAAAATTATCATATTCTGTATTTCTGAATAAAGAACTTAAAGTACGCTCAATAAACGGTATTTTTTCAAATGCAACTAACTCTTGATTTACTAGTTCTACTTTTTCTGATTCGATACTAAACACCGTAAAAGGCTCTGAGGTAAAAAGAAATTCAAGTTTATCATTTTCTATTGCTTTTGTTGTGATTAAATCAGTGTACGATACAAAATAATCAACTCCTAAATCTTCAAGGTATTCCTGACCTTTTTCAAAATTATTATTGATGTATCTCAGCCCTCCGACAGGATTAGATGGCCTCTCTGCTAAACCGGATACAGCTATGAAGTGAAATGGTGTTGTGATACTTGAGTCAAAATATAACCCCTCCATACTTGAGTGATGAGTGTAAAGAGGTATTGTCATTAGGACCATAGGTGTTCCATATTTATTTAGATCTGAGTTTGGCTCCCACATAATTCTTCCGGGAGAAAGGGTGTTTAAACTACTGTAAAGATTTTCTATATCACCCCACTGATCTTTGTTTTCATAGCCATTAAAATTCCAACTTACCCAGTATGGTAAAAAAGAGATGGTGAAGATAATTGAAGCAGTAAAAGTCAATTTAAAAAGATTGATAGAGGAAGAAAAGAAATATACAAAACCAAAAGTAAGTACAGATATTAGGGGATATAAAAATATTTTATAGCCAGAGATATTCCATTTGTCTACAAAAGTAAGCAGGTATGAAAATAATATAATCGCACTCAATATTTTTAATATAATTTCTCCTTGTTCGTATCTAAAAATATTTGTAACACTATGTTCAAATAATTTAAAAAACATAATCACTACACCAAGATTAAGAAAACTTACAACTCTCCCATTCCACAAAGCTCCTTCTGGTACATAGAAATATAAAAGGACAGAAATAATTACAATAAACCACTCAAAAAGTGATGTCACCTTGAATGACATCACTGACTTTATATTAAATAATAAAATAATAAAAATAACAAGTATATAAGGCGTAACATCACTTTTTACTAAGTCACTTAATTTTGTAAACGGCGTGTAACTCATATTGGTTGTGTACTCTAAATTAGTTATTAATGAGGTTGTAAATCTGATTGTTATAAATAAAAAAATTAAGCCAGAAGAAAACTTTTCTATTATTGTGTTTTTGGTTTTGATCCAAAAATATAAGTAGATAAGAGCATATATAAGGAAAGGAATCAAGTGACTAAGTAAACTCATTCCAAAAAATATCGCACTTACAACATGTCTATTATTTTTATTTGACTTAGTTAAATGAGCAATAGCCAAATTAGCAAAAGCAATTGAGTATGTGAATGAAAACTGCCCAGCTAGTGTTGATGCAAGATTTCCTCCATATATAGTAAAAGACTCCGTAAGAATATATGTTAAACCAGCAATGTAGCCAAAGATTGAAAAATTAGATTGCATGTTTCTGAATAATCTTTCAAAAGAGTAAATTGTTAACAATATTGAACCGATAACCATCAATTTAAAAGCTACACCATAAGGAAAAACTAAATTTAATACAAAAGTAACTATGGCTGGCAATGGAAAGTAAAAAAAGTATAAAGGATAACCAGCAAACCAATCATTCGACCAACCATTCAGTTGGAGGTTTAATGCAAAATTCTCAATAAAATACTTTATAGGTACAACATGGGCACCCATATCTCCCCCTGTCGGCATTGTATTAAGAAACACAAGGTCTAGCCTGAGGATGAGAATTGCAACTAAGTAAAAATAGATCTGATTGAGGTGAGTTACAGGTTTGTTTTTAAATAACTTCATTCAATATTTTTCCTAAATACTTAGTTTTTCGCTTACCGTTCTCTGTCCACTCTGCATACCAGTAAGGACCGTGTGGACAAGAATTACAGGATTCTCTTCCGCATTTTATATCCTTGCTGCGATATGAGATTTTTGAATTGTTTATATCAAGGTTTAATTTATTATCTATTAAAAGTTTAAGACGTTTTAATTCAGATTCACTTAATTCAGCAATTGCTTCTATAATTTCTTTGTCTACCATTAATAAAATGTTACATGAATATTTACTAGATATAGGTTCGAGATGAAAAAGTTAGCTTACATTTCTGGAGGAATTGGTGGAGCCAAGCTGGCAAAAGGGTTTTATGCCCAAAAGAATATAAACCTATCAATAATTGTTAACACAGGTGATGATGAAATTATTCATGGTGTAAAACTTTCGCCTGATGTGGATTCTGTAATGTATGCTCTTGCAGGTATGGAAGGCGAATTTGGGTGGGGGCAAAAAGACGATACTTTCAATGTAAGCGATTATTTCAAGAATTATAAAAGCCAGCAATTTTCAATTGGAGACAAAGATCTTGCACTTAAGCTATTAAGAAATCAGATGTTACATGATGGGCATACTCTTACAGAAATTACTAAGTTTTTAACTGAGTTTTATAACTTAAACTGTGCCTTACTACCAATGACTAATGATCAAATTAAGACATCTTTGACAACATCTGATAATGAAATATTAAGCTTTCAAGAATACTTCGTTGAACGAAAAGCGGAACCTGAATTAAAAGAAGTTGTATATAAAGGTGCTGAAAGTGCATCCATTACAGATGAAGTGAGAAAAGCTCTCATGGAAGCTGATCAAATAGTTATCGGACCCTCAAATCCAATTCTTTCAATTGGACCAATATTAAGTATTAGCATTATAAAAGAGTTGATCTCTAGTAATAGGAATGTAACAGTTGTTAGCCCCTTTATCGATAACAAAGCCTTAAAGGGTCCCTCTGATGAGAATTTTAAAGCTTTCGGACTTGAACCTAATATAGAGGGATTAAAAATTTTCTATAAAGATATTGCAAATAACTATATCGTTCATGAAAATGAAAAGTCTGAAAAAAATGTTAAAACAAAGAATATTTTATTCTCGGATAAGGAAATTGCTATTAACTTAGCAAATGAAATAATTAGTGATGAATGAAAATATAGTAAAGATCATACCTATTTTTGGTTTACCCGAGTTTAAAAAAAATGATAATTTGATTGAAACTTTAGATATTGCTTTCAGTGATATTGAAGAAAAGTTTATGGAAAATGATGTTTTAGTTGTAACTCAGAAAATTATTTCCAAAATAGAAGATAGAGCCATTGATTTAGAAACGAATGATATATCTGAAGTCTTAAAGAATGAATCAACTGAAATTCTAAGAAAACGTGGAGAAACATTGATTGCAAGAACAAAACATGGTTTTATATGTGCAAATGCAGGTATTGATAAATCAAATATTGACAAAGGCTATGCTTTACTTTTACCTGAAGATCCAGATAAAACTGCCCGTGCTCTCAGGCGTAAAATTAATGCTGAGTATGGTGTCAATGTAGCGGTAATTATTAGTGATACATTCGGAAGAGCTTGGAGAAAGGGGCAAACTAATGTCGCAATTGGTTGTTCAGGTATTGAACCATTATCAAGCTATATCGGAACTACTGATTCATTTGGAAATGACTTGATGGCTACTGAAATTGCAATCATTGACGAACTAGCAGCTGCATCAGAATTGGTCATGAACAAGGTTGATGAAGTGCCCGTAGCAATAATTCGAGGCTACTCCTACAATTTCTCCGAAAAAGGAATAAATGAAATTATTAGAGATGCTGAGGAAGATTTTTTTCTCTAAGCTTTAAGCCATTTAATCAGTTCAATGATCCCATCATTAAGCGAAAATTTGGGATCCCAACCTAAAACTTTTTTTGCTTTTGAATTATCAAGTACACTTCTTAAAAGCTCTCCGTCTCTTTTTGGATGATATAGAACCTTGCCTTCATAACCAATCGTATTTTTTAAAGTAGAAACTAATTCATTTACAGAAGTTTCTACCCCAGTACCAATATTTAAAAATAAGTTCTCATCAGTTCTAGAAGATTTGATTAATGCATCAACAACATCTTGAACATAAATATAATCTCTTGTTTGTTTGCCATCACCAAACACTATAGGCTCAGCATTATTCATCATTTTGCTTGTAAAGATAGAAATAACACCCGCTTCTCCATTAGGGTCTTGTCGAGGTCCATAAACATTTGAAAAATTGAGTATAGAATAGGACATAGTTGGAATATCCTCCAACAATAATTCAATAAATTCATTTAATCTTTTCTTTGCAACTCCATATGGGGATTCAGGTTCTCCAGCAAAATCTTTTTCAGAGGTTGGGATAATCTCTGGTTCGCCAAAAATTGTGCCGCCCGATGAGGAGAACACTAACTTCCTACAATTTGTCGTTAGTAAAACTTTTATAAGTTTGAGTGGCTGCAAAATGTTGTGTTCAAAATCTAACATTGGATTATCTACAGAGATGACAACTGAAGACTGAGCAGCTAAGTGAAAACATATATCTGGGTCAAATTCAATTATATTTTGTAATACTTTATCAGAGCCAATGTCATCGAAGTAAATATTGTTACTTACTATGTTAGAAATATTCTCCTTTTTGCCACTTAAAAGATTGTCAACAACCATAACTTCATATCCATCTTTAATTAGGTCATCAACAAGATGAGAGCCAATAAAACCCGCTCCACCTGTAATCAGTGCTTTTTCTGTTTTCATTTATATATTTCTTTAGTAATTATCGTACCATCAGGTATAACGCTATCTTTAAGAATTATCGCATTAGATATTTTCACATCATTACCGATTTGAGAATTCTCAAAAACTACACTGTTTTCAATTTTGGTATTTAAACCCAAGGTTACATTTTCTGCAATCCAGTTATCGTTTCTATCTGTATGTGCTTTTATGTATGATTCCCTTGTTCCAACATCAATCATATTGCCATCAACCTTATAACAATCTAAAAGTAAATTTTGTGCCAAAGAAGGAAAAACATCTTTTTCAAAGGAAGCTGGAATGTTTAGATGTTCTTTAATTTTCAATATATCCTTTTTGTAAATGTAATAAAAACCCATGCTGATATTGTTGCCATATTTTAAATCATCTGGCTTTTCAATAAAATTAATAATCTTATTTTTATCAAGATGTAATACTCCAAACCTTGATGGATTATCAACTTGAACAGAACATATGGTTGAATTTGATGCATTTTCAATATAACTTATGAATGTTTGAAAATCCATGTCTAAAAGTAAATCACCGTTCATACAAAAAAAAGTTTCCTCAAATGCCTCTATATTTTGAACAATGTAACCCGCAGTGTCTAATTTTTCTGTTTCAAATAATAATTTGATAGATCTTTTAGCCTGATTTTGGTACTGTTCCCACTGCTCCTTATGCTTAATGGAACATATCAACTTAAATTGATCAAAACCAGCTTGCTCAAGGTTATTAAGAATTAAATCAATTATGGAAGTGCCTTTTACAGTTAACAATGCTTTAGGGATTCCCTCTGATAATGGCTTGAGTCTTGTGGCTTCACCACCTACCAGTAGATATATAGTTTTACTCATTCAATAAAAGGTTAGTCAATTGACTAAATTCAGCATCTGTTTCTAGATTATATATAGATGTCCATAGATTAATTGCCTGGTCTTGATCTAAATGACGTGAAGTATTCTTAATAAATTTTTCTCTAATAAGAGGGATTGCTTCCTGACGTCTTTTGGGATGCCCAATTGGATACCTAACAGTTATCTTTTCTGATTTACTACCGTCTTCATACTCAAGATAGATACTGTTAGCAATCTCTCGTTTTTCAAATTTGTAATAGGTTTCAGTGAATTCAGGATTTTCTTTTACAATAATTTTTTTTCTTAATTGCTCAATATCTTTATATCCTCCGAAGGTATCTTCATAACTATCACTTGTTACGTCACCAAATAATAGTGCGGCCGCCACCATATACTCCAAGGAGTGATCTCTATCAGAGGCATTATTTAATATATTCTTATTACTAATAATTCTTACTGCAGGTTCATGTGTTTCTATTAAAATATTTTTTAAAGTATCTTTGTTGTTTAGATACTCCTCTGAAAGTTGTACAGCGGCTTCAACGGCAGACTGCCCATGAAATTCAGCAGGATAAAGGACTTTAAAGAGAACATTATTAATAACCCAATTGTCGAGTGTTTTACCAAACTTCATCGTTTCATCTTGAAAATAAATACTTTCGAATCCCCAAGTTTGATCTTTTAAAATTCCATCATATCTTTCATCTTCAATAGATGATATTTCTGATAGTTCAATTGCTCTTGATACTGCATCACCAGCGGCCCAGCTTTTTCTTCTCCCAACATTTGGTGTGTGTCTGTAACTTCTCAAAGATGGTCCATCTAAAAGGGCATTATTAATTGTTCTGGTGACAATATCTTTATTACCACCTGAAAGCAAGTAAGAATACACAGCCGCAGAAGCAATTTTTACAAAAAATACATGGTCGTAACCCTCTTTATTTAGGGATGTTCCCAGTGATAGAGCGCCTTGTATTTCATAAGTTTTCACAATAGCTTCAGATAAATCTCTAAAAGAACCAGAGTTTGACATAAAATATGCAAACAGTGTTCCTATATTATCTGATGGATGAGCCCATTCTCTAGCTAAGAAAGTATCGTTATAATCATGCCAACGTATCAAGGTCGTAAAATATCTTCCCATATCTCTCTTGTTATTTATATTTTGTGCGTACTTAAAAGGATTATTTATTTTTTGGTGTTCGCCACGTGTTGCAAAAGCCACTGGTTTAGATCCGTCAGCAGCATCAAAAATACAACCAACTGTATCAAGAAGTGCTAACTTTGTAGAAATTAAGGTTTCATCATCTAAGAGAACTTCTTTTTCTAAATAATTTGTGATTAAATTATTAAAAGATGACTCATTCAAGTTGTGATTATCTTTCTTGAATTCCTGTATATTTTGCGGCCGGTCTAATTAGAGTGTCTTGATTTCTTTGTTCAAAATAGTGAGCTGACCATCCAACAGAACGACCAGCAACAAAAATTGGTGTGAATACATCAACAGCAAACCCTAATTCAGAGAGTAGCAATCCTCCATAAAAATCTACATTTGGAAATAATTTTTTCTCAGAATCCATAATTAAGTCTATAGTTTTGGCTATTTCATATTTGTTAATAGATTCGTCTGAAGTTGACAGAACTTCAACCCAGTTTTTTACAACAGGACTTCTTGGATCTTGGATTTTATAAACGCCGTGACCAAAACCCATTATTTTCTTTTTATCTTCAAGTAGCTGGTAAACGCCATTTTTTGCATCCTCTGGAGTATTGAAACTGTTTATTAATTCTACGGCTGCCTCATTTGCTCCACCATGTAGCTCTCCTTTCAGAGTTCCTACTCCTGAAACAATTGCACTTATTAAATCTGATCTTGTTGAAGCAGTGACACGAGCAGCAAAAGTAGAAGCATTAAAGCCGTGTTCAGCATAAAGAATTAACATATCATCCAATGCTTCAAGTTGTTGTTCTGTAGAGCTATTTGGTAGAAGTGAACTTGCTACTGTGTATTTTTGGTCTAACATCTCTGATGATTCTTTGTTATATGAAGCAATCGCTAAACAAGCTATTGCAGTAACCTTACTCGCAGCATCTAACTTGTTACTCTCATCAGCTTCACCAATATATGAAATAGCTGTTCTTATTACATCCATAGGATGCTGTTCTGTCTTTAACCTATTAATTAGTTCAATTAGTTTTGAGTCCACTGAGAGTTTTTTGTAGTGGTTGGAAAATGACTTTTTAAATAATTCTCCATCCAGGTCATCATCGATGATTAATGATGCAACATCCTCATAAGTATTCGTGCTGGTAAGACCTACTGCATCGTAGCCTCTGTATCGAAGTGAGGTTCCTTCCATTCCTACTGTGGAGATTTCAGTTTCTCCAGCTATTATGCCTCTAAGTCCTGGTGAATAATCCATTGTTAATCTATATTACATGTATTCCTATTACTACTCCTAACGTTAAATTGATTTTTATAGACACTAGAATTAGACAATGGCACAAATCCATAATTTAGAAAATAAATCCAGGTATGGAATTAGATATATAGCTGGATTTGGTCTTTTAGTTAGTGCTCTATTGCTTTCAGGGTGGTTTGCTTTTTTCACATTTTTACCTATAAAATCTGCAATGGAAGTAGTAACCAGTTTGGAAGAAAAATTCTTACCAAGGGCTGAGGGTATGGTTTTAGATTTTGTATCATTATCTGAACCTTCGATAATAGTTACTTCAGATAATCAGATATTAGACGAACTTCATGATGGTCTTAATAGGGATCCGATCAAATTATCAGATGTCCCTCCTTTTGTTATCAACACACTCCTTGCTGCAGAAGATAGTAATTATTATCAACATGAAGGTGTAGATTTTGTAGCGATATTAAGTGCTGTAGTTGATAACTTAAGAGGAGTTACTAGGGGTGGCTCAACTATTACATCTCAAGTCGCTAAACAATCTTTTGTAGGTGATGAAATCTCCATAAGAAGAAAGGTTGCAGAGGCCGTAGTAGCAGCTGAATTAGAAAGAAGATATTCAAAAGATCAAATTTTAGAATATTATATTAACTCCATATATTGGGGTTCTGGAGCTTATGGCCTCCAATCAGCTTCGTTTGAATATTTCAACAAAGATGTTGGTGATATTACTTTAGATGAGGCAGCAACACTAGTGGTCATCATAAGAAGTCCAGCATATTACAACCCTAGAAAATATCCAGAAAGAGTACTGGAAAGAAGAAACGATGTTTTAGATGTCATGCTTAAAGAAGGATTTATTGTAGATATTCAGCACAGGTCTGCAAGGTTGGCCCCGCTTACAATTGCAGAGCCAAATACACTTTCAAATAAAGCTGAACACGTTTCTGCTGAGGTAAAAAGAAGATTACTTAATGAACCAAAATTTGCAGTTCTTGGATCTACAAAAGAAGAAAGGAAAAAAGCTCTTTTTGGATGTCCATCAGATGATACTTCGTGTACTGGTGGTGGTGGTTTGACTATAAATATAACAGTTAATTTAGAATTACAAAATCACGCTAACGAGGTTTTGAATAAATGGGTTCCATCTGAAATTATAGATACTGAAGCTGATGTAATTCTAGAAGAATCAGAACCTAAGCCGACGGGAGTAATTACATTAATCAATAATAAAACTGGAGCCATTGAGGTTATGGCTTCTGGTCTACCTTTCGAAGAAGAACAGTATAATCTTGCTACACAAGGAAAGAGAAATCCTGGTTCAGCATTTAAACCAATTACCTTGCTTGCAGCATTGGAGTCTGGAGCAAAGCTATACAGTACAAGAGACTCAAGAAGCCCTGTTGAAATTGATTGTGGATATCCATGTGCTCCTGATGGTATTGGTACTAAATGGGTTGTAAGAAATTATGGCACGTCAATTAAAGCTGACAGGTTTATAAATAAACTTCCTGCACAGGACAGAGCCATTGAACTTCAATGTGTAGGTTTTCATGCGGAAGAGATAAAAAACAAAGATTTTATTGATCAGTTTCCTATTTCGTCAGAGATAGCTGAACTTGAAGAAGAGGTCGATAAATTATTAGCAATAGGCATTGCACTAGGTCAATATTCAGAAGATGGAGGTATTGTAATCTATACCGAAGATGAAAATGTGATCACAGAAGATGATGAAGGACGAACCTTAGTCTCAGTTAGCGATCCTGTCTTGATTGAAGAACAAGCTAATTTAATTCAAATTAACCTTGAAAGTGAAACTCAATTTATCTTCAAACCATGTGTAGATAAATCAGAATACAATAGATCTATTAAACTCCTAGACACCTCAGGAATGGTTTCACTGGAAGAAGCAACTAGAAAATCTGTGAATACAGTGTTTGCACAACTTGCCTCAGAGCTTGGTGGAGAAAAACTGTCCAGTACGGCCAACAGAATTGGCATAGAGTCAGAATTAGATCCTGTAATCTCGTTAACTCTTGGTGCTGGAGCTGTAACTCCAATTGAACTGGCTTCAGCATATTCTTCCTTCGCAAATAATGGATACTTAGCACCTACGTACTTAATTGATAAAATAACTGACTCTAATGGTCAGATACTTTATCAACACATCTCATCCCAAAGAGTAACGATTCCTGACCCTGGAGCAGCAGCAGCAGTAAGAAAAACTCTTGAAGTAGCAGCTCAGTACGGTACGGGAACTAGAGCCGTACTTGATGACAGACCTATTGCTGGTAAAACTGGGACTCATCAAGGATTTAGAGAAGCATGGTTTATTGGATTTATTCCTCAATATACCTCCTCTGTATGGATTGGCTTTGCAGAAGAACAGCTCCCCCTTACAAATGTTGAGATTAATGGGGAAGTTGTATCAAGTGTTTCTGGTGGACGAGTACCAGCACCTATTTGGAAAGAATTTATGGAGAAAGTTGTTGAGGATTTACCAATTGAAGAGTGGCCAGCTGATCCAAGTGATATTGATAAATATTATGAAATTCCAACAATTGAAATACCTCAGTTACTAGGACTTAATATCATCGATGCTGAAGAAATTGCATTTTCTGGATATATATTACCAACAATAAAGCTTATTGATTCTGAAGAGGCCCCGGGATTAGTTCTTACCCAGAGTATTGAAAGTGGAGAAGAGATGCCTGAGGGGACAGAAGTTGTACTTGAAGTTTCTGGTACAAAATTTACAGCTGCGATTCCGAATATACCTCCTTGTACCTATACGAAAGATGAAGCAGAAGTTTTAATCAAAGACTTTATGAGAGAAACAAGTGTTATCTTGTTCTTGAAAAATTCATTTGAAGAATCTGAGATACCAGATTGTCAGGGCAAGGTTATTGGAACAAATGTAGCACAAGGTGGAACAGTTTCTACAGGAGATAGCCTAATTTTTATTGTTGCTAACTCTCAGAATGAGTCTTAGCTAATTCTTTAAAGAATTCGAATAAAGTCAATACTGAAAACCCTGTTGCACCTTTTCTATTGCTTGCTCTAGCTGGTCCAGCTATATCAAGGTGAACCCAATCTAAGTCTTCTACAAAATTTTCAAGAAGAAGTGCTGCCGTTATTGCTCCTCCAAAGCGTCCACCAGTATTTTTCATGTCTGCAATATCAGATTCTATTAATTTTTTATATCCTTCATGCAGGGGCAGAGGATAAAATTCTTCTCCGGATGTTTCTGTAGACTTGATAAAAATATTTTCTATATCTTTATTATTTGAAAAAATAGCTCCAATATCTAATCCTAACGCTACATAAGATGCACCAGTTAAGGTTGCTACATCACAAATTAAATCTGGTTTTTTTTCAGAGGCATATGCAAGAGCGTCAGCCATAATTAATCTTCCTTCTGCATCAGTATTTAATACTTCAATTGTTTTACCATTTCTTGCAGTTAAAACATCCCCTGGTCTAATGGCACTACCGCTGGGCATATTCTCTACAACTGGAGTGAGGACTGTTAAGCCTACATTTATTTTATGTTTTGAAACTAAACTCATTACTCCCCAAGCAGTTGCTGCTCCTGCCATATCAGTTTTCATTGTCTCCATTCCAGCTGGAGATTTTAATGAAAGCCCGCCTGAGTCAAACATTACACCTTTCCCGATTAGTGCAATTTGAAAATCTGCCTCTTTGTTGTATTCGCCCACTAAAAAGTAAGGTTTTCTTTCAGATCCCTTAGCAACTCCGAGAACAGCTCCAAAATTATTTTCTTCAAGCCATTCTTCGTCATGAATGTCGAGATTTATCTCGGTATTTAAATTTTTTATATTTTCCATAAAAAATTCAGGAGTTTTGTCAAGAGGTGGTGTGTTGATCATATCCCTAACCCAAAATACAGCTTCTTTTTTTAATTCATTACTTTGAATATCTAAGTCTTCAGAGAAATTGAGCTGGATACTTTCTTTTGTTTTTTTTGTTTTGTAGGAGTCAAAGTTGTACTCTGAAAACATTATCCCTTGAATTAAAAGTTCTTTGTTTCCCTCAAAATTAATGATTTCGATTGTTGCACTACTTTGTATTCTTTTTCCAATTAAATAACCTAACTCTACGAGATCCATACTTTCAATATCCTCAGAAGAGACAAGAACTGTTTCATTTCCTCTTGAAGACAAAGATGGAGGCATCAAAAGGACTTCTTTTGGTTTTCCTTCAAAGCCGTGAGTTGTTATGTACTCACTGAATGTTTTTGAATCGACTATGAATTCATCTTTGTTCTCAAACTTTTTACTAAAAAATAATATATCCATTTTCATTTAATTACTCGGTGTCCAATCTTTTTCAAAATCTCTCGCAAGCATCCATAGATAATCTGAAAGCCTGTTGAGGTACTTTACTACTATAGAGTCTTCTATTTCAAATGCATTTTGCCAAGTTACACATTTTCTCTCCGCCCTTCTTGAAACAACTCTTGACCAGTCAATTTTAGAAGAGATTGCATTCTCTCCGGGCACTACAAAAAAGTCAGGAATACCATTCTTATCTTCAAGTTGGTCAATCATTTCTTCAAGGTTTGTTACCATTTTTTCATCAACTAATGTTTTACCAGTTTCAAGTTTATTTCTATTTTCTTTGGTTGTTGCTAGTTCTGCTCCGACAATGAATAGCTCTCTTTGTATTTGTAATATAATTTCTTTAACCTCAGAAGGAAGTCCGTCTTCAGCTCTTATAATCCCAAGTGAAGCAACAAGTTCATCTACAGAGCCATAAGCTTCTGGTGCTAAATTGTCCTTAGATACAGAATCTCCATAAAGAAGTCTTGTTTTTCCTTTATCACCATTTTTTGTATAGATTTTCATATTATTAGCATAGTGTCAAGGCAAAAGTATAAGGGTTCCTGTGCCACCAAGTGAGACAAGAAGTGAAAGATAACTTAGACCTGTAGCAGCCATAACTCCAGTGTATGATTTCTCATTTAATGATTTTAATGAACCTAATGAAAGTATTCCCGAAGATACGTATAAACCCAGAATAATATTTCTATAAAAAATTGATAATTCTTCTGAAGCAAATCCCGTTAAAAGCAATAAGCAAAGAACAGCTGCAATGAATATTGATGATCTAGCAATATTTTTCATACCGATTCTAGTAATTGTTGGGTCAACTAAAAACCAGTGACCAATCATCATCAGTGAAAAGATGCCACTGACAAGTGTTATGGGTAAAATAGTCCAAATTAAGTTTTCTGCACCTGTATTAAATGCACTGGTGATTAAAACTATAAAGCTAGTAAAAAAAGAGAAGTGACTTAAATTATTGTTCTTGTGGAGTAAAACTGATCCAAGAACTGCACAGCCAGCTATTACAAATAGATTAAAATTTATAAATAAAATTAAAGAAATTACCCCGATGAATAGCATGCTGAAGCCTTTTTTAGGGTTAGTTGAGTATCTGATGTACCAAAAATAAGGAATACTCAATATTAAAACAAGATAGATAAATGTGCTCAAATTCATACTCCTTTTACAATAATGTATGTATGGCTAATGAAAAAAATAAAATAGACATATTTATATCTTTACTTTTAGGTCTTGGAATACTCTTAGTAACTGGATGGAGTAAATTAGATACTATATTAAGTAAAAATCTTGTAATTTCACTTCTGATTTTCACCTCATTATCATTCTTTTCTCTAAAGGCTTATTCGTCATATAAGTACCTTTCCATCCTTATGTTTTTAAGCATTTTTCTTCTATCTCCACAAGTTTTTGCAAGTAGGCAAGGAGAATTATTTCCTGTTACATATATAGTATTTATGATTTATTTCTCATTGGTTCTCGGAAAGTATATGTATAAAAAATGGAAA
>ENA-OWPI01002910-OWPI01002910.1-marine-metagenome-genome-assembly--contig:-NODE-2910-length-15321-cov-7.489438_pt1 | contig 15321 bp, 11 predicted proteins | sample MGYA00238138_ERZ651775 | MGnify/ENA primary metagenome ERZ651775 (study PRJEB26906, sample SAMN06265043) | marine metagenome | isolation source: Helgoland LTER site | place: Germany:Helgoland, sampling...
TCTTTTTTTGCAAAAGATGAATATCTCAGGGGGTGATGGAGAGAAAGGTTTGGTAGGGCACATATTGAATTTTGTGTAAAACATTAGGAGCGACTTTGGTCATAAGTAAATTGTATTACTATTTTCAGTATTACTATCTTCAACATATATATCTTACTCCACCCCACTCTCCACCTCACTCTCAATATCACTCGGTACCACGCTGCTACCCCCCACCACGCTGCTACCCCCCACCACGCTGCTACCCGAGGAACTCCCCCTCCGGGACTCCCCACTATCCTTACTCTGACTCGTCGTCCTTTTAAACGTACTGGCAACTTTGTCGTACACTTTTTGTCCCATAGTCCTCTCCCCCGCCGTACGCAACGGCTTCACGGCCCTCACTTGACAGAAACTGATTGCGATCCGCGTCCCGTGCGTCCCAAACCACCCCATGTTCCAGTAGGCGACCGAAAACCAAATGCGGCCCATCGCGGCGAAATATACGCTGACAATGATGTTCGCTACCATGAAGACCGCAGAAAACATTAGCCATTTTCCGGTCTTCATCAATCGACGCTTCGCCTCGACCAGCTTCGGGTCTTCGCTGGTGTTCATACCCCCTTCGATCGCCTTTATTGTAGTCCTCAAAGCCCCGAAGGTCTCCTTAATGAACAGACAGCTCGCAATTGCTTGCCCGATGATGAACGTCGCCCCGTTGATGGCCGTCGCTCCGGGCCCGATCAAGTGAGTTGCCACCCAAGTGAAGACGTCGAATAGGGAGAAGAGCGTCACTCCGGCGAGCAGACGCTTGCTCATCCGCTTTTTCTCTTTGTTCTGACTCTTCCTCATCGCTGATGAGTATTGTTTCTTTATATCGAACCAGAAGCTCGCCGTCAATAGTGTCGTCGCGAAGGACAATCCACCGATCCCGAGGTAAAACCCCTGCAAATGGAGCAAAGTCCCCCTCGCGAAGTGACCGGTTGCCAAGTAATAGATTACCAACATCCCCTGCGCGGCCATCTCCATCATGAGCATCAAAACCACGACGGGGGACTGCTTTGCCCCCTCTTTCTTTCTTTCGTTCAGCAACGATTGGAAAGCGAGGAGCCCCGTGTAGCCGGCCATGACCGGCAAACAGACGGAGAACAGCGAGATGTACCCAAATGAAGGGTACACATCCTCGAGCCAAGTGTTAGCGTCGATCGTGATGCTAAAGTTGTAAACTAGGCCGACGTTTCGCGATTCTTCCTCAAGCCCGCTTACGCTGGCGCCCAAAATGGAGCATTTCAGATCCGGGGGTGCGGTGTCGTCAACAGACGTTTGATACAACGCGCTGAAGCGTCCTGGGAGCTCGCACTGCTCGCACTTGTCGCCCACAACGCCGGGGAACACATCAATGACAGCAGCAGCCTTTGCAGCTTTGCTAATCTTCCGCATTGAAAGGTTGCGGTTTACCGTCGTTGTCGCGCTCTCCTCTGGGCAAAGCTGCTCGACGACAGTATACTCCAATAGTTTACCGGTCGTCGTAGGGAATGCGTCAGGCTCGCCTGCACAGAACTTCTTTAGCTGCGCAACATCGAGGTCCTCATCAAGAGGGAAGGTGGCAAGGCTGGCGGTTAGCTCCATAACGCCATCGGCGTTCTCCGCGAAGTAAGAGTAGTCTGCGGGCCATGAGGGGCGGTTGAGCACGCAGGAGGCGGTGGAAGTCGAGCCATGAAGAGCTAACTTTGAGAATGCCAACAATAAACTGTTGACGAGGACGAGGAGGGTCAAGCAGTTCGGCATTACGATTTGAGTGTGGGGTAGGGAGAAGTTGAGGGGGATGGGTGGAGAAATGCGTGTTGGAGAATTTGAATTATCTAACTGTGACAGTTTAGAACTAAAATAAATAGCCAAGAAGCTCAACTGAAACAGAAGGGTGGTCCAAACTCCTCCCAGACAAACTCTAAAGTAGTTTCCGCTCACGTGGTGTTCCCGGTTACTCTACTTTGGCTGCCCGTAACTAAATGTGAATTTACTGGGTGAATTTGGGCTATCAAACACTTTTCACTATTGGCTCCGGCCCGAAGTAACTACTAGTCCGCTTAACCCTTCCTATATTAGTCATTTTTTTTTGGCAATTTAGTCAAAAATTTAGCCGACCCTCTATCGCGGCCAAAATGAAGCGTAATAACTTCTTTAATGGCGCATCGCTCTCTAAAAGCCCATGGACGTTCGATAAGTGCGACAAAATATTTAAAGACACCGTTAATCAAGACGACTTTTTTGCAAATACGGGTGGTTTCATTCCAGTGCCTGCGAGCACACAACAAGAACTAATTGCCTCAAGCAAAGCCAAAGAGAGAGATTTAGCCAAGCCCGGGCAACCAGAAGACTTCGATGCCGCAGCTAAACAGGAGCTGGAGACTGAACGACTGACCAAAAACGGAGAATCCCTTGATCTCTGCATCAACTTGTTGTCAAGGGCCAATGAGTTACACACTATATTTGTTAAAGATATGAATTGGACGAAGGCTAAATCTACAAAAGAATGGAAGATGAAGCTTGAGTGCATTGTCCATAAAGACGACCAGAGCAGTGATGAATTTGCACGAAAACGCCAAAAGACAGGAGACTCTTCTCCCCCAAATCCAGTGGTGAAGCCCCCTGAAACAACAGAGACCTCATTGACGGTGGGCAGGTCATCGTCGTCGGCGTCATCCTCGTCGGCGTCATCCTCGTCGGCGTCATCCTTGTCGGTGGCGGCGACGACTGCTTTGACTTCTTCTGACGGCCTCCCATCAACCCTCACCGCAAAAGGGACTCTTTCTGAACCAGTCGCGGAGGGATCACTCTTGTTCCCCCTTGTGAGTGACAAGGCACAAAGGGGGAAGGGGGCGACGCCCTCCGGGAAATCATTTGAGCCTGCCAAGCCGAAGAAAAGAAAACTTTCTCAGCAAAAATTTGACGAGTTGATTGGGAAATCTAAAACGTACAAGTGTAACAACAAGGGGATGGGAGAGTTGTATGGGAAGACATTCGAAAACGTGTCTTGCAAATCCCAAGGCCTTGAGTTGCGGGATCGGGAGATTGTCTGTACGATATGCAGCTGTCCGGTGGAAACCGGCAAGCTGATGCAGCACTGCTATGGAACGGTAAAACATTTTACGGCAATTCAGAGCGGTGAACTTCAAAAGCGGAAGATGAAATCTAATTCTATTACGAAAGCGGTTCAACAACAGGTGTCCGATTTTGGTCGGGTTGGAGGGTCCTTAACTCTGGCTGTAAATGAACTTCGGACAACATTTCTCAACGCGATGTGGGAACTTGGCACGTCATTAAACTCTTTTGCTGGGTCGGCTCTCAAAAAGTTGTTTGAGAATGGGCATATGAAGCAATTGGGCAGTGTCAAAAATCTTCATGCCAGTGTCGGGCCTGCAGCACTTGACATTCAAAACAAGGGCATAATCTACGGCGTGATCAGAAAGTGCAGCAAGATGTTCAGTGTAGTCATTGACGGGACGGGCCTTGATGAATCTTGTGAGTGCGTCGTCCTTCTGTTTGTTGACAAAAAACTCAGGGTCCGTCAGTTTTTGTGGAGGATTGCTTTGCACAAGAAGGGCTTGAAACATGACGAGATGGCGGAGCTGCTTTCTAAAGTGCTTCAAGAGGGTGGTCTCGACCTAAACAATGTCCTTAATATAATCGCCGACCGAGCGAGTGTCAACTTGGCAACCGTTAACAAACTCAAGGAAGATGGGCACAATATTGAGTATGTTGGATGCGTCTCCCACACCCTCTGCCACGTTGGCGAGAACATGAATTTCACGGTCATGAGAGAGTTTGGTCAGAACATCAACGCAACCATGGTGCATCCCGGCTGCAAGGCAAGAATGAACTTTCTGACGGAGTGTGGGGAGAGATATTTCCCTTACGGTCAAACTCGATGGTGGAGCCAGCACGAGAAGGGGGTCCAGTTTAACAAGATTGGTCTCGCAAAAATCATGAAATACCTGAGGTTGAACGAGGCCAATGAAGCATCCCAAGAGACGACGAAGAAGGCACTCGCATTATTAGAACGACACGAGGTGCAAGCTCTTCTACCCGTTGAGATGATTATTTGGAAAATTTGGGGAAATGTTTTGACAAAAGCCACGTACAACCTAGAGGGTGACAATCCTTTGATTTTTGTTGCTGATGAGGAGATGGCGAAAGTGGAGCTTGCACTCGACGACGTTGCTATAACTAAGGAATTGGAGGAAGCAATTGACAGGGGTGTTGAATTGATGAAGGAGCCGCTTAAACATCACCGCGACATAATTGCGGACGCAGACGCTGCACGCAGAACTGCAAACGACGTTCTCGAGACGAAGAAGAGGGCATTAGCTGGTGCACGTCAGGAGAATGTCGTCCGTGCGAACTCGGGGGTTAGGGCATCAAACCGGGCGAGGACGCAAAATCAGAATTACAGACAAGCTCCTGCTGACATGACTGATTTGGGAGCTGCTCAGCAGGCCGCAAAAAACGCGAGGATCAAGAGTGCTAAATTAGAAATGGAAGCACAGCAGAAAATTGCGAATAGTCTAGAGAAGGTACACAAGGATGCAGAGGAGGCTCTTAATAAATTTAAAGCCGAGTTTCCTGCGACAAAAAACGACTTTCGTCTGCACATGAAGAAAATCATTGGAGGGGCCAAGGAATATTATGACGCTCTCTTCAAAAGATTGGGTGGGAAGATGTTTGAGCAGCGCCGGGCAATGGAGGCGGCTGGGTTATTTAACACTATGGCGTGGGGAGCTGATAATATGGAATTGAGAGGCTACCTAGAGAAATCGATCGATGATCTGAAGTACTTTGGTTATGAGAAATTCACAGAGGAAGGTCATCCTCTTCAGTTACGGATGAAGTGTGAAATCGAGGAGGTGATCACTAAATGGAGGGAGACTGATTCAGCCAACTTCTGGGAGAATGATCCTTTGTCAGCAGATTTTGAACGTCAACGGAGGAATTATCTTGAGAGACAGAGAAAAAAAAATGGCAACGACGAAAATGAGGATGAGGACGACCTCGAGGACGACAACGAGGTCATTGACGTAGATGCTGGAGTGCTTGAGCCCCCCCCCCCTACTGAGACTCGGAAGAGGCAAAGGGATTACCACAAACCTTGGTATGAAGTCCCCGGGGAGAAGGCTTCGCAGGATCGCTTACTGGTGGGGCATTAATGTAAGTGACTTTCCTGCTTTCCACGAAGCAGCTCAGTACGTGATTCTCCGCGCTGTCTCTAGCGCGGCGTGTGAGCGTGTCTTCTCCGTAGCAAAACATGTGTACGAGTCATGTGGTGCTGCAATGAGTGAGAGTGTTTTCAATGGCCGCGTGCGAGCAAAATACAACAAGAACAAGGTGCCAGACTTCGGTGAAACGAGAGAACGTGTAAGAGAGACATATGGATACAACGCGATTCACCTTCTGGCAAATTAAATTGCCGCTACCAAACGAACAGACAGGAAGAGCGATCAAACCAAGGCTATTCACCCTGCTAACAGGTCCAGACATGATGCTATTCGCCTCTATTCTGTTGACAGAGTTAGGCCAAATTGTACAAGACAGCGGAGAAGGAGAAGTGGTTCGATATCACAAAGACCGACGATGAGTATCTTCCTCTCGAAGTGTTTCAGGCTGAGGGCGGGAATCTTCGACGTCGTAGGAGTAGCGTGAGAGTGCGCGATTTAATGGGGCTCGAACTCATTGAAAAGAATAAGAGTATGGTTTTCCCGGCGCCCTCGCAGGACTCCGAACGACAGCAACAGGAACCACTGCACCAACAGCTTGTTCTGGCAAATTTCACGTCACGCACCACGAGGAAAAGTCAGACCAGGGATGCTTGGCTGAAGCTCGGCGAGAATATATACGAGAAGAGGAGCAGCAACCACAAGAGTAACTTCATTCACATCCAACGAATTTTCAAGGAAACCAAGGAGCTTGTCTCTCCATTGCTGGAGCTTTGTCCGAAGTTTGAGGCGCTGGAAGGGCTCAGCGCTCGGTCGAGAGCGTGGTGATGCCGAGGAGCGGACATGTCTAGGACAAATGCGTCAGCAAACCAATGCCTCGGGGGACAAGGCGCAAGCGGTTTCGGGGTCTGACAACGAGACGGCGCAGACGTGCGTGGCGGCGCTCGCAGGGCAAGGCAATTCTGTCACACATGGGACGTGAAGCGCGAGATGTGGGGAAGCTGGCAGGGCACGGCGATTCTGTCATGAGAGGGACGCTGGCAGTGGCGGGAGCAGGTGATTTTTGAGTTCTAGGGCAAGTCGGTGTGTCGCTGACAGGGCACGGTGAAGGTGTGGGCACGGCGATTATGTAACGAGCGGGAGCAGGTGGTGTCAGGGTCGTTGGACATTTCGGGATGGGAGCAGATGTGCATGACGGGGTGGCGGCCGACGACGCCGCCACCCAGATGGGAACCACGTGAGCCGAGCCGAGGTGTGGCTGTCACGCAACACACTGCCAGGCGCTCTATCGTACTCTTTACCCCAAAACACGCTAATTAACCAAGTAGTCGAAACAACAGTTGCTGGGGTAAAACATCATCATATTCATCTTACAGTCTTTCCCTCTATGGTACACTCTAATAAATACCCTTCTTCTTCCTCTGATCGATTTGTTTTTCCGTCTTCCCCTCCATTGATGTCCTGTTTGTCACTGACTCGCACAGTCTCCTCCTCCAGTCCCTACAATGTCTCTTTACCATCTCCTCTCACCGTCCCAGCTAAGCCTCAATGACTGCTTGCAGGCTCATATCAAAGCCCGCCACCGCAGGCACAGCATGCATCAGCGGGGCCAAGGTTACCCCTGTTGTAGCCATCTTGCTTGTAGTTGTTCACCCACCAGTAGCGGGGCGCGCCGTTGGCGCAGTAGCCAAAATCCTCCCAGAACGAGCAGTCGTAAAGAGCCATGTTAGCGTAGCCAACGAAGTCTGGATTGTCCTGGCAAGTGGCAGTCCCTGCGTCACCCATGTTGTCGATCACGGTCGTCGGGTATGTGTTCGAACCCGCACCGCCAAGCCCGCACATGCCCTTCCCGACAAACTTCTTGTAGTTGAAGGTGTGCCCGTCAATCATGCCCGGCTCGGAGTAACCTCCCGCCATCATAGCCATCGACGAGGACCAGGCGGTGAGCGGGTTAACAACCGGGTTGAGATAAGAGTAACCATGGTCGCACCGGTTCGCCGACACCGTGTACGTCGGCGGGTTTGGCGTGCAGACAGTGTTGCAATTGGATCGACACTGTCCAATGTGGGCGCAGCCACCGTTGCCGGTGACTTCACGTTCTTCGCCAGCACCAGAGCAAGAGCAGGGCGCCACACAGTCACTCCGCCCACACCAAGCGCATTTCCAGTGAACCGTGTTCTGGTTTCGGCAAGTGCAGGACGTCGTGCATGTGCTGGCGTGCGTCGTCTTGCGGATGTACAGCGGGTGCGACCCAGACGGGTGCTCCCACGTAAACCCGAGGCCAGGGACGACGTCCCAGAAGCACGAAATAGTCCAGTCGTGCTGCCACTGCTCGGCGATGACGCGGTAGTGCTCGCCATGGATCGCGCGGGGGTCGGTGTCCTCCATCGAGGCGAACTCGCCGCCGGTGATGAGCGTCACTTGCTTGCCGTGGTCGTGCTTGAGCCGCGAGGCGACCTGGTGCGCCGTCGCGCCGCCAAGGGAGAAGCCGGACACCAGCACCTTGCTGCCCATCTGGCTGGGGTTGATGTTGCCCATTACGTCGTTGGCCTCGTTGTTGACGCCAGAGTGCACACCGCCGCTGAATGAGGTCGAGGTGATGCTGATGTCGTTCATGATGTCGTTGTCGGAGTTGGTGCCCCACAGCTGGAGGGTGTCGAACGCGTCCGACGGGGCCTTGCACGTAAGAAGCTCATCGAAACCGGGGTCGCTCACGATGAAGTTGCCGCCGGTGTTGGGGTACCGATGCTTGCAGCACTCACCCGCAGCCGCAGGGTCGGAGCATGTGGTGGAGTCTCCCTCGTAACCCTCTCTAATCACGTTCTCCTCCGGAACGTTGGCAAGCTTCTCTGTCTTGAAGAGCGCCTGGTACCACTTGCAGCTCTCGGCCTCCAACTGGTTAGCCACCGTCCAGTCGCCAAGACGACGTTCCTCCGCCTCAGCATCGACAGCTGCAGACGCTAGTCGGCGGTTGACAACATCATCGCATTGAGCAGCAGTAAAGTTTGCGACACCAGTAGTGAAGATATCGTCACCAAACTTGCCATGCTCGAATTCTTTGATCGTGTAGTCTCCGAAAGATGCAGGCTCACCATCAGCGTCAAAAGAAACATCAAAGAAAGTTGGACTGCCAGACAGGCTATTAGCCAAGTCAACAGAAGACAACTCCACGTCCCCACAATCAATGAGTTCGAGTCTATCAACATGGGGCCAATGGGTGAAGACAAAAACTTTGTCTTCTCCATTGAAGAAGTTAACCTTGAAGGAATTGCTCACTTCGTCATACTCCCTAAACTCGTACTTGAGCTTGAAGTCCGTTCCACTTGTCCCTGAACCAGGGTCGACACGCGTGGATGTCATAAGAATAGTGGCATTCGGTAGCATGCTGGGGACAGGCATCCAAGTGTCAGGAAGAAATTCGAAGGTCTCGCCATAAAGCTTATGGGAACCATCTATTCCATCCACATGACCGGCACCACCTTGGCCATAGTAGGATGCGAAAAAGAGGCCAGCTCCAACAAACGCAAATGTTGCCGCGACAACTAGCTGGGAGTTCACCATCCTGTACCTTAAACGAGAAAAAAGAAGAATTTGTGTGTAAAAGGTGTGTGAGCGGTTGTGGCAGGAGTTAGCAAGTGAAAACAGCAGGAAGGGCAACAAAAGAAGTGTGGGGAGATAGCGCATGGATTAAAACTGAGCCCGTTGATAGGTAGTAGTGATAGATGGCGAGTAAATCACGTGACCTCAAGGCAGACGAGCGAACACAAAGACAGGAATCGAATAGTAAAAAAAACCCAATAATTGGGTGTTTTTTACCTCCGCTGAGGGAGCCCTATGGGTCGGTTCTATCGTTCTCAATACGAATAGAGCATCGCGCACTTATTCATTTACCTGAAGAAAGTCTTTTATATCTAAATATGCACTTTTTGGGCAAGTTAACAGTGAATGAAGAGAGAGCTTGTTGCGTGCCAGGTCCAACACGAAACACGAATAACACGAAACACGAAATAGCCTTTCGTTTTTTACCCGATTTTTTTTGGCAATTTTGCAATTTTCTAGAAATTTTCTAATAATTTCGGAAATTTAGTCAAAAAATTAGTCGAAAAATAGGGCACCCTCTATCGCGACCAAAATGAAGCTTAATAACTTATTTAATGGCGCATCGCTCTCTAACAGCTCATGGTCGTTCGATAGGTGCGCATAATATTTAAAGACACCGTTAATCAACCCGAATTCTTTGCAAATACGAGAGGTTTCAAACCAGTGCCGGCTGGCGAGCACACAACAAGAATAATTGCCTCAGAGCCAAAGAGAGAGATTTAGCCGAGCCCGGGGGAACTTGAGAGACAGAGAAAAAAAAATAATGGCAACGACGAAAATGAGGATGAGGACGACATGGAGGACGACCTCGAGGACGACAACGAGGTCATTGACGTAGATGCTGGAGTGCTTGAGCCCCCCCCCCCTACTGAGACTCGGAAGAGGCAAAGGGATTACCACAAACCTTGGTATGAAGTCCCCGGGGAGAAGGCTTCGCAGGATCGCTTACTGGTGGGGCATTAATGTAAGTGACTTTCCTGCTTTCCACGAAGCAGCTCAGTACGTGATTCTCCGCGCTGTCTCTAGCGCGGCGTGTGAGCGTGTCTTCTCCGTAGCAAAACATGTGTACGAGTCATGTGGTGCTGCAATGAGTGAGAGTGTTTTCAATGGCCGCGTGCGAGCAAAATACAACAAGAACAAGGTGCCAGACTTCGGTGAATATGAGACGCCACTTTAAAATTAAAAAAGCAAAAGGGAATATGTTTAATAGCTATATTATTCACGCCATACCAGTGATTCACAATGTCGCAATGTCACAATGTCGCACCGCCCTTAGCTCCTAAAATTTTAGAGAGGAAGGGATAATAAGGTGGTCGGGACTCGGGACGCTGGGGGCAAATCTCATGCATCATTTGAGCTTTTCCCTCCTATTTCCTATTTTTTTCTCAAAAAGTGGCTTAAATGAATTTTCTCATGGAATAGAATTGAACGCGCGTACTCGCGATCTCTAATTCCTCAATTAACGAATTTTATGAACTTAGTCAAAAAATTAGTCAAAATGGGAAAATATGGGATTTTAGTCGGATTACTAAGATAGGAAAGGCTACCCGGACTTCTTGCTTGTGGGGAAACTATTTCGAACTAAGAATATCGTCAGCTTTAGAGTTTTTCAGGTTTACTTCTCTGGAAGCGCCTCATTTCAAACCCTTTCTCCTCTCGACCACCAGAAAACAATTTAATATCAGCCCTACCCCAAAAATAACAGCTCTCAAGTTCCCGATTTTCGAAGCATGTCGGCAGAAAATCCCACTATTGTACCCATTCGCAAATCTGCTGGGAGAATCTGGCGCTCTAAGCCAACAGTAACGTCGGATGGTCTCTTATCGGTCTTCATATTCCCGCCTGCAACCTCCACCATCCCCCAGCAATCATTTCTCCTGACTTCCTTTGCAGGGAGCTATGGGTCCAGGCCTCGTTTCAGCGCCACAGATTCACGGGGATCGGTATGGAGCTTTAACCCGGCCGGAAATGAATTCAAGAGGATAGCAACTAGTGGTGGTGGAGGGAGTGGAGGGGTAGGGGTTGGGACAGCATTGTGTTACAAGGGTGGTGGAAGGTAGGTTCAAACGAGAAGATGAAAAAATATATATTTGCTCTCAAAGTTGATGACGACTGGAAGAATGTTCCAATTGCGAATGAATTCGGATTGCTAACACGCTGAAACACAATAATAATTGAACTCAACTATGCGGGGATTTGCAGTACCCCAACCCTAATCACAGGCCACATCACTGGTGCCATAACCCGCATCACACAAGACAGCCAATCTGAGCACCTCACAACCGCCCACAACCGCCCTGTAATCTCTTTGTCGACGTCCTCTTCGTCTACACTCCTTTCTCTGTCGGCTAACTTGGCCAACGTGTGGCGCGACAACGGTTCTCACCTGAAGCTTGTCAGAAAGATGCCCGGGAACTTTACTCAGGGGAAGATCGTACAATCTGCATCTAGTCCGAACGGGACTGGCGGTCGTGAGGTTGCGCTGCTATTCTCGGACTCTACCATCTGCATGTTTGACGCCGACTGTTTTGCCATGACACGCCAGTACATCCTCCCTGCTACCGAGGGAGACGTTCACTTGACTGACTTTGATGTCAGTATCGACGGCAAGTGGCTCGTTGCGAGCGGTCGCAATTCGATGCTCTACTTGTGGGATATGGCGAGCGACGTTTTAGTTCTCATCGCCGAGATGCCCCCGAGCGTAGCTTCTGTCGTTCAGCTGGAGTTCTCCAAGAATTTTAGGGACCCCGAGCCTCTCTATGTGCTTGGTGACGACGGGAGGGTACTGTCATTGACCTTTAACCCCGGAGGCTGCGTAGTCAATTTCGAGATTGTCACGCCTAATCAGACATTCACGCACTTCTCCGCTGATCCTGAAGGGAAATACGCGGCAGGATGCACGAGCACTGGGGAAATTCGTATGTACGATCTTGGTGTTAGCAAGAAGACAGCCCAAGCAGTCCGGGATGCCAGGAAGAGGATGGGAATGAGCGTGGATCAGATAGAGATGTCACTGCACACTCGCACTCCATTTTTTCCGGGAGGTGATCCTGGCTCTTCGCAGCTGAACCACCCCGTTGTATCTCCCAAATCGGCGTGGGCTGCCCATGCAGAGGGTGACAACAGCGACCTTGTGGTTGGCGGCGTGAAGAGCGATCTGATCGAAGGTGTATTCAACCCTCACCTGAAGAGCGAGTCAAGAGCAAAGATGAAAAAACGTCAGATGGAGGAAAGAGGAGAAAGCGTCCTAAGGAGACAGACTATAGACTACCAAAATGCAGAGAAAAAGAAGGGAAAAACGATCAACCGATGGGAACCACTATACCGCTTAGCAAGGCTAGATCCGACCGAGACGAGGCTGAATACTAGGAAACTCAAGAGTTTGTTGGATTCCTACGGCGAATATCCCCAGAAGTACAGGCTGCTGTGTTGGAGATTTCTGCTTCAGCTTCCAGAGAACCACGACGCGTTTGCCACCCTCGCGAATAAGGATATTCACCAGTCTTTCGTTGGCCTAACGGATAGGTACCCATTGAAGAACCAGCGTGTGTTCAAGAAATTCCAGAGCGTATTAAGCGCCCTTGCACACTGGAGCCCGGTGTTTGGCGAGGCAGAATTCGTTCCGGCTCTGGCTTACCCATTCGTCAGTCTATTTCATGTAGACGATCTGGCAGCGTTCGAGACTGTAATGGCGGTCCTTTTGCACTGGGGAGGAAGCTGGCTCCAAACGTTTCCCCACCCACCCATTCCTGCGTTGAATACAGTCGAGCAGATCATTCATAGTGCTGATCCGAAACTGATGTCTCATTTGTGTTCTCTGGGAGTCAGCAGTCAGGTCTATGCTTGGAGTTTGTTAAGGAGCGTCTTCACGGAGGTTTTGAACAAATCAGAATGGCTTCGCCTATGGGACCACCTGTTCACAAATTCACACGACCCTTCTCTCCTTCTGTGTGCCGTTGCTGCGTATAGTGTGTACAACCGCAATGCCTTGATCGCGAGCGTGGACAAGAAGGAAGTAGAGCCTTTTTATCGCCGTCAAAACCCGATCAATATGGGTGACTTTGTACTGCTAATGTACGAACTCCGGAGGAAGACGCCATTGAGCGTATTGCCCAAAGCAGGGTACGAAATGGACCTCATAGGAGGTGGTGGTGGTGATGAGAACGTTGCGGGCGGGGGCAATGGGGCTACCAGGGGCAAAAAGAAGCAGACTAAGGAGGGACGTGACGCAGAGGAGGGTGGAAATGTTCTATCCAGCGTGTTATCAAGCCCGACGACTCCCTGGCCACTACCTCGTGGTATGTACCCTGTCTTTCATGGCTACCCGAAATTTGTCGTGGACTTTCAGATTGCTGAAAGGAACCGGCTTGCGGCCGAGGAGGAGGAGGTCCGCCGAAAAAGGAGGCTGCTGGAAGCACTCGGTGAGCGCTCTAAGGGACTGGCCAACGAAGAAGAAGCATGGCAAAAGCAACAAGAAGCCCTCATTCAGGCAGAAGAGACTCGGCGCAAGACGGCGGAAGAATCGGAGCAAAAGCGGCTGGAGGAGGAAAAGAAACTCAATGATATTAGCCGGGAGCGGCGACTAGCCCAGATCGAGCAGATGGAGGAGGCCGCCCAGAAAGCGATGCAGTCATCGCAGTCTCTCCGAGCTGCGGAGTCAAAACGTATCGACGACGAGATCGAGAGAGTCAAGCAGCGAGCAGAATACCAGCTCAAGCAACGTCAAGAGGAAGAGGCGCTCCTCAATCTGGAAAACCAAACCTCAAACCGAGTTAGGCAGCTCCAGGTTAAAAGGAGCGAAGAAGAGCGATCGAGGGAGCTCAGGAGCGAGCTAAAGAGCAAGGAAGACAAAATGATTCTCGACGACAAGTTGCTCTTTGATAAACTGAAAGTTGAGGACGAAGAAAGACGCCTCGCCGCAGAGATAGAGCGCTCGAAGCGCGAGAAGCTTGTCCAAATTAGGGAGAGTATAAAGACTCAGCATGAGGTTAACCTGAAGTTCGTCGAGGCTGCGGGTGAAAGGGAGACTAAGCTCGCGGAGATTGAGCGAGAGAGGAGGCTCAGACACTTAGCTGAGGACGAGGCAAAGCGTAAGGCCGACGAAATCCTGGAGATCGAAAAGCAAGCCGATTTAGAAAAGCAGCAAGAGGTCGTTGACATGGAACAGCTTGTGGCGGATGCGAGGTCCTGGAGACAGCAACAAGAGAGAGAGAGGATGGGAATGGTTGAGGAAGAGAGGAGGCGCTATATTCTGGAGAGCGAAGTCAGAAGCAAGCGGTTGGAGGAACTCGGAAGGAGCGCCCGCCGCCGAGAATATGAAAAGAAAATGGTGGATCAACAGCAAGGAGATATGGTCAAGACTATGGAGGAGGAGAAACAGATGCAGTCTGTACTTCTTACGATGGAGCAAGATAGGGTGAAGGATAGGCTTCACGAAATGAGAATGCAATTCCAAGAGGAGGAAAGGCGCGAGAGGGCTCAGTTCCAAAATGCACTCCAGGGAGCCGAGGAGCGAATCGTAGCTGAGGAGCGACGGAGATTCATCCAAATTCGAGAAGAACTGAGGGAAAGAGCAGCTGAGCAAGAAAAGGAGATTGCCGCTGCCCACGAGGAGAGGATGCGGAAGCTTGCGGGGGAACAGAAGGAGGAGATGGACAGGATCAAGGAGATGATTCGGAAAAAAGTTCAACTCCAAGAGGCAAGCTCGCTGAGTAGTAAGTACACGGAGGGGGGAGGGGGGGAGGGGGGGGAGGTGCTGAAGAGGGCGAGGGCGCAGCTCGAAAAGGGTTCCAAATAAATTTAGCGTATTGATACTGTTGTTTGGTAAAAATAGTGTAAATGAAAAAGTGTTTCGACTGAGGAACTGAGGAACTGAGGAACTGAGAAGAAAGTATCTATTTGTTGTCGAGGGGACAAACAGCGCGTGCTTTAATGCTAAACTGTCTCATCCTCACGGAACAATGAGCTGGATCCCCAACACAAGCCTCACAAGATCTAAACTTGTTAAAATTAGCATCCCGCACCCGCTCGCATATACCAGCGAGTCCCAACTTGTCATGCTGTTGTTATCCTCCAACCAGTAAAACATGGGGAAGGAGAATACAAAATATATCCCGTAAAATGCGCTTCCGACGGTATACGCCATGAATTCGTCTTCGAATGAGTAATAGGGGAAGCTGCTGATCGTTAGGGTTTCCATGAAGGCAGTGAAATAACTCAGAGCAAAGACTACTGTCCAAAAGAGCAGCGTTTTCGCAGTTGACTTTTTGTACCTCCTCTCAACGAACCGTAGGCAGCAATTTGATAGTGTATGGTAGCTCGTAAAATAAAAATGGGTTGCGAAGAACAAACAGATTGGGACTGAGTTCAGCTTGTGGGAAGGAAAAGTGTACTACAGGGCGAGAGGGGGAGAGAGGGGGAGAGAGGTGAAAAAAAAAAAATCATACGGCACCAAGGATCCACTACGCTTCTTAACTATGAACCACAGTTTGCAAACTGCTGGTACTAATTTTACAAGACAAATATTGTACCA
>ENA-OWPI01002912-OWPI01002912.1-marine-metagenome-genome-assembly--contig:-NODE-2912-length-15319-cov-4.313345_pt1 | contig 15319 bp, 14 predicted proteins | sample MGYA00238138_ERZ651775 | MGnify/ENA primary metagenome ERZ651775 (study PRJEB26906, sample SAMN06265043) | marine metagenome | isolation source: Helgoland LTER site | place: Germany:Helgoland, sampling...
AAAACACTTGGTATTATTGGTTTTGGAAGAATTGGTCAAGAAGTTGCTAAAATTGGAATTGGAATTGGAATGAATATCATTTTCTTTGACAAACTTAATAATGAAGTTAGCCTAACATTGAACTTTTTTGATGGTCAGAGTAAAACATTTAATCTTTCTTCTTCCTCATATAAGGATTTATTAAAGTTATCAGACTTTATTACTGTTCACATTCCAGCTTCTGATAAATATATAATCGACTCTAATGAATTTTCACAAATGAAAAATGGTGTTGGAATACTTAACTTATCTAGAGGTGGAATACTTAACGAAGAAGAACTTCTTAAAAATATAGAAACTGGAAAGGTCTCTTTTGCTGGTATTGATACATTTGAAAATGAACCTAAGCCAAGTATAAAAATTCTTATGAATTCTAGCATATCTCTAACTCCTCATATTGGAGCAGCTACAAATGAAGCTCAAGATAGAATTGGTGTTGAACTTGCAGATAAAATTAATGAGATTCTAGGATGATGAAAAAACTAAAAGAGAGATGGGGAATAACATCTAACTTTCAAATAGCTATAATTTTTATTGTTTTTGGTATTACTGGAACTACTAGTGCTTATATTTCTGGTCCACTTACAGAATCTATAATTGGTGTTGATAGCAATCTACATCCAATATTAAAGCTGATAATAAGAATTATAATATTGACTCCAATTTACCAGGTACTTCTTCTATTTTTTGGTTTTGTTTTCTTCCAATTTAACTTCTTTTTTAAGTTTGTAAAGAAATTCTTATCCTTCTTTGGTTTTGGATTCTTATTCAGAGATTAAATCACTAAAATTTGATTTTAATTTTGCAAGTTTTGGGTTAATAACTGCTTGACAATAAGTGTTTTCAGGATTTTTTGTAAAGTAATCATGATGGTATTCTTCAGCAACATAAAAGTCTACAATATTATTCACTTCAGTTACAATCTTATCTTCAAAAATGTTTTCCATTTCGAGATATTGAATAAAATCGACAATTGAAGATCTTTCCTCTGAATTACAAAATATTGCAGACCTATACTGAGAACCTACGTCTGCACCTTGTCTATTTATAGAAGTTGGATCATGAACAACGAAGAAAATACTTAAGATTTGTGAAATATTAATATTTTCATCATATTCAATCTTAACTACCTCAACATGATTTGTGTATCCTTCACAAACCTCTTCATAAGTTGGGTTTGGATTGTCACCACCCATATAACCGGGTGAAATTGAAGAAATACCTTTAACTCTTTTAAATACGGATTCAATACACCAAAAGCAACCTCCTCCTAAATATATGACTCTATTCATTTTCAGATTTTAAACTAAAAGATTAATATTGTAAAAGTATGGAAATCTTATTATCAGCTAAAAATATTTCAAAAACATTTCAAGGAAAAAAAGTTCTTGACAATATAAACATTGAAATAAAAAAATCAGAAGTTGTTGCAATTTCAGGAATGTCTGGTGCAGGAAAGACTACTTTATTAAATATCCTAAGTACACTTGATAAACCTGATATGCAAAATAATTCTTCACTGTTTATAAATAATCAAGATGTTTTTAATTCAGATAACAACAAGCTTTCAATTCTTAGAAATCAAATGATTGGATTTGTTTTTCAATTTCATGAGTTGATACCTGAACTTAATATTTTAGAAAATGTATGCCTTCCAGCTTGGATAAAAAAGGATGATAATGCTGAAATTAAAGCTAAAGAATTGTTAGAGTACTTCGGTTTAATTGATTTTCTTCATAAAAAACCTTCAACTCTTTCAGGTGGCGAAAAACAAAGAGTTGCTATTGCTAGGTCTTTAATTAACGAACCTAAAATTATTTTTGCCGATGAACCTACAGGTAATCTTGATTCTAAGAATTCAAAAATCCTTTTTGACTTATTTTTTAAATTAAGAGATGACTACAACTGTTCTGTTGTTATTGTAACACATAATGAAAGTAATGCAAATATTTGCGACAGAAAACTTATGATAGTTGATGGGAAAATTAAAAATTAGTATTCCAGATTTAAAAGATTTTCTAGATGAGAAATCTGTTAAATATGAGTCTAAGTCATTTATTAAAGATGATCCAATTCTTATCCCCCATCAATTTACTAATCAAAAAGATATAGAAGTTTCAGCCTTTTTAACATCAGTTATTTCTTGGGGTAACAGAAAATCAATCATTAACAGTAGTAAAAAAATAATTGATTACATGGATAATTCGCCATATGACTTTATTATAAACCATACCAATAAAGATTTAAATAAAACTAATAGGTCCATTCATAGAACTTTTAATTTAATTGATCTTAATTATTTTATTAGATCCTTAAGAAATATTTATAAAGAATATGGGGGTATTGAAGATATATTATCAAATAAAAATAACGGTGATAACTTACAAGAACGAATCTCCTCATTTAAAGAAATATTTTTTTCTTTAGATTACCCTGATCGAACTAGAAAACACCTTCCTTCACCACGCGATGGATCTAGTGCTAAAAGGTTTAATATGTTTCTAAGATGGATGGTAAGAACAAACGAACGAGGAGTAGACTTTGGCTTGTGGACTAAAATAGATAGATCTGAGTTGTCTTTGCCTTTAGATGTACATACTGGCAGAATAGGAAGGGATTTAGGCTTATTAACTAGGAAGCTTAATGACTATAAGTCTGTAAAAGAAATTGATTTAAGATTAAGAGAAATGGATCCTATTGATCCTGTTAAATATGACTATGCTCTTTTTGGACTTGGAGTATATGAAAATTTTTAACTTAAATAATCTCTAAGAATTAAATAAGTTTAGTTAATTTTGTTAAATTCTTTTCTAGATGAGTATACTCATAAAATCCGCAACTTTAGTAGATAGTAAGAGTAATTTAAATTTCAAACAAAAAGACATTTTAGTCAAAGATGGTGTTATTGTTGACATAGCTGATTCTATTGACTCAAAGGCTAAGCTTGTTCTTGATTATGAAAATCTTCATGTTTCAAGAGGTTGGATGGATACTTCAGTAAGTTTTGGAGAACCAGGATATGAAGAAAGAGAAACTATTTCAAATGGTTTAAATACCGCTGCTTCTTCTGGGTTTACATCTATTCTTCTAAATCCAGACTGTAATCCTTTGGTAGATACCCATTCTGCTGTTGAATTTTTAAAGAAAAAATCAACTAAAACTACTACTAAAATTTATCCTGTTGCAAACCTTACATCTAATTCAAACGGTAAAGATTTAGCTAGCCTATATGATATGAAACTTGCTGGAGCTGTTGCATATGGTGATTATAAAAAACCAATAATTGATTCATCAATATTAAAAATTGCATTAGAATACACAAAAACTTTTGGCGGGAGAGTTATTTCCTTTTGTCAGGATGAATTTTTATCACAAAATGGAGTAATAAATGAGAGCATTGTAAGTACTGAACTAGGACTTAAAGGTATTCCTGATATCTCTGAATCAATTAATATTTATAGAGATATTCAAATCTTAAATTATACTAATGGTAAACTTCATATTCCTTATGTTAACACAAAAAGTGGTGTCGAGTTAATTAGAGAAGCAAAAAAAAGAAATTTAGACATAACCGCAAGCACTAGTTTACCACACATTATATTCTCAGATAAAGATGTGAAAGATTTTAATACTAACTTTAAGATTAACCCTCCTCTAAGATCTAAAATTGATTGTAAATCAGTAAAAGAAGGTTTAATTGACGGAACAATAGACTTTTTAACCAGCATGCATGAACCTTTAGACTTAGATAACAAAAAAGTTGTATTTGATCTTGCTTCTCCTGGTTCAATTGGTCTCGAATCTGTTTTTGGTAATATGTGTAATAATTTTACACTCGAAAAAACTATTGATATATTGACTAGAAATAAATCAATTTTTGAAATTGAAGATCATCCCATTGAGAAAGGATCTTTTGCAGATTTAACATTATTTAACCCAGATAAATCATATGAATTTTCAAATGAACATATCTTATCTACATCAAAGAATTGTGCTTACTTGGGTAGTAAACTTAAAGGAATTGTATATGGATCAATTAATAATAACAATTCTACATTGAATAGTTTATGGACTTAGATTTCCTAATTAGAAGACCAAATAATGGTCAAAATAAAAATGGATGTATTTTCTTATTTCACGGTTATGGAAGTAATAAAGAAGATCTATTTTCACTAGAACAATATCTTCCTAAATCTCATACAATTATTTCTTTAGAAGCTCCATTAAAACTTCCTTTTGGAGGTTTTTCTTGGTTTAACATAGACTACACAGATGTTATAGAAAATAACTTAGATAAGCGTTATAAGGAAATAAATGATAGCATAAAGAACATAATAGATAATATTGATAAGCATATTGAAAATGAGAATTTAAACAAGGATGACATTTCTATTCTTGGATTTAGTCAAGGTGGAAGTATATGTTGGAAACTTGGACTTGATTATAGTTCTAGGTTTAGGAGAATAATTCCCATGAGTTCATTCATACACCCCTCCTATTTAAATAATAAATTAGAATTTTATAAAGATTTGCTTATCTACTCCTCTCATGGTTTGCAGGATGATGTTATTCCACTTGATTTAGTAGAAAATTACATTTTAGAATTATCAAGAAATAATACATTAACTTTTGAAAAATATAATTCGGGACATACTATTAATCAAAGGAACTTATTAAGCCTTATTGAATGGTTAAGTAAAACAAACATTTAATTTATTTCTAAAACTAAACCATCATAAGCTAAGCTTACAGATTCTGGAAGTTTATCACAAACTTCTTTATGAAAACCCATATTATGACTAATATGAGTGAAATATGTTTTTTTTGGATTAATAGAATTAACAATATCTAAGGCTTCTTCTATATTAAGATGAGATGGATGAGGTTCATATCTTAAAGAATTTATTACAAGAGTATCCAGTTCTTTAAGCTTTTCTAATTCAATTTCTGAAATTGTTTTAACATCAGTTAAGTAGGCAAATTTTCCTATTCTAAAACCTAATACAGGTAATCTTAAATGAAGAGATTCTATTGGTGTAATATTTAAACCAAAAAGATTAAAATCATTCTCTTTATTGATCAGATTAACTTCAAAATCTGGTGCTCCTGGATATTTCTGCTTTGGATCAAAGATATATGCAAATCTTTCATGAAGTGACTCTAAAACCCTTTTATGAAGATAGATAGGGATTTTTCCTTGTCTAAAAAAAAATGGTCTAACATCATCAATTCCAGTGGTATGATCGGCATGTTCATGGGTGAATATTATAGCATCTAATTTCCTACAGTTAGTTCTTAACATTTGCTGTCTAAAGTCAGGGCCACAATCTATAACAAAATTATAATTATCATATTCTATCAATATTGAAGATCTGAGTCTCTTATCACGTGGATCCTTACTAAATGAGACAGGATGGTCACTTCCAATGACAGGTATACCTTGTGAAGTGCCGGTTCCTAAAAAAGTTATTTTAAGCACACATAAATCTATGATATTTTATTCTCTTTTATTAAACAATCTTTGTAATTTTACAAAAAAATCGATGAACATAATTCTTCCAGGAGACAAGGATTACGAATCAAGACCTTCAGTACAAAGAAAATCTCTCAGAATTAATCTTAATGAGAATATTTACGGAACTTTTGTTGAAATAGGAGCCGGTCAAGAAGTAGCTAGAAACTTTTATCGTGTAGGTGCTGCCTCTGGTACAATTGCTAAATCTATGAGTGCATATGATAAATCTTTCAGTGATAGTATTTATGGTAAGGAAGATAATGGAAGATATGTAACTCAAAATCGTCTTGATAAAATGTTAGACCATGAGATGAATCTTCTTGAAGAGAGAATTTCTAGGGATAAGAATCCAGATAAATTCTTTTTTGTCTATGCAAACACAGTTGCTACTATTGATTTTGCTAAGAAATTTAAAGGCCATGGCTGGATGGGAATAAAGTTTCAAACCAACCCCAATGATGAGTATTCTGAAATTAAACTTCATTTAAGATTTCGTCAAAATGAAGCAAAACTTCAACAAGAAAGCCTAGGAATCATGGGTGTAAATCTTATTTATGGTGCTTTCTATAAACACAATGAACCCTTAAAATTAATGAAGTACTTAACTGATCACCTTGATGATCAATCAATTGAAATTGATACTATCAATTTTAGTGGACCTTTATTTAAGGATGTTGATAATAGATTAATTAGCCTTGAGTTAGTTAGATTAGGGATGACAGATGCTGTAATATTTGATGAAAATGGAACAAATGTTCTTCCAGCTCAAGTATTATATAAAAAAAATATTCTAACTCTTAGGGGTAGTTACAGACCAATCACTAAAGTTAATGAAGAAATGTTCAAGAGTTCACTTGAAGCATTTTTAAAAGAAAAAAAGGTAAAAGAAGAAAATACTATAGTAGTATTTGAAATTACTCTTTCAAACCTTAGATCTACAGGTGATATTGATGATAGTGATTATCTAGACAGAGCAAAGCTATTATGTTCTATGGGTCATAAGGTTATGATATCTAATTTTTCAGAGTATTATAAACTTGTTCAGTATCTTACTGCCTACACTAAAAAACAATTAGGATTAACTATGGGGGTAAGGAACTTTATTGAGATTTTCGATGAAGAATATTATGATAATCTTAAAGGGGGTATTTTAGAAGCGTTTGGTAATATTTTTAAGAATAATATGAAAATATACCTTTATCCTCTATTTGATAAGGATAATGATGTTATAATTGATTCAAACAATCTAAAACTTGAAGATAATATGAAAGAATTCTACAAATACTTCAAGGTTAATAATAAAATTCGTGATCTAGAATTCAACGAAGATTTCTTAAAAATCTTTTCAAAAGACATATTAAAACAAATTAAAGAAAATCAGCCTGGATGGGAAGATAAAGTTCCAGAAGGTGTATCTGAAATGATAATCAAGAAAAAGATGTTTGGTTATAAATAATTAATCAATTATCTGATCAGTATGTTCTTTCGTATTTACCTTATCAATTATTCTTTCAATAACACCCTCTTCATTTATAATAAACGTAGTTCTTAAAACTCCTTCATATTCATTTCCTCTAAATTTCTTCTTTCCCCAAACACCAAATGCATCAATAAGTTCTCTTGAGTCATCTGCTAAAAGGTTATACTTAAATCCAAACTTGTCGGCAAACTTATTTTGTTTATCAACAGTATCAGGACTTACACCAATTACTTCATAACCTTGAGCTGTAAGTTTAGAATAATTGTCATTCAAGTTACAACTTTGGGCTGTACATCCAGGAGTATTTGCTCTTGGATAAAAGAATAAAACAATTTTTTTCCCTTTGAAATCAGAAAGATTTACAGATTCACCTTTATGTGTTGTTACATTTATATTTGGTATCTTATCGCCTATTTTTAACATAATTATTTTTTTCAAAAGTAAGTAAATGAAACTAAAAGAAAAAGTTGATTTCTTAATTAATAAATTAGAAGAAATTTATCCTACTCTTGAGATTCCTTTAGATCATAAAGATCCTTACACTTTGTTGATTGCTGTATTAATGTCTGCACAAAGCACTGATAAAAAAGTTAATCAGATTACCCCTATTCTATTCGATCAAGCAGACAATCCTTATGATATGATAAAGTTGTCTATTGATGAGATAAGAACTATTATTAAACCTGTTGGCTTATCACCTACTAAATCAAAAGGAATATGGAATTTATCTAAAATTTTGATTGATAAATATGATGGAATAGTTCCAGAGGATATAAGTAAATTAGAAGAACTTCCTTCTGTAGGTCATAAAACAGCAAGCGTTGTAGTTTCTCAGGCTTTTGGTCAACCAGCATTCCCTGTTGACACTCACATACATAGGCTTATGTATAGATGGGGACTTTCTTCTGGAAGGAATGTACAGAAAACAGAGCTAGATGCTAAAAGAATATTCCCTAAATCTAAATGGAATGATCTTCATTTGAGAATTATTTTTTATGGAAGAGAATTTTGTCCTGCTCGAGGATGGGATATTAATAATGATATTATAACAAAAACTATTGGCAGGAAGTCTATAATTAATAAACTTATTAAGTAATTTTGCATTTTTAAAGATTTAATGAAAGATCTCTCCAAAATTGACCCTAAACACAATATCATTATAAAAGGTGCAAAACTTCATAACCTTAAGAATATTGATGTTGTAATCCCAAGGAATAAATTTACTGTAATTACAGGGCTTTCAGGATCTGGTAAATCTTCTCTTGCATATGACACACTTTATGCTGAAGGTCAAAGAAGGTATGTGGAAAGTCTTTCTTCCTATGCTAGGCAGTTTATGGGTAAACTTAATAAACCTAAAGTAGATTATATCAAAGGTATCTCTCCTGCTATAGCAGTAGAGCAAAAAATAAACACATCTAACCCTAGATCAACAGTTGGAACAAAAACAGAAATCTATGATTATCTGAAATTACTATTTGCTAGAATTGGTAAAACATATTCACCTAAATCAAATAAAATTGTAAAAAAGGATTCCACATCAGATGTAGTAGATTATATAGTAAATCAAAAAGCAAAGTCTAAACTCTTATTGTTAGCCTCTGTCGAATCTTCATCAAAAAAAATATCACAAAAAAAACTTGAGATTCTAAAAAAACAGGGTTTTGTAAGGATATTCAAGGATGATAAAATTATAAATATTAATGATGCTGAAAACAAAGAAATAATTGATTTCAAATTGGTAGTAGACAGGTTAGTAGTTAATAATAATTCAGATTTTAAATCTAGAGTAGCTGACTCTGTAGAATTATCATTTTATGAAGGAAAGGGTATTTGCTCTGTATTTAACATCGAAACTAAAGAAGAAGTATCTTTTTCAAATAACTATGAAATGGACGGTTTGAAATTTATTGAACCATCAGTTCATTTATTTAGCTTTAATAATCCCTTAGGCGCATGTTCTGCTTGTGAGGGATTTGGAGATATTATTGGGATTGATCCTGAATTAGTAATATCAGATACTTCTTTGTCTATTTATGATGATGCAATTGTTCCTTGGCGCGGAACTGGTATGCGGAAATTCCATAATAACTTAATTAATAATGCGTATCGTTTTGAATTTCCTATCCACAAACCCTATTTTGAACTTTCAGAAGAACAAATAGCAGTATTATGGAAGGGTAACTCATATTTCACAGGGATAACTCCCTTTTTTAAGAAAATTGAAGCTAAAAATTATAAAATTCAAAACCGTGTTTTACTTTCCCGCTATAGAGGAAAAACAAAATGTTTTCAGTGTGGAGGATCGCGTTTAAAAGATGAGGCTACCTACGTTAAAATAGGTGATAAAAGCTTACCAGACTTGTTACAAATATCTATTGATGAATTAGCCTTATTTTTCGATTCGTTAAACCTTGAAAATCAAGATCAAGAAATTTCAAAACGTCTTCTCAAAGAAATAAATAGTAGGCTTCAATTTGTGAAAGAAGTTGGCTTAGGTTACTTAACGCTTAACAGGAGATCAAACACGCTCTCTGGGGGGGAATCACAGCGAATTCAATTAGCTACTTCACTTGGAAGTAGTCTTGTTGGGTCAATGTATATTTTAGATGAACCATCTATAGGACTTCATTCTAGAGATAACGAAAAGCTAATTACAGTATTGAAAACACTTCGAGATTTAGGTAATAGTGTCATTGTTGTTGAACATGACGAAGAAATTATGAATTCTGCAGATCAAATAATTGATATCGGTCCTGAGGCTGGAACACTGGGAGGAAAAATAATTGCACAAGGTTCATTTGATACTATTCTAAAAAGTAATGGTCTTACTGCTGATTATCTAAATAGTACCAGAAAAATTGAAGTTCCTTTAAATAGAAGGACCTCTAATAAAAAAATTGAAATTATTGGTGCTAGAGAAAATAATTTAAAAAATATTAATATTGAAATACCATTGGGATGTCTTACTGTAATTAGTGGTGTTTCTGGAAGTGGAAAAACAAGTTTGGTTAAAAAAATACTATATCCTGCTCTCTTACGACTTTTTCATATCTATTCAGAAAAACCAGGTGCTTATACTGATTTAAGGGGAGATTTAAGTACCCTTAAAGGTGTTGAGTTTGTGGATCAAAATCCTATTGGCAGATCTTCACGCTCCAATCCTGTTACCTACATAAAAGCCTTTGATGATATTAGATCTCTATATGCTGGATTAAGTTTATCTAAAAACAGGAATTATCAACCTAAACATTTTTCATTTAATGTAGATGGAGGACGATGTGACAACTGTAAAGGGGAAGGAACTATTACCATTGAAATGCAGTTTATGGCGGATGTGGTATTGGAATGCGATCACTGTAATGGAAGACGTTTTAAAAATGAAATTCAAGAAGTAAAGTTTAAAGATGTATCAATTAATCAACTTCTTGAAATGACAGTAGATGATGCGATATCTTTCTTTAGAAACCATGATTCCAAAAAAATAATTCAAAAACTACAACCTCTTCAAGATGTTGGTCTAGGGTATGTTACTCTTGGGCAATCTTCTGCTACTTTATCTGGTGGTGAAGCACAACGAATTAAACTTGCTACTTTTATTAGTCAAGGAACAAGTAAAGAAAAGGTGCTTTTTATATTTGATGAACCTACTACTGGACTTCATTTTCATGACATCCAAAAACTTTTAATTTCTTTTAATTCTCTAATTAACAAAGGGCATACTATAGTGGTTGTAGAACATAATTTGGATCTTATTAAATGCGCAGATCATTTAATAGATTTAGGTCCTGAAGCAGGAAATGCAGGGGGATACCTTGTGGGTCAAGGGACTCCTGAGGAAATTTCAAAAATTAAAAAATCACATACCGGTTACTACCTTAACAATAAATTAAAATAATCGTGATTTCACTTTAGCAAAAATTGCTTCAATATCACTTGACCATTTAAACTTGAATAAAGGAACCATAAAAAATCCCAAAATCAAAAGGCTCCTTATGAATATTGAAATTATAGGGTGAATAATCGAAGGTATATTGAATATTATTAAATAAATGAACATTAAACTCATCATTATACCTAAAGATTTTTTTGAATATGGATGAATTTTAAATAAAATAGCTACCAAAACTATTTTACATAAATTTATAAATAGAATAACCATAAGAGTAGCAACCGCAGCTCCAATAATTCCATAGGATTCAATAAAGGTATAGTTTAAAACAACAGCTAAAAAGGCTGAGATAATGGAAAACCAAAATACGTAAGTATAATACTTCGAATTACTAATTATGTTGTTTAAGCATCCCATAGACATACTAAAAAACTTACCCATTGAAACAATAATAACAACACTAGCTGCTGAAGAATATCCCTCTTGATTAATAATCAAATAGAAATCATTTAAATTTAAGTTGATAATTAAAAAGACAAAGCCACTAACAATCATAAGATTAATACTGCTTTTTTTTAATAATACTTCCAGTCTTTTAGTGTCATTTTCATTTAATGCTTTAGCAACAAGAGGACTTGTGATCTGAAACATTGCCCTTCCTGGCGCTTCAATAACTGCCGCAATGTATAAAGCAACTGCATAGAAAGCTACATTTTCATTTGAAGTAAGGGTATAAATCATTGATTTGTCAATGTCTAAAATGAAACTTGCTGCAGCCCCAGAAAGAAAAATTAAACTGCTATACCTCAACATAGAAAGCCATGCCTGTGGAAGTTTAAATTCAAATTTTGGGGTGTAAACATAAAAGCTATATAAAGCTATAATTAAAAGGCGGAGGTAATAACCTATAATTAAAAGTAAAATAAATTTATCTAAACCTATTAACTCAAAAGCAAAAGAAATGAGTAGAATGAATGTTAAAAAACGAGGATATACTTCTTTTAAAAAATTACCAAATATAGATTGAAGATGAACCCTCAACCAACTGAAAAAGATTTCGAAATAAGCTGTTGAAATTGCTATAGCAAGAATTAATACTGGAAATCCCAGTACGGTTTTATTGCTATTTGTTAAAAAATCTAAAATTTGAATATTAAAATAATAATACAAGGGAATTATTATGGAAATAATAACTAATGGTAACAATAAAGAGAACCATAATAATCTATCACGTTGTTTTTGAGTTTTAGAATCACTAAAGTATTTTATTAAAGTGTGTTGAACTCCAAAAGAGACAAAAGGTTGAATTAGATTTGAATTTGCTAAAAGAGCTACAATAAGTCCTTGAAACTCTTTTCCAAGAAACTTAGGATATAAAAACAACATGTTGAATGCACCAATAATAAAAGCTAGTGCAATACTTAAAACATTGTATATAGACTGCTTAGCAATTACCCCCATACCTGTAATATTTTTCTCTTACGGAATTGAAAATATCCAAGTGTTAAAATACTCAATAAAAACAGAAAAACTGTTATCCATCGAATAGTGGTTCCTTTTGCTATAATGAGAGGAGTAAATTCAAATTCTATTTCAGATACTCCTGGAGCTACAGAAATTCCACGTAAAACATAATTTAAATTGTAGATAGGCGTTTCTTTTCCATTAACCTTTGCTGTCCAACCTTCAGGGTAATACATTTCTGAAAAAACAATAAACTGTGAAACAGAACTGGTTGCCCTATAATTTATTTTATTAGATGTAATCGTATTTAAATCTAAAGTAGCTAAAGAATCTAATTTATATTCTTTGGCAACATCGATGCCTAAACTCCCCTTTATAAAAAGGGCTTCTCTTTTAAGATCTGTTATTTTTAATCGATTAAGCAATGCATCGGCAGTAGGCATTTCAATTAATGTTTGAACGGTCCATGCAGGTCCGAAAAAATTAGGATTTTTCAAAGGTTCTAAGGCTCCGGTTTCTTGATTTGGAAACAGAATGTATTTAATATTTAACATATCCAATATACCAGAAATTTGATGGGTATTATAATAATTAATTAACTCTTCAAAACGACGAGGCTTAGCACCATGGTATCCACCAATTGTATTGTGAAAATAAGCTGTTCTAGCTCCGTTTAATCCAAGTTGTGGTTCGTAAACACGATAATGGGTTGTGTCTTGGAGAATGGCTTTATCTGCAGTAGTTTGCCTAAAGGAATTCTGAGCAATTCTTTTTGAAACAAATCCATCATAGTCAATATATCGACTTGATATTCCCAATAAGTCAAAAAGTAAAATTCCTAAAACAATAATTATTTGAGCTGCTTCAATTCCTATGGCAAACTCTATCAAAGGTAAAATTTTATCATCTTCTTTTCCAATAAGTAGTCTAAAATAATTTGAAAATCCAAGGCCATGAATTAGCCCAAAAAATAGTCCAAAAAACAACAAGGTTTTTTGTTTTCTATCTGTAGGACTTGAAGTTTTTAAAATATTGAAAAAACCAGTAGTACAGATGGTTACTGGAATTAAAAATTCTACTATTTCAAGAGGAATATTTAAAAGATAAAAAGCTGCTAACCCTAAAGTTATACTGTGTCCGATGGTAAAAAATGTAATAAGCCATACTACTTTTTTCCATTGATTAAAATTGTAAATAATGGTTAAAACAATAATAAATAAGACATGGTCATACGCTAAAATATCTAGCACATGATTTAATCCTAGTTTAAAATACAATATGAAATTATCCAAAATAAAAATTTTAATAATCCAAAGATATAAAACAGACTTCACATAGTATTTATTTAAAAACACTAAAGTTTTTTACTCACAAACTTTGTTAATTACAATTAAAAATTTACACCAAATGTGTATATTAGAGAGTAAAAATAAACTAGCAAAACAAAAAATATAAAAAAATGAAAAATTTTATTACAAAGTGGTATCCTATTATTTTAGCATTTATTTGTCTATTGTATTCTGTAGGTTACGGGCTAATGGGAATGACAGAAGAGGCACAATACTCAGCACATTGGCCAGGAACAATATTATTATTTGCAATTGCAATAAGACAAAGAAGAACATCATGAATATAGAAATGTTTATAGTTGGTGGTATTATTTGGATAGCATATAAGTACTTCACTTTATGGAACATATGGTACAATTCAAAGTCATCAAAAAAGAAAGGAAAAAAATCCGAAAAGCGAGATTTTTTAGCTCCCAGCTTTCTCGCATAAAGTAGAACACACGCGGGCGTCCATCTGAAATCTTTGAGGAGGCAATTGCTATCTTGAAATTCGTTTTCCTTTTCTCCTTTGACGATACGACATATTCCCCCCAACGACAACACCGACAACAAACACTAAATAACACGAACGAACAGGAATATGGGAGTGAAAGGACTTTTGAAGGCGATGAGACCGTTCTCTCGCTCTACAAACGTGACGGAGTTCAAAGGCCAGGTGCTGGCCGTTGATGTGGCCAACTGGCTTTTCAAAGGTGCATACATTGTGGCAGAGCAGGTAAGCCATTGTTGTCCGTGGTTTTTATCGTTTTCTGTGACGTTCTTTCTATTCACTAATGTGTATCTTCTCTGTAGCTGGCGATGATTGAGGATGGGACTTATACGAAAGATAAAGGTTTGGTGGTGAGGAAGTACACGGATTATGTTCTTTCTCGTTGCGATGAGCTCTTGAATTACGCTGAGATTCGCCGAATAATTTTGGTGTTTGATGGGAACCGCTGCCCACTGAAGGCGGGTACTAATAGTGAGAGGGAGATGAAAAGGTGAGTAAGTGTTATGTATTTCTTCTCCAGCGGCCCTCCCACCTCACCTCACCTCACCTCACCTCACCTCACCTTATAACCCTATGCAGACAACAGAATCTTACCGAAGCGAAGCACCTGAAATCTCAGGGTCGTTATAGGGAGGCTTCGACGAAATTTTTGGCTTCGGTGAAGGTGACAAAGCAGATGGTAAACCAGGTGGCCTCTGCGGTGAAGGCGAAATTTGGAGGCGGTGATTCTGCTCGTGTTAAGTGCCTGTTCTCGCCTTACGAAGCCGACAGTCAGCTGGCCAAGCTCTGTGTAGACGGGTTTGCAGATGCGGTCGTAACTGAAGACAGCGATTTACTTGTCTACTCTGCTTCTTGTGGCGTTCCTTTTCCTATCATTTTCAAGTTGGACAGAGATGGCGGGGCATGCGAGGTAATTTGTTTGGATTGGTTTTTGATAAAAGCGTCGTCGTCGTCGTCGTCGTCGTCGCCGCCGCCGTCGTCGTCCGCTGTCAGGCCAGACTACAACTTGCTTGACGGGGTGTCAGGACAGTTCGCGGGACTTTTGCGGTTCATGACCAAGCATGAACAAACTTCTGGGCATGGAAGACGA
>ENA-OWPI01002917-OWPI01002917.1-marine-metagenome-genome-assembly--contig:-NODE-2917-length-15302-cov-2.819376_pt1 | contig 15302 bp, 12 predicted proteins | sample MGYA00238138_ERZ651775 | MGnify/ENA primary metagenome ERZ651775 (study PRJEB26906, sample SAMN06265043) | marine metagenome | isolation source: Helgoland LTER site | place: Germany:Helgoland, sampling...
TGTTCGTGCACAGCAGAATTCCTTTACTCGAGCTCGAAGAGAGCGCAAAGTCTTGGAAGTACAGGCTGGGATGAAGTATTTGAAATTTGAAAGTATCGGAGCGCAAGTTTCTCTAGCGCCAAAGGAAATGGCATTGTATAAATTCTATCTAAATCATCCTGAGGGTGTGAAGTACAGCCACATTTGCGAGCATCGCGCAGAGCTCTTTTCGCTGTACGAGGAGCATTATCAGCAGGTGCACAGTGATGATGCTGTTATTGACCAGGAGAAACGTAAGGAGGCTATAAATGCGGTCCTAGAGCGCTGGTGCATGCAAGACGATGATTTGACTCAAACAGTGAGTAAGATTAACAGAAAGATTAAACAAGCCGTTACAGATACGCTTGCGAAACCGCATCAGATCACTGGGCCTAGAGGCGGTGTACGAAAAATCACAGCGCTGTCATGATTATTTATTTTACCTATTTCGTATCTGTAGCGGTCATCCTCACTAAGTGGTTTGACTGTACCAGTACTTTAAAGAAAATTCAAGGGATTCAAATGGAATCTAATCCCATTGCACGGGCATTGATGTACCGTCTAGGAATACGGGGTACTGTTTGGTTTGCTTTCGCGGTAGCAGTGCTTGTAACGGTATTAAGTCAGCTCTATGTTCAGTTGTGGACTGTGCATCCAGCGTGGGATTGGGCCTATGTGTTTACGGGGTTGTTTACCGCAGTAATTCAGGGAGCGACGGCGTTGAATAATTATCAGGGGAAGCCGAATTTCATAACATACATCTTGCTTAAAGTAGTTTCTAGAATCCGCTGACAACCTTGTCAATATCTAGGTTTGGGGCCTCTTTATCTGACCTTTGTGTAAGCAATGGGGAGGTACTCTATTGTTTAAACTTAAAAGAATCTAAAATGACACAGAAGAACATTAACCCATTGCACAAAATCTACGGTACACTTAAATCTACTGCTTCCAAAGCAGCTGGTAAAATCGCGGGAAATAAAACAGAACTTACCATGCGCTTCTACAAAGAAGGATTTCTTTGGTATGCTGATGTTAACGGCTGGCCTGGCCCGAAGAACATGTTGCTTATGGTAGATGGTGCGGATGTTTTTTTAGACCATTTATCGAGCAAAGGTGAAGAGATAACCTTAGATCTCAGTCTCGATCCAAAAGCGGGTTATGAAGTTTTGAATTATATTCATCCACACCCTGCAGGAGATGGTGCCTACTACATGGCTAATATGAATGGCTGCGAACATAAGCTTTGGTTATGTGGGGTGACTGAATTTGTTTTTGGGTATATGCCAGAGGAGGTTTGGTATAAAAAATAATTGAATACGGCGGGGAGATTGTCTCGCCGATATAAAATGCTATAGTTTATGAAATACGGTGCATTGTGTTTTAACATGAAGATAACAGGAAAGAGAAAAGAAAGATTGTTGTCTTTAGGCTTCAAAGAAGAGGATATTAAAAACAAGCGCCTTATTAAATTCTCCAAGGTTTTCAAACCAGCAGATCGCACCAAACTGATCGAAATGACAACAGAAGAACTATTGAGTGAGATCAAGGGTGTTTCATCGGAAACTACAATAGGCTTGAGAAAAACCATGGTAGAGCCGCTTGAAAGTGATGATTATATTGAAGCGAACTTAATTAGGGAATCATTAATCCTTAAATATTCTAATCTAGCAGCGAAGGTTATAACTCTAGATAGAATTGAAGCAAACCATAAAGTGTATGCCTTCTATTTAACTAATGATGTTTTAAATAAGCGAAAATTCAAAGAGGCAAATCCCAATTATATCGAGGGAAAGCCTTGTGTTTACGTTGGTATGACAGGTAAGTTAATAGAAGAACGATATGATGAGCATATCAACCCTGATAACAATAATTACACAAAAGGGAGTAAATGGATGAAGAGGCATGGAGTTCGAGGTTTTTCAAAAGCCTTGGCTATAAACCTGTTGAGTCATCGAAACATCTCTAGAGAAACTCTCACTTATGGAGAGGCGCTTCAAAACGAAAAGCTCTATGCGGAGTGGTTAAGTTCTGAGGGCTACGGAGTTTGGTGGGGTTAGTAAATTAAGTCAATTTGTATATAGTAGAGACATCTGCAGGTTATTTGCTTGAATTTCAAAAGCAATCAAAAAATTGATTAGCTTAGGGTTCAACCCAATAATCATTTCAATGAACCTGTTGCCTCCAGGCGTTTACCCTCCGTTGAATGAGGAAGAAATAAATAATGCATCCTTAAATGGAAGTCACGCAGAATTTTTGGTCTGTAATGTTTTAGGAAAGCAAGCCATAGAAAGTGGTTGGTTTGTTCTTAGGAGTTTCCATATCGAGGACCATCCAAGAAATCATTCGGGCGAAATAGATTTTTTAGTTATCACGGACCGGGCTTTAATATGTATTGAGGTTAAAGGCAGTTCGATTAAGACTAAAAATGGTGGTTTTCAATCTTATCACAGAGGTGCAAAGGAATGGAGAGAAATAAAAAATCCGTTTCAACAGAGTAAGGAATGCTCATATTCAGTGGTCGATTTGTTAAAGTTAATTCCTCATGTTAAGAGGCGACTTCTTGTCGCTTGGTGCGTTTGGTTTCCAGAAATGAGCACCTTTCATTCAGGTTTGGAGTTTGATGACTGGAGAACTGGTTTAAGTAGCGACCTTGAGAATGCGGAATTTTTCATAAAAACCGTAGTGGAAGAGTCGTCTGCGAAATTCGGGTTTGGACCACCAGAAACATTGAGTTCACAGAGGTTGAATGCACTGGTAACTTCCTTACGTCGGATTGATCATGCTCAGATTTATGAGGATAGAATACCTTTTTTACCGGCTTTTGTGGCACTTAAAAACGAACTTAAAATATTGACTAACTCTCAAAAACTGGTTCTAGATGGCTTGAAGGTAAATAAACATGTCCTACTTTACGGGGGTGCAGGTACAGGTAAAACATTTTTAGCTAGATATGCAGCCCTCTCGGAGGCAAACAATGGTCGTCAGGTTTGTTTTTTCTTGCGCTCAGAAAGATTAAAGAACAAGATATTCGAGAGTTATGCGGGGATAGACTTGAGTAAATGCAGTTTAAGTCTTTACACTTTCGATGATATTATTCAGAAAGGAATTAGTCATTTTTTGAATTATCAAGTTTTAATAATCGATGAGTTTCAAGATTTTCTAAAGTTTGACTTCGCTGCTGAATTAATTAGTTCCTTCTCATCACGGAAGACTAGATTCTTCGGTGATCATATAAATCAGTCAATTTCGGAGTCAGAAATACAACTAGAGGAGTTTTTCAATGAAACAACTTTGACGCCAATTCTATTTAATTTGAATTTAAATATTCGAAATACTAAAGAAATTATAGATGGAACAAAAAAAATTCTGAATGTAGAAGAGGATGATTCATATAATTCTAATAGCATTAGAGGTGTTCCAATAAAGTATACCGTTTTAAACTCTATAGAGAAGGCGGTTAAAGAAATAATTAATCGCCATCAAAGGTCTAAGCCAAGCGTTTTAATTGCCTGCTTGAATTCTTTAGATGAGTTAGGTGAAATTTATAACTTGACCTTAAGCTATGATTTCATTACTGTTCTAACTGCGAATGAGTCAAAGGGTTTAGAGTGGGACTATGGTTATGTTTTTAAATTGAGGTCTTACCCGGATAAGACAGAAATAAAGGAGTTATACGTTGCTTTAACAAGGTCGTTGGTGTACTCTGAAGTTTTCTACGAATTATCCGGACAAGATTTTTCTGTTCTTCAATTTATAAGTGAAAATGGATAGAGATTTACTAGTAGAAGGATTAAAGCTTGATTTTTTAGGAAAAGAAGGTCAAGAAGGTGGAGTTGGCCAGGATATCAACCCTGCAATAAACTTCTTGACAGGTATTTTAGAGCCAATTAATAAAGTTCAACAAGAAGAAGAGGATATTGATCGCCTTGCTGATGCACATAGTGCAAGTTCTAATAGTAGTATTGGGGTTTCGTTTTTAACTCAAACAGATGACAGGATAAAGGGTAAAATAAATTTTGTTATTTATCAAAAGACCGAAAAACGGAGTTGGCATCAAGAATTTATTTCTGTCCCTTTTGCCCAAGAGGTTGAGAACCTTCCTGAAGGTACTAGTCTTTTAGAGCGCGTTCACGAAGATTCGGAGAAGAGTCTTGATTTGTTTGTAACAAAGATTTCGTCTAGTCAGAACGGGTTGGAAAATCTAATAGTCTCATTGGTAAACAGTACTAATTTAGAGGAGATTCGAAGACCTAAAGTCCCAGAACTTTATTTTCAGGTGGGCATCTGTATTAGTTCCGAATCAGGCTTTAAGGATTTGAAGTCTACAGAGGTTAGTTTTGAAACAATAGATGATAGACTCAATGCTTTGCTTTATGAAAATGTAAAAGTTTTTGCGAAGGGTCATGGGGTTTCTGTGGACTGGCAAATGGAAGGTGAATCTTGTAATCACATAAAAACGGAGTTTTTTCCAGTTCATATTCAAGATAAGGTTGTACATAAGGTTTTAGAGGCAGGAACGAAATCAATCGATTTTGATATGGATGAACTAAGAAAGGTTGATTTATTTCCAAAATGGATTGATAAATTAAAATCCATTCCTTCTCATTACTTGTTTTGGTTAGAAGAGCAGCAGTACAGCGGTAATTACGACAAAGATTTCGAAAGAAATAAAGAGATAGTTCGAAACGTAATACAGCGAATCGAAAAGGGAATTGCAATCTTAGAAACGAGTATTACTCATCGAAAAGCATTCTCTTTCGCTAATGAGGCTATGTTGCTGCAGCAGTTGAGATACAAAGCTCCTGTTAGTCATAAGTTGGAAGAACCTTGGGAAGACTTCGATTTAGACAATAAGAATTCCTGGACAAAAGATAAATATCCTTATGGTAAATGGCGCTTGTTCCAGATTGGTTTCATTTTAATGAATCTCGATGAGAAGTTTACGATAGATAAATTTGATTTGATTTGGTTTCCTACTGGTGGTGGTAAAACCGAAGCTTACCTCGGACTTTCTGCGTTTAACATTTTCTTCAAACTATTGAGCCAGGATAACCATCAAGGTGTGTCGATAATTATGCGATATACATTACGGCTATTGGGGGTGCAGCAGTTTGAAAGGGCGGCTTCCCTAATCGTGGCCGCGGATGATATAAAATCAAAGTATAAGATTGAAGGTCCTGAAATTAGCATTGGATTACTTTTAGGCTCTTCAGTTACACCAAATCGTAGTATTACGGCACTGTTAGAGCTTGAAAAATATGCCTTAGGTGAAAAGGATGGTAACCCATTTGTAGTTAATAAATGTCCGAGATGTTCTGCGCCTTTTGGGTATGACCATGAAAGTCAAACTGTTATTGGTATTAAGGCAATTCAAGAAGAAGTGCATTTTTCATGTCCATCTTGCTGTGATGTTGATGAAATCTTGCCAGTATACGTTGTCGATGATGTAATACTTAATCGAAGACCAACTTTAGTAGTTTCAACAGTGGATAAATTCGCCTTGTTTGCTTGGAATCCTAGATATAAAAATTTGATTACCGCAATTGGTAATGATTCAATATGTACTTGGAAACTTATTATACAAGATGAACTCCATCTATTAGATGGTCCGCTTGGCACAGTAACAGGGCTCTATGAGACATTTATAGACTACATCATTGAAAATTATTCAGCCAGCGTAAAAAGAGTTGGTTCTACCGCTACAATATCAAACGCTCTAACTCAATTGAAAGGTCTTTATTGTAAAAAGGATTTGGATGTTCAAGTGTTTCCTCCGCCATTGAAATCCTATAAAGACAATTTTTTTTCGCGCCTAGTTGATGATCCTCAAGGACGAATGTTCGTGGGTGTTTTTAACAATAGCTCACCCTCATTTAAGACATCTCAGTATCGCTTATTGGCTCTTGTAGGGCAACTTGGTAGTAGTTCAGAATCTGAGAGTTATAGCACTTTAGTCTCTTACCATAATACTTTAAAAGACTTGGGTCATACCCGAAGTATGTTGGGAGACGATGTGCCCCAACACCTTAAATTTATTCATAGAACATATAATATTGAAAAAGAAAAGAGGTTTTACGCGAATGATAGCAAAATAGTTGAATTAACGTCAAGGGTTGGTTCTGGGGATTTGACTATGAATTTAGACAGATTATCCTTAGATAAGACGAATAATAATTCGGTTAATTTTTGTCTAGCGACAAATATGATATCTGTCGGTGTTGATGTCCCACGCTTATCTGCAATGCTTATCAATTCACTTCCTAAAAGTGTTTCTGAATATATTCAGGCAACGAGTAGAGTCGGTCGTGGTTCAAATCCTGGTTTAGTGATGGTGCTTTTCTCATCTAATAGAATGAGAGATAAGAGTTACTATGAAGAATTTAAACGATTTCATGTTGAGCAAGGTCGAATGGTTGAGTCTGTTACAATCACACCATTTAGTTCCAGGTCTCTTGAGAGAGTACTTCCGACGGTTTTATTTGCAATGATTCGAATGTCTAAACAATCTGAACAGTTAGAAAAGCCAAAAACTCTGTCAGATACCAAGATAAAGGAGCTTTCTGATTTTATTGTAGATAGATGTAACGTTATCGATTCAAAACAAGTCTCAAACCTTGAGCAATTCCTTCAACATTTTTTTGATAAATGGAATATTGAAACTGAAAATAAAGTTTATGGGAGTTTTAATGGAAGAGCCTTACCTGGAGTAGTTGTTAATTGCCTTGCAACTCAATTACATGAACATTCAGAAAAAGCAGAAATTAATAGACCTTTTGTAATAATGTCCTCACTTCGAAATGTGGATATTTCAGAGGGCGTAAAAGTATATAATAATGCCTAAGTCATTGATTCAAATTAGAAAATCACAGTTAATTACAGGTTTTGGTCCTGGAAGTATTGTAAATGATTTGGAAGGTGATGGATTAATGATACTTGCGCCTCGTCATTGGTCGAACGAGTCAAGATTGAGAGCACCGGTACAAAATGAAACGCTTCGCCAAAAGCTTGGCGCGAAAATGCTTGTATCGATTAAAGAAGCAGGTAATGAATATTACCCGGATATAACCGCAGTCAGAATTCCGCGTTGGTCTTACTGTTCTCGATGTAGATTAATGACGAAACTGGGGTCATTCAGTTTGAGTAAAGCGAAATGCTCTAACCCTGAATGTTCTTCAAAAAAATATCGAGGTAAAAAGAGTACACTAGTATCTGTTAGAATACTCGTAATGTGTGAGAAGGGACATATTTCAGATTTTCCATTCCAAGAATTTGTTCACGGTGATACAGATTGGGAAAATCATAGTCTAACCTACAACATCGACTCTCGAAAATCCGGTATGAGTTCCGTTCTAATTAAATGCGAAACATGTGATAAGAGTAAACGACTAGATGGGGTACTTTCTAATGATCTAAAAGTAAAACATAATTTAACTTGTCGGGGAGAGAGTCCCTGGCTGCTAGAGGAAGATAAATTTTTCAAAAAAGAAGAATGCGATAAAGATTTAGTAGGCGTCCAAAAATCATCATCAAATATTTATTTCCCAATTGTTCAAAGGTCAATTGCTATTCCTATTGAGTCGGATGTTGATGATGTTATTACCAGTAGTTTTGAAGATTTTAATATACGTGAAAGAATCAAAGAAGTTTTAGCTGACAATGATTTACCTCAAGACATAGTTTGGGGTATGGTTAAATCTTTTTCGCATCGTATGTTGAATGATTCTCATAAGGAGCAAGCTATGCATTACTTCTATAATCCCCCGAATGTAGAGTTGAATTCATCTTTTGAGGAGTTAGAATACCATGCTTTTAACAAATTTGTTGGTTCAGTAAAAAACAAAGACTGGTCCGGCTATCGTTATCCTGGGTCGAACTTGGAATTTTCTTGGGCAAGCCTGTTTGAGGAGATAATTCCAATGGAACGCGTTAAGGTTACGAATGCTTTTTGTGGATTTTCAAGGGTTAAGCCTTTTGAAGAAATTGAGGACGAATCGCTTACAAAGCTTTCAAATCGAATAAAGCAGTCCTATGGATATAAAAATATAATTGAAGATGTTTTTGTGGATGAAATTAGAGGTGAGGGAATCTTCTTTAAGATTGACTTTGTCAAATTATCTAGTTGGGCAAAACATAATGACGTTCAAAAAGAGTTTGAACGATTAGGTGAAGACTCAAAGTCGTTTTTAAATGAAAGATATAAGAATCCTCAACAATTCTTGGCGTTGCATTCCCTCTCTCATGCTCTAATTCATAGCTTTTCGAAGCAGTCAGGTTATCCGTTGTCAAGCTTGTCAGAGAGAATTTATACTCCTCGTTTGGGAGACGAAACTTTATACGCAGGGATTTTGATATTTACCGCTAATTCTGACGGTGATGGAAGTTTAGGAGGGCTTTTTAGCCTTGGGGAGAAGAATAGATTAAGCATCATTTTGAATAGATTGGTAAAGGATAATAAATGGTGTTCAAGCGATCCTGTTTGCTCGGGTTATGGTGCCAAGGGAGTTCAATCAAGTAATCTTGCCGCGTGTCATAATTGTTTGATTTTACCGGAAACCTCATGTGGATACTTTAACAAATACTTACACAGAGGTTTTTTAACATCAGCTAATTCAAACCACACAATTGAAATATTCTCATAATGTCTTTACCTGAATTCGACTTACTAAGTAGACAGCAGCAGAACGCAATATTAATGCCTCTCAAAAGAGATAATGCAGTTTTGGTTTCTGGATGTCCAGGTAGCGGAAAAACAACTGTTGTACTTCACCGTTTATGCTACTTAAGAGACACTGTTCAAAGTGAAGTGCTGTATTTGGTTTATGCTAAACTATTAGCTAAATACATTAAGGATGAACTACAAAGTTCAAATATAAAAATTGATACAGTACATAGCTGGTATTACAGGAATACAAGAAGGTTCTTGTGTGAAAGTGATTTTAGCACTCCACGGAGCGATGTTCCTAGTCAAATTGCAAGATTAAAACGACAGTTGAGAATCGAGGAATATTATTTAGATGAGGCGCAAGACCTCTCCGTGGATTTGGTGGGTAGTCTGTTAGGATTGAGCGATTCTGTTTTTGTGTGCGCCGATTCAGCACAAGACGTCTTTGGCAATGTCGAATTGGATGTCGACCTATTGGACGCCCTCAGTATGAAAATAGAAGAATCAAACAAGACACTTAATTTGGTGCATCTGGATGTTAATTATCGAAATACGAAATTTATCTATGAGTTCGCAAATAGCTGTTTTCCAAATATCAATGCCGCAGCGATAAGAAGTTTTGCACGTGAAGAAGGTAGTCCAGTGCAGATTATGCATAATAAAAATCGTGAGGAGATGTACGATAAATTAATCAGGTTGTGTCGGAATTGGAGTTCTTCATCAATTGGTATACTCACTTCTACAGTAAACTCGGTTAATGCTATCCAATACAGGCTTGAAAAGGCAGGGCTGCAAAGCGTTAAATACCATAATAAGGTTAAAGTTGTTCCAAAAGTTGGTAACGTGACTATTACGACTTTTAAGTCATCAAAAGGTCTTGAATTCGACATTGTGATTATTCCCAATGCAGACGAATTACCGGTGAATGAAGTTTCACAGCTTAAAGAGATCTATGTCGCATTAACTAGGAGTAAGGAAGGGTTATATATTCTCACTCAAAACGGTATTCTTCCTGTTTGGTGTCAAACAGCAAAAGAGGGTACATTCATAATTTCACAATAAAAGCATGAGATACACTGTCATTCAAAAGAACTTGTTCAATCTGGTTTTACGCACAGGTTGGTTGACCCATGAAAGTTTTTATCGCGATATTTTCAATAGTGAGCGTTTGGAAGAGATAGACTTCGAGCCTAAATACCCTTTGTTTAAAGATATTGGAAGTGCATTTTTAGCATATGACAATAAAACTGATAGCTTTTGGGAAAGTTATATTATCCTTTCGATAAAAGAGTTCGATAAGGAGATTGGGGTAGCACTAGGTAATATAAGCACTGTTTACACGAGTGAGGACATGCTAGTGTCTTATGAATATCAGATTCGTAACGCTAAACTCCCAGTATTTAATGATGTAAATTTCTTGTTAAGATTTGAATCTTTTGACTGTGAAAAAGAGTCGCTTTTCCCAGTTAATTTTAAATGCTCCTTTTTCAGGCCGATGAAAAAAAGGGTTAGGGATCTTGTAGAGATAGATCGTCACTTAGGTGCTGCTGGTTTGTTATTACTATTTGGTGTCGATAAGAAGTTTTCACAAAAGTTAATCACCGGAATTGTTACTAAGACCCACTTCAATTTACCCTCAAAAAGAGGAATGAACATAGCTAAGGCTCTTACAGGCGATTTAAATCACATTCAAAGATTTTTAATAAATCATGTTACTGGTTTTAACCGTACTTTTTTAAACGATAACTTAATCTTAAGTGACCTTAATACTCTTATTCGAATGGTAAAAGACCTTGAAGGATTATCATTTGATTTAAAAGTGGCGTGTTTCCATTTGATATTTCTTAATAAGTACAGGAAAATTAGGAACTCTTTTTCTCGTGAGTCGGAGAAAGTGATTAAAGAACTTTTAGACTTAAGAATTAACGGGGTATTAGATTGGGATGAATTTCATGGTTGTATTTATCTTTTGGGATATTCAGTTTCTAATAGCAACCTATTAAATTATAGAATCCATAAAGATGAGATAGCAATATCAAATTCTCCATTAGAATCAAACATTCTACCAAAGAAAGAGGAAGAGCTAGGTAGCCTGCTAGACAATAATTTTGGTGCTAATTGGCGTTTACACTTTTCAGAAAACGAGCTCAATTCTCCGGATTTTGAATTTCGGATTAAATGTGCATCAGGATGGTTAACCGTAGGCGAGTTGTCTCAAAAATATTTACGTAACAGCTCATCAGAGCTAAATCTTCAAGGAGTTATGTCTGAGTATGAAAGGGTTAAAAAAGGAGGAGAAGTCAATTTATCTAAGATTTCTCAACAGATTGAAAAGTACGGCCCAACCTTTTTTGAAAGTGTGAACATTTGGAATAAGATAAGCCATGTTAGATAATGTATATAGGAGACTTTGTAACCTTCGTAAACAAAACGATAATTTGGGTCTTGTCTTCGATGAAATTAGTGCTGTACTGAAAGATTTTGAGGCAATATCCGTGAAAGAAATACATAATTACTCTAGTCCTAGTAATAATTCTGAGACTCAAAAAGTCTTTGAAAATATGTATCAGTACTTTGAACTTTTACTTGAAAAAGGATTAGAGCCTCTCAGCTCTTTAAATCTTCTGGGCGGCTTCATTAACAATCAACCTTTACAAATATTTCATCGAAGTCTTAATGAAGCATCGAATAGCGTGTTAACAGTGGAGAACTGGGACGATATTCTTTTTGTAATCTTATTTAAAATATTAAAAAAACGAAGAGACGAAGGAAGCGTCCAATCAGAACTTGAGTTCAAAAATTTGAAAGACGGAGTGATAAAGCAAGTCTTAACCTTGTTCCAAAGAAGACTAATGACCTTTGGTCTAGATTCCAACTTCACGATTAGGGTAATGTCTGATAATCGTTATCGCGAGTATAGAGGGCATCTTATCCCTCTTCTTGTTGCGTTATAAGAGAATATTCTTCATCTGATATTAAGCCTGTATGATTCAGTGCTTTAAAATATAAATGTTCGTATTTACTCACATTGAGATGAAAATCTTCCAATAAATGTTGAAATGTAAATGTTTTAAAATTGAAGCACGAGATGATTAGGTCGTCTCCTTCAGATCCTAAATCTTGTGATATCTGCAGGATAGTGTCAAAAGCGATAAGACAATCCTCAATATAACCTATTGGTCCATGAACGTCTTCAGGGAAAACATCATCTCCAATTAAAAAGTAGCCCAAGCAAATGAAGCACTTTGCTCGGTAAGGAGCCGAAATTTCATCGCGATTAATTAACCTTGTTAATCCTTCATAAATTTCTCCTGCACATTGTACTATGGGAGGTAGACTTGTATCCTGGGTTTCATGCTTTAGTCTAGAAATGAATTCGTTGTGGTCTTCAATCATAATAGTAGAAACTCTATAGGATAAACGTTTACGTGGTACGATAATCAAGTAATTACTACGGTAAGTTAATAAATGAATTCTAAACTATGACGTCAATTTTTTTTTGGTAAAAAAATCATTAGCTAGAAGAAGCTCTATTTGATTGCTGTTAATATGAATTGAAAAATTCTCCTCTGTAATCCTCTCGAGGAATGCAAATTTTCGGATTTTGCAAGAAAGATGTCATCAATGAAAGTCGTAGAGTTATTCGCCGGTGTTGGAGGCTTTCGCCTTGGTCTTCAGGCTGCTACTGAAGAAACGTTTAATGTAGTGTTGAGTAATCAATGGGAGCCAAGTACAAAGAGACAACACGCAAATGAAGTTTATGAAGCTCGCTTCCCTTCTTCAAGGCATAATGGAGAAAGTATAGAAAAGATTGTTGTGGATGAAATTCCAGAGCATGACCTTCTAGTTGGTGGTTTTCCTTGTCAAGATTATTCTGTCGCAACAAGTTTAAAAAACTCAACAGGCCTCTATGGAAAGAAAGGAGTTCTGTGGTGGCAAATCGAAAGAATCCTAAGGGAAAAAGGTGATTCAGCGCCGAATTATTTATTGCTTGAGAATGTGGATAGGTTATTGAAATCACCTGCAGATCAAAGAGGACGTGATTTTGCTGTAATGCTTACTTCATTAAATAAGCTGGGTTATGCAGTGGAATGGCGCGTGGTTAATGCAGCGGATTATGGTTTTGTGCAAAAACGCCGTCGCGTATTCATTCTAGCTTATCGAAAGGGTACTAAACTGTATCAAGAATTATTGGAAATTGGTCTTGAGCGTTGGATGCGTGTAGATGGTTTATTTCAAGAGACTTTTCCCGCCGAATATCTGAATTCTGGGACTGAAGAGCCATCTTCAATTCAATGGTCCGAAATAAAAAAGGTATCTAAAGAATTCAATAAAGGTGCACGACGTACGCTTCCTTCTCCTTTTGCAAGCGCAGGTGTTTATATCAACGGGAACTATGTGACCTCGGGTGTCAAACCTGTCTATGATGGTGAAAAGCGTACTCTAGAAAGTATACTAATTCCAACAGAAGAGATTCCTGATGATTTTATAATTTCAAATGATAAGAGACTTCCCCAAATACTTGAGGATTATCGAGAATTTAAACTAACGGAAGAAGTATTTAAACGCCACCCTCAATTCTTTGTTGAATACCCCGAAATAAAAAAATGGATGGCAGAGAAAGGCAGTAAGAAAAAATTTCGAGAGGTTCAAGGAGGTTCTTACGTTTTTGCAGAAGGAAAAATGACGTTTCCGGATAAATTAGATGAGCCGAGTAGGACTATCATTACTGGTGAAGGTGGTAAAAGCCCTTCGAGATTTAAACACACTGTGTTCAAAGATGGCGTCTTGAGAAGACTTACGCCAATTGAATTGGAAAGGCTTAATGGATTCCCAGATAACCATACTAAATTAGAAGGTATTACGGACTCGAAAAGAGCCTTCTTTATGGGTAATGCACTGGTTGTTGGAATAGTTGAAAAATTAGGAGCAACACTCGCAAGTCGTATTTCTTAGATTTCTCATCAAAGAGCACTAATTTTATTAGAAACCAATAAATATGTGCTCAGAAAATAATTTAGGATACAATCCAGCAAATGAAGAAAGTATCCTGGCTTACGCAGCTCATTTAGAAGGGCAAACTTTAAATGAAGCGATTCCCAATTACGAAAGAAACTTTAATGGGGGTAGAGGTACTTTTGGTCTTATCCTAGAAACAGGGTATTTCGGTCTAGAAAGAAATAATGAGTCTAGGCCAGATTTTAAGGAAGCAGGTTTAGAACTAAAATCATCGCCATTAAAAAGGCTGGGAAATGGCAGTCTAAGGGCCAAGGAGCGAATTTCGTTAAGTATGATTGATTACAATAAATTAGCTTACGAAAGTGGCTCACTGTATTCAACATCTTTCTGGTCGAAAATTAAACGAATATTATTGGTGTTTTATGAGTATTCACCAGATTTGGATGTTTTAGAGTATCCAGTTCGTATAGTTAGCATTTGGGAGTTTCCTGAAGAGGATAGGTTGGTCTTAGCAAAAGACTGGGAGCTTATTAAGTCTTACGTTGATAATGGTGAAGCTCATTTACTTAGCGAAGGTCTTACTAATTATTTAGGGGCATCTACGAAAGGGGCATCAAGTAAAAGTCTAACGAGCCAGCCAAAGTCCGAAGAAATGGCCATGAGCAGAGCATTTTCTCTGAAAACGACTTATGTCAATCGTATAATTAAGAGACTTGTAAATAACTCAGACGATAATCTATTTAGTTCGCTTACAAAGGAAGAGCTGACGTCAAGTTCTATCGAACAAGCATTTATCCGAAGAGCAGAGGAGTTCAAAGGAAAAAGTGTTCATGAGATTTGTGAACATTTTAGTGAGGAATATTTCAACATGTCATCTTACAGCGTCTATTCCAAGATTACCAAATTTATATTAGGTTCGTCCAATAATATACCGTTAGAATTGGTTCAAGCTGATATTAAAGTGAAAACGATAAGGCTGAAGTCGAATGGTGTCCCTAAAGAAGCAATTTCGTTTCCGAGTTTTAAATATGCAGATATTATTCAGGAGAGTTGGTCTGAGTCGATCTTATTTGAATTGCTCGATTCCAAGAAATTTCTTTTTTCCATTTTTGTAATTGAAGATGACGAGATAAAATTCAAGGGGATTAAATTTTGGTCAATGCCATCTGCTGATATACATATGTGCAAGCGAGTTTGGGAGCACACCAAGAATATAATTGAGCATGGTCAGGTAGTTAGGAAGTTAACTTCATCTAAACGTTATACTAATTTCACTAAGTCCTCCGATGGATTGAAAATTCATGTTAGACCCCACGCCAGAAATGCACAAGATACATATCCTTTACCGGTGCGTGATAAGCTAACCGGTCTGGATGAGTACACTAAACACAGCTTTTGGTTAAATCAGCACTATTTGTCTGAGGTTTTAAAATAGAAATGAAAACAAAATTTACCTCATCTAAAATTCGCTTACAAATCATTTCAATTACTTTTTGAACAAAAATGGGACTGAAGGTTTCCTCCTTTTCTAAGTTAACGATTTTTAATTTTTAGCCGTTACTGTTTATAGGGAAGCCTTCAGATGTAGATATTGTCTTAGATACCGTCGAGTTCTTAGGAGTCTATGAAGCGCAATCGGATGTTGCTGAAAAAGGAATAAAGG
>ENA-OWPI01002918-OWPI01002918.1-marine-metagenome-genome-assembly--contig:-NODE-2918-length-15299-cov-3.716003_pt1 | contig 15299 bp, 17 predicted proteins | sample MGYA00238138_ERZ651775 | MGnify/ENA primary metagenome ERZ651775 (study PRJEB26906, sample SAMN06265043) | marine metagenome | isolation source: Helgoland LTER site | place: Germany:Helgoland, sampling...
CCCCGTGAAACCTGAGAACGGGTGCAACACCGTGACACACTTTCAGAGGTGTGAAACGCCAGAAACGCTTACGCAGTTTCATTTACCTCACAAAACACTTGCTCCCGGGGGAGGGATCGAACCTCCGTTGACGGATTCAAAGTCCGCTGTCCTGCCGCTAGACGACCCGGGATTGCGTCACAAACCCTATGTCTTCGCACGGATCCACCGTGAATGAGGCCGACTTCAGATTCCATCGGGGCCTTGCTTGCAAGTTACGCTACCGTAGGTTACGCTTGCGTAGGTAATTTTTTTTCGATGACCAGCGTGCCAATTCAGTGAGATTGTTATGGAGAATCAATGAGTGTGATTAATGAATACGACGTGGATGTCGAACCGGTCATAGATGACAATGCCGACGAACTCGTCTATCTCGGGATACCAATGCGCATCACGATTGGTGCGTTTGTCGTTATTCCACTTATTGCAGTTGCATGTGCGATCCCCATCGCGTGGGGTGGCTGGCTCAGCTGGCTCGACATCACACTTGCCATTGGTCTTTGGGTTCTCACCGCTGGCGGAATTACGGTCGGTTACCACCGCTACTTCACCCACGGATCATTCAAGGCCAATCGTGGCGTAAAGATCATGCTGGCAATCTGCGGCTCCCTCGCGATCGAAGGTTCACTTGATCAGTGGGTTGCCGACCACCGGAAGCATCATAAATTCTCCGACGAAGTTGGCGACCCCCACTCACCCTGGCGTTTCGGTACCAGCAAAAAAGCAATTGCGAAAGGCTTGCTGTTCTCTCATGTGGGTTGGCTCTTCGAAACTGACAACACCGGAATCGACAAATACGCACCGGACATTGCCAAAGACAAAGACCTGACCTGGATGTCCAAGCACTTTGGGATCTTTGTCGCAGCAAGCCTGTTGCTACCAGGGATTCTTGGCGGACTACTCACCTGGTCGTGGATGGGAGCCTTGACAGCATTCTTCTGGGCCGGCTTGGTTCGAGTTGCATTCGTACACCACGTGACCTGGTCAATCAACAGTATTTGTCACGTCTTTGGCAACCGGCCGTTTACTTCCCGCGATCTCTCTAGCAATGTTGCTTGGCTGGCAATCCCTTCACTTGGTGAGTCGTGGCATAACCTGCATCACGTTGACCCCACTGCGGCACGTCACGGTGTAATGAAAGGCCAGATCGATATGTCAGCGAGCGTGATCCGGGGAATGGAAAAAACCGGCTTGGTAACCGAAGTTCGTTGGCCTAAGCCAGAGCGACTGGTGCGAAAACTTAAGGACCCCCAAGATCGTTTCCGGTTGCGCGGATACAAAGGCGAATAGTTCGTGGCTACCGAGCAGGACAGCGCGGAAGAATTATCAAACGTTGTTGAATTAAAAACCACCTCGGTGCCACCTCCCCGCAAGCCAAGTGGAGCCAAAGTCCGCATGACCGGGCAGCAACGCCGGGAACAGTTGCTTAGTGTGGGGCGCAAACTTTTCGCGGAAAAAGGATTCGAAACGGTTACGGTTGAAGAGATCGCGGCAAAGGCTGGCGTATCAAAACCTGTTGTCTATGAACACTTTGGCGGCAAAGAAGGACTTTACGCCGTTGTTGTCGACCGCGAGATGAATTATCTCCTTGACTCAATTAGTCAGTCGTTGACAGGGTCGCGCAATGAAGGGGCTAGTGCGCGAGAACTTGTTGAACAGGCCGGCATGGCTTTGTTCAACTACATCGACTCCAACCCTCAGGGCTTCCGCATTCTGGTTCGCGACTCACCTGTCACTACCCAGACCGGTTCCTTTGCCAGTCTCATGGTTGACATTGCAACTCAAGTGGAAGACGTTCTGGCAGCAGAGTTCAAAGCTCACGGGATCAACGACAAATTCGCACCCATGTATTCCCAGATGCTGGTCGGCATGGTTGCGTTCACGGGCCAGTGGTGGCTTGACGTGCGTAAACCAAAAAAGGAAGAAGTGGTGTCTCACCTAGTGAACTTGGCTTGGAATGGACTACGAAACTTAGACAGCAAGCCAAGCCTGGCGGGGAAAAAGAACACTTGATCTCTCAGGAATCTTGACCTCACGATTCCTGACGTAGACTTCTACCATGTCCACGCCCGACGACGTTGATCAAATTGTTGCCGCCTGGCAGGTACAACGCCCGGATCTTGACGTCACCCCTTTACAGGTGCTTTCCAGGTTGACGCGAGTTTCAGCGCAACTGGATACCGCTCGCGCGAAAGCTTTTCGTGATCACGATCTGGACTCATGGGAGTTTGACGTTCTTGCCGCACTTCGACGAACCGGTCCACCTTTCACACTTTCTGCGGGAACGCTCTCCACCCAGACACATGTCACCAGTGGCACCATGACAACCCGCGTTGACCGACTCCTCGAGCGTGGGTTCGTCGCTCGCTTTCCCGACACCAACGACCGCAGGGGGGTTTTGATAGCACTCACCGACGCCGGGCAGATTGCTGTTGACGGGGCACTTAAAGATCTCTTAGAGCGGGAGAAGGCCGCACTAAGCGGCTTAGACCGTGGATCACAAGAACAGCTAGCGACTCTATTGCGCGGCCTGCTTGATCAGTTTTAACCGCTGGTGATTCGAGTGAGCGCAGGGCCCGAAGCGATCCTTACGCTGCGGCACACCCCCGCGCCAGACAGGCTCGCGGCAAGGCTGACCGCTTGCTCCTGTGATCGCACCAAGAAAACACAGGTCGGTCCGCTGCCAGAAACCAGTGCACCCAGCGCTCCAAGATCGACACCCACGTGAAGTGTCTTTGCAAGGTTTGGCATCAAGGACAAGGCCGCTGGTTCTAGGTCGTTCGCTAACGAGGCTCCGAGTTCTTGGTGGTCACCTGCGCGAAGCGCAATGAGTAGCTCGGTTGGGATTTCAAGTGGACGTTCGGGAAAGGATTCCGACAGAGAATCTGAGAGTGCATCAAACTCTGCATAAACTTTGGGTGTTGAAAGACCCCCCTCGGCTAGTGCGATCACCCAGTGGTACTCACCTGTTGTGATCACGCTGGTGAGTAATTCACCCCGGCCACTGCCCAGTGCCGTTCCACCGTGAAGCAAGAAAGCAACGTCTGACCCCAACTCTGCCGCCAGGGACTCGAGTTCCTCTCTCGAAGAGTTCGCTCCCCACAATCGGTCACATGCAATTAGGGCACCGGCAGCATCGGCTGAGCCACCGGCCATGCCGCCTGAGATCGGGATTCTTTTCGTAATGTGTAGTTCAACCGATGAGTCCATTCCGTGGTGTCTTGCGAGGAGCTTGGCGGCTTTTACCGCAAGATTCGACGAATTTACGGGTAGGAAATGCGCACCCTCGCCGTCAATCGAAAGATTGACCCCAGTTGTTCCAGTGCTAGCGGTCACGGTGTCAAAGAGGGACACCGCGTGAAAAACTGTGACTAGTTGATGGAAGTTGTCTGGCCCAAGTGGTGCAATTTTCAAGGCCAGATTAATTTTTGCCGGGACCTCAACGGTGACTGATCTGGTACTCATAACGCTTGGATTCTAACGCCCACTAATTTCGTTGTTCACTGATCGAAGCTGCAAGGCGCACAAATGCGTCAAGTCCCAAAGTTTCAGCGCGAGCACCAGGATCAATGCCCGCGTTGATTAACGCACGTTCGGCGGCGTTAGCTGTTCCGACGAAGTCCGCCATGCCAGCACGCAGAGTCTTGCGACGGTGCGCGAAAGCTGCATCCACTACCTGAAAAATCCAACCCCTTTGATTCTCAAGATGAAGGTAAGGATGTGTGACATGCACGCGCACTAATCCAGAGTCAACATTTGGAGCGGGCCAAAAAACATTCTTGCCAATATTGCCCGCAGCCTCGGCCTTGCCGAACCATTGGATTTTGACACTCGGTATTCCATACACGCGTGAACCAGGTCCCGCGCAAAGGCGATCGGCTACCTCTTTCTGAACCATAACGAGCACACCCGTCAATTCTGGTATCTCCGCAAGAAAATGTAAGAGCACCGGCACCGCAACGTTGTAGGGAAGATTGGCAATCAGGTCACTCGGAGCGGGGTTAATCTCACCAGCGTGAATCTCAAGTGCATCCCGATTGATTACAGTGAGCTTGCCCAAGAATTCCGGGCAGTTTTCCCTCACGGTTACCGGTAATTGATCCGATAACCGTCCGTCAATCTCGACTGCCGTGACATGGGATACAACTTCCAGTAATCGCAGGGTCAAGCTGCCTAGGCCTGGCCCTATTTCCACGACATGGCTGTCGGGATTCACGCGCGATTGTTCAACTATGTAGCGGACCGTATTGGGATCAATTACAAAGTTTTGCCCAAGTTTTTTGGTCGGAACGATTCCCACTCGAGCGGCTAACTCTCGGATTGCCCCGGCACCCAACGCGGCAACCACGCCTACCAATCTCCAAAAACGCGGATAGTGTTGCCTGTCAGTGTCGCTGCGGTTTCTTCCTCACTAAGTTCACGCAACTCTGCAATGGTTCGCACCGTGTAGGGCATCAGGTAACTCGCGTTCACTTTCCCGCGATTGGGAGTTGGCGTCAAATACGGTGCATCTGTTTCTACAAGTAGTAAATCGATCGGCGCAACCATTAAGGCTTCACGCAGCGCTACCGAATTTTTGAAAGTAATGACACCAGCAAAAGACATGTACCAACCGTGGGAGGCACAGACATGCGCCATCGCGGCGTCACCGCTGAAGCAATGAAACACAACCCGTTCCGGGGGCCCCTGATCCAGCAGCACGGAAATTACGTCTTCGTGTGCATCTCGGTCGTGAATCACCAAAGTTTTGTCAAGCCGCTTTGCTAGATCAATGTGATATCGAAACGACTCATGTTGCGCGGCTCTGCCAGCTGCAGGAGTTCTGAAATAGTCCAAACCGCTTTCACCGATTCCTCTGACGAGCGGGGAGTTTGCCAATTCAGAGATTTGGGCAAGTGAAGCTTGTAGTTCGCCTTTTTCAGCAAGGCGCGGTGCTTCATTGGGGTGCAGTGCAACCGTCGCCACAACATTGGGGAAACGAGTTGCTGCCTCAAGTGCCCAACGTGAGGAATTGACATCGCAGCCCACCTGAACCACTCGGTCAACACCCACCGCTCGGGCTTGTTCAAGCAACTCACTTGGATCCGGTTGTAGTTCGCCGTGCAATGACCTGTCATAAACGTCAAGGTGCGTGTGGGAATCAATGACAGTTCCCCGAAGTGGTTCGGGCGCAGTTGGCCAAGTGAATGTCCGGGTCATTAGACGTTTTCGGGATCCTCAAGTCGAGGAAAGAGTGACGCTCCCTTTGTGACTCGAACACCCACAGGTAGTTGACCCCAAGTATTCGCAGTGTGAACTGGTTGGTCATCTAGTTTCCCCAACGACTCAAATGCGCCAATATTTGACCACAGTTCGGTCATGGCCTTTGGCATTACCGGGTTGTAAAGAATTGCAATCGCACGCAATGACTCGCAGACTGTGTAGAGAACCGTGGCGAGTGCGCCTTGTGTTTCTTCACTCTTGGCGAGTACCCAAGGTTCCTGCTCGGTAACGTAACCATTGATGTGTTCAATGAACGTCTTTACTTGATTAATCGCGCCGGAAAAGTCCAGCTCATTGATACAGGCGTCAGCGTCTACAACGGTTTTAGTGAGTAAAGCGTGGATCGTCGTTTCAGCGTCGCTGATCGGGCCGGCGGCCGGGAGTTCCCCGTCAAAATACTTTCCCACCATTGCAGTTGCGCGAGATGCAAGGTTACCCAAGCCGTTGGCCAATTCAGAGGTGTAACGAGCGCTCATGTCTTCCCATGAGAAAGAACCGTCTTGGCCAAATGCAATTGCACGCATGAAGTAGTACCGGAAGGCATCAGAGCCAAAGTGGTCGATGATCACTTCAGGAGCTATCCCGGTGAGCTTTGTCTTGGACATTTTTTCACCACCGACGAGTAACCAGCCATGGGCGAATACCTGGTCAGGTGGCTGCAGCCCAGCAGCCATCAGCATTGCGGGCCAGTAGACAGCATGAAAACGCAGAATGTCTTTGCCAACTAGTTGAACATTTGCCGGCCATACTCGCTCAAAGAGTTCAGCCTCACTGCTCGCTGGTTCAGCTCCGTAACCCACGGCCGTGACGTAGTTGAGTAACGCGTCGAACCACACATAAACGACTTGTGATTCGTCCCAACTTAAGGGAATTCCCCACTTGACACTCGAACGTGACATAGAAATGTCGACGAGTCCGCCACGTAGGAAACTCATGACTTCGTTGTAGGCACTCGCTGGGCGAACAGCATTCGGATTCGCTTCATAGCGATCAATGAGTGGTTGGGTGAATGCGGAGAGTTTGAAGAACCAATTGTCCTCACTCAATTCTTCAGGGGGTCGTCCGTGAACCGCGCACACTTGCTGCCCGTCGAATTCACCGGTACCGGGTACTAGGTCTGCGGGAAATTTGAACTCCTCACAACCAACGCAGTACGGTCCCTCATAGGAGTCCGAAAAAACATATCCGTTTTCCTTTACGGTGTCCCAAAACTTACGAACCCGCTCGACATGGCGCGCTTCCGTTGTACGAATGAAGTCGTCGTTCCTGGCATCGATCGTGTTGAGTACCGGTTTCCACGAGTCATTCACCAGAGTGTCAACCCACTCTTGGGGAGTGACTCCACCGGCTTCGGCTGCTCGCTGAACTTTGGTTCCGTGCTCGTCAACACCCGTAAGGAACCACACGCTCTCTCCCCGCTGCCTGTGCCAGCGGGTTAATACGTCGCCTGCCGTACTCGTATAGGCATGGCCAATATGCGGGGCATCGTTAACGTAATAAATCGGAGTGGTCACGTAAAAGGATTTGGCCACCGAATTCATGCTCGAATCCTAGCCCTGCGTGATTGGACCGGATTTCGCGGCGATTACCGCCTCATAGACCTCGCGCTTGGCCCGACCAAATTCCAATGCGGTCGCAGATGCGGCATCTTTCGTTGATGCTCCGGCAGCCACTCGTTCTTGGACTAATGCCACTAGCTCTGAAAGTGGTACCTCGCCGGCAGAGTCAATCGCACTTCCGGCAACCACCAGGGTGATTTCACCTTTTATTTCTCCCAACGCCCACTCATTGAGTTCATGTAACGAACCTCGCACCACTTCTTCATAGGTTTTGGTCATCTCGCGGGCAATCGCAGCGGCACGTTCAGGTCCAAAGACTTGGGACATGTCAATCAAAGTTTTAGCAAGGCGGTGCGGTGCTTCAAAAAAGATCATGGTTCGAGGTTCACGTGTCAATGCGCTCAATGCCTTGATCCGGTCCCCACTTTTTCGCGGAAGAAAGCCCTCAAAACAGAACCTGTCTGCCGGTAACCCTGAAAGCAATAAGGCCGTAAGTACAGCAGAAGGCCCTGGCAGCACCTGGTAGTCAACCCCGGCCTCGATAGCGGCAACTGCAAGTCGGTAACCGGGGTCACTCACCTGTGGCATCCCAGCATCGCTGACAACCAGAACTAACTCCCCCGAAGAAACAGCCCCAAGCAACTGTGCGATGCGCCCGACTTCATTTGCTTCGTAATTGGACACCAATTTTGCGGTGTAGCGAATTCCCAACCGAGAGCACAAATTCATGAACTTTCGAGTATCTTCCGCCGCTATCACGTTTGCCTGTTGAATCACTTCGATCAAGCGGGCCGACGCATCACCGACGTTTCCCATCGGGGTAGCCGCAAAAACAAGTCGCCCACCTGATTGCATCGATTCAGTCTCACTCACCCGGCAATAGTGCATCACGACCTAATATGTGTGGGTGTCCCCCACACTCCGCGAGCGAATTTCTGGCGCTTCTGGTCCCGAGCGCAGTGTCGCCACTATCGCGGAGCGTCTCTACCCTTCGTTCTCATCGACGGGTCTGCGGACCTGGTTCGCCCCGATTCTGGTCGCGCTTTTTGCTGGGGTGATCCGCTTCGTCAACCTTGGGACACCTAATGCTGTGGTTTTTGACGAGACCTATTACGCCAAGGACGCCTGGGCGCTCCTTCGGTTCGGTGTTGAACACAAGGCTGTTGAAGAACACGACACAATCATGCTCACGGCTGGTGACAACTGGCGAAATGTTGCCGGATTCACCAGCGAAGGTTCATTTGTAGTTCACCCGCCAACGGGTAAGTGGGTAATTGCCTCTGGCGAGTATCTGTTTGGGGTCTCACCATTTGGATGGCGGTTTGCAGTAGCACTCCTTGGCACGTTGTCCGTGTTAATGATCGCGCGAATTGTGCGGCGCATGACCAGATCAGATCTCATCGGTGCAATTGCTGGCCTGCTACTCGCCCTCGACGGAATTCACATTGTCTTGAGTCGCACGGCGCTCCTCGACATGGTGCTCAGTGCCTGTGTTCTCGCCGGATTCGGCGCTTTGGTTTTGGACCGCGATAGAACCCGAAGACGCTTAGCCTCATTGGGAGCCAAATCAGGTGAGAGTTGGACCCTAATGTCACAAGGGTTTGGGCCCGGCCTGGGCGGTAGGCCATGGCGACTGCTATCGATTGTTTTCCTCGCACTCGCTGTTAGCGTGAAATGGTCGGCCCTTTGGTTCATCGCAATCTTTATGTTGCTATCCCTTTTCTGGGATGTCTCCACTCGTCGAACCGTTGGTGCCAAGCGGCCTTGGTTAGGAACTCTGGCGAAGAGCACGCCGATCGTTGTGGCCACCTCAATGGGAACTCTTATCGTGGTCTATCTCCTATCCTGGAGCGGCTGGTTCCTTGGAACTACAGGCTGGGGTCGAAATTGGGCTGCGAGTCAAGAACCCTCAATAGTTCCCAATGCCCTGAGATCACTTTTTGACTACCACCGACAAGCCTGGAATTTTCACGTAACGCTCGATAGCGAACACAGTTACCAAAGTAATCCAATTTCTTGGCCTCTCATGACTAGACCGACAAGTTTTCATTACGAAAGTATTAAAGATGGCTCCCTGGGTTGCCCCACTGATCACTGCGCCCAAGAAGTTCTGGCCCTGGGGAATCCCCTTATTTGGTGGGCCGCACTACTTGCGATTCCCTATCAACTTTGGAATTGGATTACGACCCGTGACTGGCGATCCGGTGCAATCCTCGCCGGAATTGCCGCCGGCTGGTTGCCATGGATGCTGTACCTCAACAGAACCATCTTTACTTTTTATACCGTGATTTACGTGCCATTTGTTGTCATGGCGGTGGCTCTTACGATAATGAAAATTTTGCAAAGAAAACCTCCGCAACAACAGCGGGTGGTTGTAGCGCTGGTTGCGCTTTACCTGATCGCTGTCATTGCGGCGGCTTGGTGGTTCTATCCGATCTGGACCGGAGAGGTAATTCCTTATGACCAGTGGCGGCTTCGCATGTGGATGCCTTCGTGGGTTTAGTCAACCCAGGAATCCACCATGTCAAAGGCCACTTTGTTCAAGCCCTTCTTTTGAGCGGAAGTCATATTTTTCGAAGTGCCTGAAAAGTATCCACTTTGAATAATGACGTCGTTCAACAATGTGAAAACCTTGCGTTGATCATTCACCGAAGCTGGGCTATTCGCTGTTGCAGCAAAGGTTGAATCCAAGTCAATAAACACTGACTGAACACCTGTGACTGTGACGCCCGGGACTGATCCCGTCGTTGTGAGGGTACTTGACGGGTTAACCGTTCCGTCATTATCTGTCCAGGACGTATCTACAGTCCCGTCACACTTCTTTAATAACTTACTCATTGACATGAAAGCTTTTTCTGCGGCGACATTGCTCTTGTACTGGATCACGTTGACGGAGAGGTCGTTCATCCCGACCTTGAGCCCGTATCCGGCATAGCTTTCAATTATTCCCTTGGCCAACTTGACTTCTGTGTTTCCACCAGGGCCATAGCCACAGACGACCTGGGCAGACTCGACCGGGTTAATCGAGACGTTGAATCCCTTTGCTTTTGGTGCAAAAACTTTGGGAATCTGTTTTTCATTCAAAAAATGTGAAGCGGCATAACCGTAGGCAGCCTTGTCATACGCTGAAGCTGGAATCGATAATGCTGAAAAGCTAAGAGTTAGAGCCCCTACTGCTGCTATTCCCGTAAATAAGTTGATTTTTGACTTCATTTCTACCTTTCGAGTTAACTATGTGTGCGACCCGTAATACTGAACCTATGGTTCCCGATTTTCCTTTGAGAATACATGCGATCTGCTTTGATGCTTTCGGCACTCTCATTGACATTGCTACAGTCAATGATGTTCTTGAACAACGATTCCCCACCTTGGGTGAGCAAATCGGTTCAGTGTGGCGCATGAAACAGATTGACTACACCCGACTGCGATCGATCGGAGACAGATACAAGCCTTTTGGTGAAGTTACTCAAGACGCACTAACTGCGACATTGCGCTCCTTTGATATTTCACCGGAAACCGACTTAGTCACAGAGGTTATGAACCAATACCGCACATGCAATGCGTTCGACGATTCGCAGTTGGTTCTCCAAACGCTCTCAACTCCGTGGTCAATCCTGACCAATGGCGATCGCGACTTTATCGATCCAATATTGAGCCAGGCTGGAATTGCGATCGACAAAGACCAACTCATAACCTCAGATCAAGTTCACGACTTTAAAGTTTCCCCTATTTTGTACCAACAAGCCCTTAATTGGGCACGCTCGCGTGGAGTTAACTCTCGCGATAACGTCCTTTTTGTCACTGCGAACCAATGGGATGCAATCGGTGCAACTTGGTTTGGGTTCACGACCTGTTGGATCAATCGAAATGGTGAAACTCCTGAAGAACTAGATGCCACGCCGACCCGCGAAGTGAGTGAGTTAACCCAAGTAATTGAGATTGTTAACGAGCTAACGTGCTGACGGCACTCTTTGCGGGTCTCAGCATTGGCTTTGGCTCGGGAGTTGCACCCGGGCCACTTACCGGGTTGGCAATTTCAACCACTCTCAGGAGCGGGCTCGGGTCAGGGTTTCGGATTGCGATTGCACCACTTATTTCCGACTCAGTAATTATTCTGCTCTCCCTCACGCTGGTCGCGCAGTTACCCGAGGGCGCAATAACCGTGTTGGGAATCGTTGGAGCGATTGTCGTCTTCGCCTTTGGTAGCGAGATTCTTTGGTCTGCCTACAAAATGCACAGCGATGAAGTTCACATGGATAGCAAAGGTTCTTCCCGGCTCCAGAGACTTCCCTTGATTGCTCAGGGCGGACTAATCAACTTCCTTAACCCCGCTCCATGGATTTTTTGGATTACCGCGGGTTCAACAATCTTGCTTGGATTTTGGCGTGAAAGCCCAACCCAGGCAGTAGTTTTCCTGCTCGCGTTTTATCTCACGCTCGTCGGTGCCAAAGTCGCTATCGTGGTCGCTCTCGCGGCGACTCGGCACCGCATGAGTGCGCGCACCTATCGACTGATCCTCATGGCCTCAGGGATCCTGCTCCTGATAACAGCTGTCGTGTTGATCTTCACCCACGTCCTGCGCTAGTAACTAGGCTCATCTCGTGGATTACAGCGGAAAGCTCGCAATTGGCACCGCCCAGTGGGGATTGGATTACGGTGTCACGAATACCAGCGGAAGATTGCCAGACTCTGTCATCAGCGATTTTCTTCACACAATGCGCAACCACGAGATCACACATTTAGACACTGCTGCAAGTTACGGTGACTCAGAAAAACGAATTGGCCACCTTGATACAACCGGTATGCAAATTCAAACCAAACTTTCCGCTCAAGATACAACAATGGATTTACTAGTCACCGCTCTGCACCAGAGCCTGGATCGACTTCGCACAAGCAAAGTCGACTCCCTCTTGATTCATGACTGGTTCGCACTCAACCAAATAGAAATGCAAGAGGTCAGTGGCTTCTTCGAAGTAGCAATCAACAACGAACTAACCAACCACGTTGGCATCTCAGCCTACGCACTTGCAGATTTGGAACACGCACAAGCAAAGTTGGCAGTGTGGGACACCGCTCAGATTCCTATTAATGCGTTGGATCAAAGATTCGCAGGAGCAGCCAATTCATTTCCGCAAATAGCATTCCAAGCTAGGTCAATTTTCCTTCAGGGATTGCTACTCAGTGATTCCAGTTCGCATCCTGATGTAGTTGCTTTTCACCAATGTGCAGCAGAGATTGATACTGATCCACTTACTTTGAGCTTGGGGTACATCAAGACCCAGTCTTGGCTCGACTCAGTGGTAATTGCACCGACCACCCCAATTGAATTCGATCAAATTATGGCTTCGCTCAACACTGAACTTCCATCATTTGAATTTGGGTCGTTAACATCAACTGACATGCAACTAATGGATCCGCGAACCTGGGGCTAAATGCTCTTACAGGCTTTTTTCAAGAACTTGATGGGATTTACGGCCGCGGACTCTCCGCCGCTCTTCCAGTACTCAAAGTGCAGGTGCACTTGACCGGGTGAGCCTGAGTCTCCCATGCGCCCAATGAGCTGGCCTCTCTTTACTTTCTGCCCACCTTTGATGAGCACCTTGTCCATGTGTCCGTAGTAGAACATGGAGCCCGATTTCCCACGGAGCACTATTTGCAGGGCTCCATTGGACTGTTTCTTCGTGCGATTAATTCGTCCGGCTTCGACAGCGTAGATCGGTGCACCGCGCTTGCCACCCATGTCAACTCCCATGTGCGAGCGCTTACCTCTGTCAGCACCCCAACCTGCTCCCAGCCAGAAGTTTCGTGTTGGACACGCTTTCCCTTTTTTGTCTTTGCTAATCACGGTCTTGCGCGTTTGTGTGTCACTCGATTGGTCACGGGTTTCAACAGACTGCGCCGAAGAAAGCGGAGCAAGCCCGATAATCAAGGCTCCCAAGATCGCTGGAATCAGTTTTCGCACGAGGACAGCGTAAGCATGGTTGTACATTCCCACAACCCCACCGCCAGATAGTCTGCTGCTGTCAATGACTTTTTAATCGGATCCCGCCTCATAGGCCATGACATGCCCACCTATTTCATCGCCGACGTTGCCGCAAACCATGATGGTTCACTTGAACGTGCGAAATCTCTCATGACCCTTGCACAAGAAGCCGGTGCGGACTGCGCGAAGTTTCAGCATTTTCGCGCCGAACACATTGTTAGCGACTTCGGTTTTAAAGCTCTGGGCGGACAGCAGTCACACCAAGCAAGCTGGGATAAATCGGTTTTTGAGGTCTATCAAGCAGCTAGCCTTCCTTGGGAGTGGACAGCCCCACTCGCAGCACACGCACAACAAATCGGCATTGAGTTCATGTCCGCCCCTTACGACCTAGAAGCCGTTGCCCACCTAGACCCTTATGTGAATGCGTTCAAAGTCGGATCCGGTGACATCAACTGGCTTGAAGAGCTTGCGGCTATAGCAGCCCTAGGAAAACCAATACTTGTCGCGACGGGAGCAGCATCCTTCGAGGACGTAACACGCACAATGGATTTCCTTTTGCAAACTGGGGTACCTCTTGTTCTCATGCAATGCAATACGAATTATGAAGGCAGCACTGACAACATTCATCACGTCAACCTCCACGTTCTGCGGCAATACGCGCAAGCATTCCCCACGGTCACCCTTGGATTGTCAGACCACACCCCGGGTGACCTCACCGTTTTGGGAGCGGTTGCCCTAGGAGCACGAGTTGTTGAAAAGCACTTCACCGACGACACTGCCCTACCAGGTCCCGACCACGGATTCTCCATGGATCCAACAACCTGGCGAGCAATGGTTGACGACACCCGAAAGCTCGAAGCCGCACTAGGAACCGGTGTCAAGGGAATCGAAGACAACGAATCTCAGACAGTTGTTCTCCAGCGACGGTGCGTGCGAGCACAACGTGATCTACCACTAGGAACCACGCTCACCCGCGACGACCTAGCCGTTTTACGGCCCGCACCCCTTGCAGCAATTCCCGCGCATGAAATAACCCGGGTTCCAGGGAAAGTCACAAAAAGGTTGATTCCAGCCGGAGACCTGATTACCTGGGACGACCTCAACTAAGCCATCAAAATTGCCATGGAAAAAAAGTGTGTCTATCTCAGCGAAACGCAAGGGATTCATGACCTTCGCTGGCGTAATGCCCTCTCGGACATGGGCTGGGAAGTCTCACTCGCAATCAACGACTCACACTCACCAGTGGTCGCAGGGCCTCTCACACCCGAACTCATTTACTCGATTAAGAATTCACCGAATCGGGCAATTGGATTGTCTTGGGGTTGGGATTTACACGCCGCACAGGGCGTGCAGCCGAAGGACTGGCTCAGCAATCTAGATGGGCTGGTCGTGGATTCTGAGCCAACCAGAAACATTGCAATAAAGCAGCATGCTTGCGAGGACGCTGTTGAGGTTGAAGTCGAGGATGTACGAGCTTGAGGCCGAGGACGTCGACGAGGACGAGGACGAGGACGGGCACGACTCCTTAAGCACGAGGTTGAGGCCGAGGTCAATGCGGAAGCTTCTGAAGCTGCGGGCGAGGATTTGGGAGCTTGAGGCCGCGGACGTTGACGAGGAGGAGGAGGACGACGACGACGACCCCTCAAGCACGAGATTGACGCCGAGGACGTACGAGGTTGAGGCCGAGGACGTTGACGGTGAGTCTGACGATGATGACGACGACGACAGCGATGACAGCACAAGCTCGTCAAGCTCATCTATCAGCGATGAGTCCGGCCGTGCGCCCCCGCTGAAAAAACTGAAGCACACCAGAAACTGAGTCTTGGCTGTCGAGTTTCTGGCGTCTTCTTCTAACGACAAGTGTGTCTGTGCGTATATCACGGCCAGGACAGTACGCGCCCCCCTCTGACCCCCCTCGCCTCCTCGTCGCCTCCGTTCCCTTGCACCTGCCGCGTGACTGCAGACCTTTGGGACACGCACGACGACTGCAAGAATTGGGGCGTCCTGAGGGGGCACAAGAATGCCATCCTTGAGGTGCACTGGACTGATGAGGGCAGGTTCGTAGAATTGCCTCGCCCTGCCAACCATGATGCATGTACGTATGTACCACGCACCGCCTTTCGTCTGCGCTCAGCCATGTGTTGCGCTGCTCCAGTACGTGCGTCTCCCCTGCCCGTGCGCTGCACCAGCAAGAGATGCCCCGTGCGCTGCTCCAGTACGTGGGTCTCCTGACTGACTCCCACTGCCCCCCCTCCCTCTCCTCGCGTGTCTCCCTCTCCAGCCGCCCCGCACCAGCAAGAGATGGCCACACCGCCGCGACGCCGTGTCACATAGAGTTATGGTACGTGTCCATCATCTGCAGCTGCCCCGTGCGTCTCCCCTGCCCGCTGCAGCACTGCAGCCATGCACTCTTCCCGGGGCCCTGCCGCATGCCGCAGCAGTGGATGCATTGCACT
>ENA-OWPI01002919-OWPI01002919.1-marine-metagenome-genome-assembly--contig:-NODE-2919-length-15289-cov-4.460426_pt1 | contig 15289 bp, 19 predicted proteins | sample MGYA00238138_ERZ651775 | MGnify/ENA primary metagenome ERZ651775 (study PRJEB26906, sample SAMN06265043) | marine metagenome | isolation source: Helgoland LTER site | place: Germany:Helgoland, sampling...
GCCGCATCTGACAACGTTGAGCTTGACAGCGCCGCATCTGACAACGTTGAGCCTGATACCGCCGCATCTGACAAGGCTGAGCCTTATACCGCTGAGCTTGATTCTGCCGCATCTGACAAGGCTGAGCTTGACAACGCGGCATCTGATACCGCTGAGCCTGACAACGCGGCATCTGATCAGGCTCAAAAGGATCAGCCCCCTGTTCCACCAGACGAGACACCATCATGAGTGTGCTTATGGGGCAATTGACAAACGATATTGATGCGCTTGATTTTGACAAGCCAATCCGCCTGTCGGGCCGTGTTAGCCGGTTTGACGGCCATATTATCGAATGTGATGGTTTTCCCGCCACGATAGGTACGCTTTGTCAGGTTGATACCCAAAAGGGCGAAACAACCAATGCTGAGGTCATCGGCTTTAAAGACAATAATAATCTTTTATCGGTTCATGACCATAATGCGCAAATTAGCGTTGGCGCCAAAGTTACGGTGAGCGATGACGGCCATTCAATCAAGGTGGGACCAGAATTGCTTGGCCGTGCGATTGACGCGCTTGGCCATGCGCTTGATGAAGGGCCGCCAATGCATCTTGCTGATAGCTGGCCTTTGAATGGCAAAAAAACCAACCCGCTGGCGCGTCGTCCGGTCGATAAGCAGCTTGATGTCGGCGTCCGAGTAATCAACAGTCTTTTGACTGTTGGCCAAGGCCAGCGTGTTGGCATCATCGCTGGATCGGGTGTTGGTAAATCGATTCTTTTAGGGATGATGACGCGTTTTACCGAGGCTGATATTGTTGTCGTTGGTCTGATTGGTGAGCGTGCGAGGGAAGTGGCAAGTTTTGCCGCTGAAGTTCTGAACGGTGCATCCCGCGACCGAACGGTGATTGTGGCAGAACCGGCTGACCGTTCACCGTTATTGCGGATACGCGGGGCAAATCGGGCAACTGCCATTGCCGAATATTTCCGGTCAAAGGGCAAAAATGTTCTTTTGATCATGGATTCGCTGACACGTGTTGCGCATGCGCGCCGTGAAATTGGGCTTGCGCTTGGTGAGCAGCCAACCTCAAAAGGCTATCCTCCATCGGTTGTGTCGATGATACCAGCTTTAATCGAGCGAACCGGCACTGGCATTGGCAAAGAGGGGTCGATTACCGGTTTTTATACGGTCTTGGCTGATGGCGATGATGCGCATGATCCGGTGGTTGATACCGCCCGCGCCATTCTTGATGGTCATATTTTGCTGTCGCGTGAACAAACACAAATGGGGATTTATCCGGCGGTGGATGTACCATCTTCGGTCAGTCGGGTGATGAATGACATTGCTGGCCCAACACAAATTCAAGCGGCACAATATTTTCGGCGACTGGTTTCGCTTTATATGGAAAACCGCGATTTGATCTTGATGGGTGGCTATGCGCCCGGTCAGGACCAGGACCTTGATCTTGCTGTCCAGCTATGGCCGCAATTAATGGCGCATATTCAACAGCCCTTTGATCAAAGTGCATCCTATGCCGATAGTTTGAAAGCGCTGACCGATCTTTTTAACCTGCAGGCTGGGCCATGAGCCGTCGAGCCTCAATTTTTGACCGGCTTGCACTAAAAGAGCGCGTTGCGATTAATCAGCAAATGAAAAGCCTTGGTGCCTTGTCAAATGAGTTTCGGCAGATTGATGAAATGCGCCAAAAGCTTGACGAAATGGCGCGTGATCAAGCGCCCAGTGATGGTGTGCAAAATGCAGGATCACTTCGGGCGGCGGCGCAGTTAAATTTTCAAATTCGTGTTCAGCTTGAAACGGCAAGCAACCGTTCTGAACATCTTGCCGAAGAATTGCGGCATATGCGGCAAAGAATTGCCCAATCCGATCGCCGCCGTGAAAAATCGACTAGTAAGGCCGATGCACTTCGGGCAAAGGCGCGAAGTGACCGTGATGCAAAACGTGAAGATGATGAAGCGTCGCGTCGGCGTAATCAGCCACGGTAAAACCCAGCCATCAAAAAATCCAAACGGAGCATCAGAAATGGCATCCGAATTGCATCATCTGAGCGATGAGTTTTATCCGACCTCGATAAGTGGGCTTTTTACGAATGTCAGAAATTTTGTCTAAATTGACGCATATGTCAGGCGTAGGCACCTCGCCATCTGCAGCGACGAAAACCGAAACCAATAGTGATGATCTGTTGTTTGCGGCTCTTTTTGGCGGCGCAACAGGTGATATATCTGCCAATGATGACAATGGTGACGCTGCGGTCCTCACAGGGGTTTTTGCGGTGCAAACAATCGAACAAGATGATCCTGAAAATCTACCACAAGATGCATTGCTCGGGATGATTGCTGCGTTGCAGGTGGCCAAAGGTTTAGATCAAAAACAAGCTGGCAAGGCAAATGATGCGGCAGCGAGAAATAGCGAAGCGGCAAGCGTGGGTGAAAATAGCGATGAATTGGCGGATATAATTGCAGCAGTCCCGCTTGGGACCCCTATCGATCCATTAGATGGTGGAATGGCAAAGGGTGATGTTGCAGAGGGTGATGTTGCAAAGGGTGATGTTGCAAATGGTGTAATTGCTGATCAATTGCAAAATACAAAATCAATCCGCGCAACTATGGCCTTTGAAAATGGTAAATCATCCGGTCAAGCCACTGGCAATCAGCCAAAAATTGGTGCTGGCCTTGGCCCAATGCAGGGCCAAATGCAAGGGCCGATGGCGCAAACGACGCCAATTATGGCGCCAAATGGCAGTGCAAAACCTGTTGGTGAGTTGGCAGCAACAGGTCAGGCAGCACCACCTCAAACATTTATTGGACCCATGCCTGCCTTGTCGGGTGATGCCAAGATGGCGGCTAATATTGCCAATCTTCGGGCTATTCGCGCGGCTAATCTCGAACAGCGTAATGCCGAAATCAACGCTAAGCTTTCTGGTGATGATACTGATGGTTTTATCAGAAAATCAGATAAAACCATCACCACTGCGGCGAGCCTGAAACAGGCTCTTATTGCAGATAGCACAATGGCTACAGGGGACAAGATGCTGGCGCGTGCAAACACCGGCCTTGATATGGCGCGGCCAAGTCAGGCCTCATTAGCCTCGGGTGATGGTGCATCTGGTGCTGCTGGGCAGTCTTTGAATAATCAAGCTGGTGGCCAGACTGGTGGGCAAGCAGGTGGACAGGCTGGTGGGCAAGCAGGTGGACAGGCTGGCGCTGCTTCTGGTGGCTTGTTGAATAATCTGAATATGCTGCAAACGCTCGATATGGCCAAAAATAACTGGACCGAGATGCTGCTTCAGCGCGTGCAAAAAGGGCTTGCTGGTGGCAAAGATCAGCTGAACTTCCAGTTGAACCCTCGCAACCTTGGCAAAATGCAGATCAGCCTGGTGATTCAGAATGACCGCACAAATATTCAGATTCAAACTGAAACATCGGCCGCAGCGTCGATGCTAAGCGATTCTGAAGCGCGGTTGGCGCAAATGCTGGAAGCTTCTGGTCTTCGCCTTGGCAATCTCAATTCAGGCCAATCGCAAGGGTTTGCTGGAAATATGTCGGGCGGTCATGCCGACCAGCAAAATCAGGCTGGAAATTCTGGCAAGACGACTGCTGGTAAAACCGATGATGATGATGGCAACAGCGCAGATACAATTACAGAGCGATCAGAAAATTTGATAAATATTCAAGCCTAGTACAGTTGTAATTACTAATGTATTAGGTAGGGACGTCCATTGGAGGATGAATCTATGGCAGATGACGAAAATAACCAGCCCAAAAAAAGTCGTGGAATTTTAAAAATTCTGGGATTTGTCTTTGGCGGCCTGTTTCTAGTTGGCGCAGGTCTTGGTGCCGGATTTTTCATGTTTGGGGGCAATCAACCAGATCCGTCAGAAGAGATTGAACAGATAATCGAACGGAAAATGGTAGAAGCGGATGAAAAGAAAGCTGCTGATGAAAAGGCTGCTGAAGGAGAAAGCAAGGTTGCCAAGGAAACTCCCGAGGTTAAAACCTTTATGACAACCTATTTCGAATTTCCAGGTACCTTTACAACAAACCTGTTGAATTCACGCAAATTCCTGCAGGTTGGTCTTGGTGTTTCAACACAATATGACGACAAGGTTATGACGAATGTCGAGGCGCATCAATTGGGGCTTCGTTCGGAAATTCTGAATACGATTAGCGAGTTTTCTGAGGCTGATATTCAAGGTAAAGCCGGGCGTGAGCAGCTTGCAAAAGCACTGACTGAAAGCATTAATCAAAAATTGATTGCGCTTGAGGATTTTGGTGGTGTTCAGGAAGTTCACTTTACGTCATTTGTGCTACAATAGATGTTTCACGGTAACGCTTAAGGTCGGTTAGATCATGTCGTCACGTAAATTATCAAGCGAAGAAGTCGATGCACTTATGGACGGGCTGAAAAGCTCGGCCCATGATGTGAACGCTGATGTTTCTGGGTCTAGCGAAGTGCGCGCTTTCCAGTTCGGTCAGGATGATTTGTCTTTGATGGGTGACTATTATGCGTTGCGGCTGATCAATGAACGTTTTGCCCGAACCGCCCGCGGTGTGTTTCTGCCGATGTTGCGTGTTCAGCCGCGTATTTCGCCATTTCCGCCAGAGGTAAAAACCTTTGACGAATATTGTGAGAGCATCGATGGCTTCATGAATTTGAATATTTCGCGGATTGAAGAGCTGCGCGGGCCAATGTTGATGGCGTTGCGGCCAAAATTCATCTCGACCCTAACTGCTTCTTATTATGGTGGATCAATTATTCAGTTAGATCAGAAACGGAATGAATTTACCAGCACCGAAGAACGCGTCATTGAAATCATTCATCGAGGTCTCAGCAATTCACTTGCCGATGCTTGGTCAGATCTGATGCCAATCACTTTTGCTCAGCCTAGCCGCGAGGTGAACCCACAATTTGCATCCTTTGTCGATGGAAGCGAGCTGGTGATCATCTGTTCCTTTTTGATCCAGCTTCCCAACGCCGAAGCGGTCAATCTTGAAGTTGTTTATCCTTTGCAAACTCTAAAGCCGATCGCATCACAATTGCGGTCACGCGTCCAGTCGGATAGCGGCGATGATGTGACTTGGCGCGAAAAGATGGAACGGGCGATTTTGAATATTCCGTTGAATATTACTGCACTTCTTGGCGAGCCGGTTATGTCGATGGGTCAGTTAATCCGCCTGAAAACGGGCGATGTTGTTCCCATCCAGATAAATGAAGGTATTGAAGTGAGGGTTGAAGACAACCCGATCTTCTTTGCTGAAATTGGTGAAGTGTCGGGGCAGGTGGCGGTAAGCATTACGCGGCGGATTTAGATAATTTACATTTGGAGGCCGGTGATCCGGCAAAAAGAAGGAAAAGCACTATGGCAGATGAAACTGAAAATCAGGCAGCCGAACCCGCAGCCGAACCAAAAGCCGCCAACGCGCCGTCAAAAGTGACCGCTGAAAATCTGCGTGTCCTTGAAAATGTTGAAGTGCAAATGACAGTTGAGGTTGGAAATACCGAGATAAAGATTCGTGATTTGCTGCGCTTGAATGAAGGTGCGGTGATCGAGCTTGACCGTCTTGCCGGTGATCCGTTGGATATTCTGGTCAATGGAACAATGATCGCCAAGGGTGAAATCGTCATGGTTGGTGAACGATTTGGCGTACGCTTTACCGAAATTGTCGACCCTGAAAAGCGGGTAGAAAACCTCTAGGTAAAATTTATCTGCGCTTGCCACGTGCGTCATTCATTTGACAGTTGGCAAATGAGCCAGATGTTGATGTTGATAGAGTATCCCAGAAAACACCATAGAAAACACAAGCTATTCAGCCCCTTAATGTTTATTTAACGGGGACGTGTCTGTTATGGCACATTTTTTGCCTTTTCCTTAATCAGGGTCGTCCTGACGGAGTTTGGCAATGTATACAAATATCATCGGAACACAGCAAATTATGATCACCGCCGCCTTTCTTGGTGTGATGATCCTATTGTTAATTATCCTTCGAAGAAAAAGCACAGTCATTCGTGCCAGCATGAAAGCTGGAAAACGTGTTTTTGTCGTTGAAGATACAGCCGTTAGCCCAACCGAAAGATTGCGGCTGGTCAAGATTGATGCTCAAGAATTTGTCATGGTGTCGGCCAAAGGCCATGCGCCAAGCCTGTTGCCGTTGGCAGTTTCAGATACCGGATCACATTCGCAGAAAATCGAGAGAAATGTCGATGCAAGCGAGCATGACGCATTAGATGCTGCGGTAGCTGATGCGATGCAGGCGCATGCCACAGCCAAGCCATTTGCCAGAAGTGACGAGCCGCATTTCGCCAGTCAAATCAATGCAAGGCCGTCAGATGATCAACAACGGGCCTTTGCCAAGACCTTTCAGAGCTGGAGGCAGCAAAATGCAGCACGCTAGCCCGATATCCATCAGCCTTCGCATGGTGGTTGTCGTGATTACCATTTTGGTGGTTAGTGCAGGCTTTTCCGGTCAAGCTACGGCTCAGGACGCCGCGGGCAGCCTTGCCAGCAATATGGCTGGATTTGGCGCTGGTCTGCCAGCCCTGATCTCCAGCAATGGTGTTGATGGCAGCACATCCTATTCATTATCTTTACAGATTTTGGCCTTGATGACGGCATTGACGGTTTTGCCATCACTTGTACTTGGCATGACATCTTTTACCCGCATTATTATTGTGTTGTCTATTTTGCGGCAAGCGATGGGAACACAGCAAACCCCGCCCAATCAGGTCTTGATTGCGATTGCGCTATTCCTGACCTTCTTCATCATGTCGCCAACGCTGACAACGATTTATGACACGGCCGCTGAACCTTATTTAAATGGCACTGTCAGCGCCGAATCTGCACTGTCCTCTGCAAGCGACGATATGAAAAAATTCATGGTCAAGAATACGCGAAAAGATGATCTGAATATGTTTATGGATCTAGCTGAAAAAGGTGCGGTGGAAACGCCTGGCGACGTGCCTTTGACCGTTTTATTACCTGCCTTTATTACTTCTGAATTGAAAACCGCCTTTCAAATTGGGTTTTTGTTGTTTTTGCCATTTTTGGTGATTGATATGGTGGTGGCTTCGGTGTTGATGTCGCTTGGCATGATGATGTTAAGTCCGATGCTTGTGGCGCTTCCCTTTAAATTGCTTTTATTCGTTCTGGTTGATGGCTGGAGCATGACGGTTGGATCGCTTGTAGCGACCTATGCTGTTTAACCCTGATGGGGTGGAAGGAAACTAATTATGGGCTTTGATATGAATGTCGAATTTCTGCGGATGGCATTCTGGCAGATTGTTATGGTGGCTGGGCCTGTTTTACTGGTAGCGCTAGGGATCGGTTTGTTCATCGGTATCCTTCAGGCGGCAACATCGATTAATGAGCAGACACTTAGCTTTGTGCCAAAGCTTTTTGTTGTCTTGATAACATTCGGTCTGCTGGCCAACCTGATGATGGTTCAGCTATCAGATTATTTCTATTTCATCTTCGAGCAGGTAGCACAGGTAGGCTAGGCTTATGAGTGCTGCGGCATTATCAAATTTAGGCAGCGTTGGGGCACTTCCAGGGCTAGACCTGCAATTTGTGATGGAGCTCCTTGCTGGATTATTCCTGGCAAGTCTGCGCATCGGTGCTTTTTTGATTGCGTCCCCCTTTTTTGGTGGCAGCGGGGTGCCGGTGCAAGCTCGCATCATCATGGGGGTGCTTCTCGGCGTAGCCGTGGTAAACAATGTGAATGTTCCCGACTGGCAAAGCTTTACCGCCTTGACTGGTATTCAAGTGATCATGACCGAGCTCGCCATTGGCATTGGTTCGGGACTGATCTTAACCATTTGGTTTTCGGCAGTGCTTCTTGCTGGTGAGAAGATTGCCAGTTCGGCCGGCCTTGGTTTTGCAGCACAGATTGACCCTGATTCAGGTGGTCAGACGCCTGTTGTTAGTAAAACATTTTCGTTGTTTCTAACGGTAATTTTTTTGTCATGGAACGGGCATTTGTTGGTTTTGCGGGCGGTTGCTGATTCATATGAATATTTGCCCGTTGGCGCAATGCCAGCCTTTCCTGTGTTGATACAAGGTGGGATCGCGGCGGCCGGATCAATGTTTCTGGCGGCTACGATTATCATGCTACCAATCACCGCCTTTTTGTTGGCAATCAATCTTGTCATTGGTGTGATTACGCGATCTGCCCCGCAATTGAACCTATTTTCATTTGGTTTTCCGATCAGCATGCTTGGTATTTTTGTTTTGCTATATCTTTGGGTCGATGTGCTTGGTGGTGCAATGGATGATCTTTCGCATGCTGCCATCGAAAATGTTCAATCTATTCTTGGAGCAATAAGCAATGGCTGAAGAAGGTGATAGCAGCCAAGAAAAGACTGAGGACCCCTCCCAACGAAAAATCGAAAAGGCGGCGGAAGACGGCAAGGTATTAACCTCCAAAGACATGTTTGTCTTTACCGGTCTTTTTGGCGGCTTGTTGATGATGTTTGCCGTGCCCGGGATTATTGAAACGGCGCTTGGCAGCTGGGGCGCATTGCTAAGCCTTGAACGCGGCGCCGATCTTGATGCGCTAATTGGCCAGCGGATCACTGAAGGGATTAAGATGATCCTGATTGTCGGTGCAGTTGTTGGCCTGCCATTGATGGTTCTAGTTATCCTAACACAGGCAGCGGTTGCGGGGAGTTTAAATTTTGCCCCAAAAGCTATGTCTTTTAAGGGTAACCGTATCAACCCGTTAAAAGGGTTGGCACGGATGGTGTCCATGAAAGCCCTTGTAGAGCTTGGAAAAGCATCGCTGAAGGTTGTTCTTCTTTTTGGTGTTGCGATTGGCATTCTTTATGTTCAGGCTCCCAAAATTCTGCAATTACCATTCCGCTCGCTTGGTGAGGCGGTGGCAACGGCGGGGAGCATGTTTCCGGCGGTTCTTGGCGGGCTATTGCTTATGCTGGCGGTGATTGCTCTTCTTGATTTCATGTGGCAGCGTCACACGCATATAAAATCGTTGAAAATGTCCAAGCAGGATCAAAAAGACGAATATAAACAGACCGAAGGTTCACCCGAAGTCAAAGCGAAAATCCGCCGGATGCAGATGGAAAGTTCGGCAAATGCATCACGCCAGCAAACTGCGTTGAATGATGTGCCATCAGCAACCGCGATTATTACCAACCCGACACATTTTGCGGTTGCACTGAAATATGATGTTGGCAGTTCGCAAGCGCCAAAAATTCTGGCGATGGGACGTGGCAAGATTGCCGAAATGATTATCGAGCGCGGGAATGATGCAGATGTTACTATTTTCCGTAGTCCACTATTAGCGCGTGCGCTGTTTTTTAGTGGCGAGATTGGTGGCGAGATTCCTGAAATGCTATATCAGGCGGTGGCGATTGTTCTGGCCTATATTTATCGGGTTGATCGTGGCGAAGATCTTGAACGGCCAGACATTGAATTGCCTGAAGATATGCGGTTTGATGAATTTGGTAAGCCGCTTGTGGCTGGAGCAGGAGGGGTTTAATGCGGAAACAACGATCAATCGGTGAGATGATCAGCACGGTCACGTTTTTTGGTTTGTCGGCCTATCTGTTGATTTTTAGCCTTGGATTGCTGGAAGAAGGCGAAAAATTGCGGGGGACAATCGGGTTGCTGGCAGCGGCCTGTTGCGGCCTTGGTGGTCTACGATTTGTGATTGCTGAATTTGTCACCAAATGGCGAGACAGCTAATGAGTGATGACGGAAAAAATAATGTCAGATGTCATGGCTGTGCGCATTATTTTGTTACTTATGATCGCAAGCGTCCCTATGGCTGTGCAAAGTTTGGATTTAAGACCAAAAGCCTGCCATCACAGGTGGTAATTGAATCAACTGGCATGCAATGTGCATATCGGATAGACCGTCCGGCCACCCATTTAGGCCGCAAAGCAGAAAACCAGAGGAAAGTCTGATGGCAGGTGAACTTAATTCAGTCCAGGAAAGTATCAAACTTGCATTGGACGCTGCGGATGCAGCAACCGATGTAACCTCGGAATATAGTCAGGTTAAACGCGAACATAAGAAGTTGGAAAGTAAAGTGTCACAGATTCATCGTTACACCACCATAACCTTTGTAAGCGCCATTTCAGCAGCAGTTATCGCGCTGGCCTTTTCGGCGACCTTGTATTTTAAATCAATTTCTGAGCTGAAATTGATGACATCAACCAACCGTCAAGGGTTGATTGTGTTTTCTGATAATATTGAACGACTGAACACGGTTCTTGCCGAATTGCAGGTTTCATTGTCAAAACAAGAGGAATTGGTCAAGCTCAACCGTGAATCAACATCGCAAATCAGCGAATTGAAAAAAGTCATGGCCGATGGCAGTGCCAGCATTGTGGCGCAATTGCAAAAGACTGGCGATGGAATGGGCGGATCAACAACCGCGCTTGGCAATGATTTGAAAACAGCGATGGCAGCACAGAACAAGCTGGTATCAAACAGCTTCAAGGTGAGCCTGGCCAGCCTTGAATCATCCGTAATGAAATCAATTGAGGCTATTGATAAAAAGATTGCCAGCAACACCGCTTTGCAAAATGTCGCATCCTCACAAGCCAAAACCAAGAAAGAAATTGAAGCTTTGAAGGTGCAGGCCAAGGAAATTCGGAAACTCCTTGAGACTCAGCAAAATCGTATTACATTTCCCTAGTTAGAGAGCTGTCAATGTGTCGGCCCTTTAGGGCAAATGTTTAGATAACGGAGATCATTGTGGCCGAATTTGATCAAGATCACGCAGCCGGAACGGAGGCTGAAGCCGCAGGAGCTGCAAATCAGGGTGCAGCAACAGCGCAGTTCATCAAGATCAAATCATTGTCGCGCATCTCACATGGGCGCGATCTTCGACTTCGTGATGGTGATATCCTCATTGCCATCGATGGTGAGCTAAATACCAATGATATTGAGGCTTTTCGGGCGCTTGGCGATCAGGCTAGACTCCATGAAGAAAAAATGTTGCTGACTATCTGTCGCGGCGAAATTGTTTATGATGTGTTTGCCGAGGGCAGGCTTGGTGCTGATCTTGATTATGCTGATGCTGAAGCATCAAACGCGGCTGCGGCGTTATTCGCAAAACATCATATGGGGCCAAAAGATCATTACCAAAATTACGAGGCGCTTCGCGATGTCCAGCGTCATGTTGTGCTTTATGAGACAGGCTATTCTTCCATTGCAACCATCGCACCGCCAGTATGGCTGCTTCAGCATCGTGCATGGGAACCCTTGGCGGCGGTCATTGCTGCCTATGCAACGTCTTTTGTTGTTCACTGGGGTGTATTTGCCGCAACGACAATATTGATGGCGATCTATTTTCACCGGATACAGTTTCGCCTGATTAGAAATTACAGCCTATTTACCGAGCATTATTTTTGGCATGTCTGCGCAGCGCGGACGTCAGCTGAAGCCCAGTTGGTTTGCCGCCAGATCGATCCAAAATGCCAGTTCGATTTCTCGTATGTTGGCCCGCCTGAAACAGGCTTGGCCACAACGCCATCACACCAACAGCCGGCCTAGCCTTTTTTGAAAGGCCTATTGCTTGTATCAATTTTAATTTGATGCTGTCCTGTATTCTAGGGAGGCTATCTTTTGCAGCCTGATCGATGCTGTTTGCCGATATATGCGGCACACAAGCGGTGGTGTGGCGCTGCGGAATGACGAGCAGGCATAATCTATTAGGCTAAAGCTCGCAGATGCGCCGTGATCAACAGCGCTAAAACCAGCATCACCCAGACAAGCATCATCCGTACAAGCATAAACAAAAAAGAAGGGCAAGCCACCTTATGATCGTTTCATGGGAAAGCGTTCGTTCAAAATTGGGGCTCAAGATTTAGGTGCGGGAATAACGCAAGCTATCGAAGCAAAAGATGATTATGTAAGAATAGCACGAAAGATTGGGACGCAAATCGAGGGCAGGCGGCGTTACCACAAAGACCCCACTATATTTTTAAAGCCGCCTGAGGTGCCATTTGCGGCATCAGCACAAGACTAATAGTTGATTTCGATCTCAATCCTGCGGTTTTTTGCACGTCCTTCGGCTGTGTCATTTGGCTCAACCGGACGTGACTCGCCGTAGCTAATCGCCTCGAGGCGGTCTTCGGAAATTGTACGATTAGCAGCAAAAGCCTGAACCACACTTGCCGAACGCGCCGCGGCAAGGTCCCAATTATCACGATAGTTAGAGCCAAAGATCAGCGGCACATCATCGGTATGGCCCGATACTTTTATTTTGCTTTTGCCAGCAGCATTCACTTCGGCAATGCGATTCATGATTTCGACTGCCGCAGGCGTTAGATTGGCAGACCCTGAAGCAAAGGCACCGCCAGCTCCAACAGTGATGATCACTTTATCATCCTCACGCTGAACATCGGCAAGCCCCTGCCCAATTTCCTGACGCAGGGCAACTTTTAATTCATCTTCGGCAATCTGTGCCTTTTTATTTGACTCAGCCTTTGCCTCGGCTTGTTCTTTGGTGCTTTTAGCAGCGGCGCTGGCAGCTGCGGCCAGTTCGGCCAATTGGCCTTCAATGCCGCCAAATAGAACATCCTGTTCCGATTTGCCAGTTGCGGCTTTAGCCTTTTCAATGGCGTTCAAGGTTTGCTGAAGCAATTGAGGCAGGTCTTTTTGTTCGGCCTCGGTTGGAGTGAAATTCACCACAACATTGTCACCAAGTGTTTCGACTTGAATATCACCACGCGCAACTGCTTCTTGAAGGGCTTTGACAAGATCTTCAGCATCACTTTGTTTTTCGCCGCTGCCATCACTGTCTTTGGTTTTGGTTTGTGATTCAAGATCGGGCTTTGTTGTTTCGGTTGTCTGCTGGGTCATTTCATCGGTGACTGACTTTGCCGGAGACGGGCTGAAATTCAGCGACAAGACGGTTGTACCTTTCGGCTGTTCAACAATCGGCACGACCTTTTGCACACCAAAGGCATTTTTCAATGAACCCGAAATCTGTTTGAATTTTGGCACGTTGAATTCGGCAAATGACAAAATCAAAACAAAGAAAGCCATCAACAAGGTTGCCATATCGGCAAAAGTTGCCATCCATGCCGGTGCGCCAACAGGCGGGCATTTGGGACATTCCTCTTCTTCTTCTTCAATAACTTCGTTTTCGTCTTGCTCAGCCATTCTTTATGTCCTTACAGAGAGATGATAAATTTTGGGATCAATCTCTCATATATTATGCTGCCTCTAATTTGGCCTGCATTTTCGGAGGTAGGGCGGCAACCATTTGATCTTGAATGTTGCGCGGTGACTCTCCCCTAGCGATATTACGAAGACCTACAACGACTAACCCTCTGTAAATGACTTCGTATGCTGTATAGCCTTCCAGCTTGACGAGCATTGGCATGAAAATAATATTTGCAATAATCGCACCATACATTGTTGTCAGCAAAGCCACCGCCATGGCGGGTCCAATGGCTTTCGGATCAGCCATATTGCCAAGCATCAAAACAAGACCAATCAATGTGCCAATCATTCCCATGGCTGGACCAATATCAATCCAACCTTTGACGACATTTTGGTTTGCTTCATGTCGGGCTTTCATAGCTTTGATTTCGCCATTCAATTGCGTGACGAGCTTTCCCTCATCTGCGCCATCAACAAGCATTTGCAGGCCTTTTTGAAAGAATTTATCAGGTACTTCTTGGCCTTCAAGCGCCATCATTCCGTCTTTTCGGGCAATCGCTGCAAGCTCTGCCATACGCTCAACCAACTGATCCATTTTTTTGACTGGTGGAAGGAACGCCTTTGCCATAGCGCCAAAACTTCCAAGAAAAACTGGTAAAGGGCAGGTGTACATTACCGAAAAAAAGGTTCCACCAACCACAATTAAGAGCGATGGAGTGTCAATAAAAGGACCAACGCCGCCACCTGAGATCATGGCTCCCATTATCATGCCCATGGCGCCTATGAATCCAATAAGGGATGCTATATCCATAGTAATACCACTCTTTTCTCGACTTGTTTCTAGGGTCCAACCGTTTTCCTAAGCAAAAACGATACCAATCCAATAATGCGGCAAGATTTTCACAGGGAAAATAAAAATATTAGCGTCCCGTCATATAAATAGGCTGACTTGGCGCAAGATATGCTTAAATTCTGATATCGTAGCTTTTTAGCAGCAACAGTGAACGAATGGAGATCATTATGCGACAGATGCAGGTTTTCGCGTTTTTCCAAGTGATTGTCCGGTGCCTTGGTCTGGCTGCAATCTTGGTCATGCTGGCCGGTACGACGCCAGCGATGGCGCAATCCCAATCATTGGATTCCAGTAATCCTGTAAATGAGGTGATCGTCAAATCGGGTCATTTCATGGTTCGCGACCATTTGGTGATTGATCTTCAACATGGTGTCGAATGGATGCGTTGTTCGGTTGGTCAGATCTGGAATGGCACTGATTGCGAAGGTGTGGCTGTGCAATTGACGCAAGAAGATGTGGCAAGGGCGATCGTCATTGCGAATGCGCAATTGGGGCCGGGCTGGCGTTTGCCAAGCCGTGCCGAACTTGAGGGTCTGGTTTGTAAAGCCTGCGCGCCAGTGAAGATCGAGCTTGATAGTTTTCCAAATACGCTTGGCGAGCCTTATTGGACTGGCGAGGTCAACGGCTTTGCCCCACGGCATATCTGGACAGTCAATTTTATGACTGGCCATACCTATGGACGGTTTTTTCCAACACAGGAAGTTTTGGTTCGGTTGGTTCGCGACCGCTAGATAATTTTATTAAAAAACTTCCAGCTAATCAGCTTGATCAGAAATCCGCATAGCCCAAGCGCGATAATGGCTGTTGCAAACCAGGCAGGGGTGAGAAAATTAATCACTTCAAGTCGTTTGCCGCCAACAATTGCCAAGATCACCAGCATGAATGTGAACATGATGAATGACCGGATAATCTGACATCGATGGCACGGGCCTGATTTCGCATCGGTTCGTGTTTGAATCATGAGACCCTAGAGTGATGTTTGTTTGTTTATTGATAGTGCTAGCAAAGCATAGGATGAAATTTTATAATGATCAATTGTGTTATTCGCTGTTTTCGCCTGTCTAAATACTGACGTAGAGGAAAAGTAAAAATCTTCCAAAATCATAAATCATTGAAATTCATCTGATTATTTGTCGTATTCTTGACGAAACCGCTCGTCAAATAGATTTTTTGCAAATTGCATGCCGAAGCCTCAGAGTTTTGTCAGGAGGACGAGATTATGCAACTTTCTCAGTCAGTAAAACTAAAACAAAAACAGTCATTGGTGATGACGCCGCAATTGCAGCAAGCCATCAAATTACTGCAATTGTC
>ENA-OWPI01002927-OWPI01002927.1-marine-metagenome-genome-assembly--contig:-NODE-2927-length-15251-cov-2.600962_pt1 | contig 15251 bp, 13 predicted proteins | sample MGYA00238138_ERZ651775 | MGnify/ENA primary metagenome ERZ651775 (study PRJEB26906, sample SAMN06265043) | marine metagenome | isolation source: Helgoland LTER site | place: Germany:Helgoland, sampling...
CACCGCCTCGCCCATCTCCAGCCCCCACACCCCCAACACCCCCAACACCCCCGAAACCCCCAGTGGAATTACTATTCCCAAGTATAGAGCCAATGTCAGTCGGGTAGACTAGTTCCGTGTCCGGATCGATGTAGCGCTGGCCTTGGAGATACGGGTTGACTGGTATCGACGCGCCTCCCATTTTAATTCTTGGAGCTTTCGCCGCCGCGAGGAGTGAGCTCGTCGCGGCCTTTCCACCAGTCGGAGAGGAGGCGGCGGCGTTTTGGGGCGGCGGGGAAAGGTTGAGGGGGGAGGACGGGTTCAAGGTGGGAAGGGAGGCTGTCAGGAGAGTCTTGAGAGGGGACAGAGCCCGCGGAGGGGAAGAGGGGGGCGAGTGGGACCGTATAAAGTCCCTCATTACCTCCGCGATGGTGTCCTTAGGGGCCTCCGCGTTGTCGCCGTACTCGTTCTCGCCATCTTCCTCCTCGTGATCTCCTCCACTGCTGCTGCTGCTGCTGCTGCTGCTGCTGCTGCTGTTGCTGATGTCGCCACCAATGGGAGCAACATTCAACTCCCCATAGAATTTAAAGACACTGACCAGGGAGTTGGCCGATTTCGCGGTTTTGGCGCTCGAAGGCGAGCACACAGACACTATTGAAGTCTCCGATGGATCAGAGACACCGAAAATCATCGCAGCCGCTGATTGCCTTCCTGATTGCCTCCCTGATTGCCTCCCTGATTGTCGGCTCGACTGTCCTCTAGCTGGGTCGAAGCACAAACCTTCGGGAGTCAGGAGCGAGAAATCGTTCGGAGTGAGAATCGGCAGGTAGCTGGAACTGTACGAAGAGCTGTATATATTATTGTTGTTATTGCTGCGGTGCTTCCAGCCCAGATGGTCGAAATGCAACGTCGATTGATCGGTGATTCTCCACCTGAATGGGTAAAACGAGGCGCACGGGTGCAGAGAGAGAATAGAAGAGATGATGGTGATGCACTGCGACGGATCTGTGGCCGATCGAAGCGCAAAATTCTCGTCGAAGGGGAGCGATCCGTCGGCGCTCGACGCGTCGGCGCTCGACGCGTCGGCGCTCTCCTTGTAAGCGACGATGAACAGGGAAGAGGAATCGCAGGGGGAGTCTCGGGCCGCAGACAGGCAGTGAGAACTCGCACTCGCACTCGCACTCGCACTTGCACTCGCACTCGCACTCACACTCACACTCACACTTGAGCTAGAACTGGAGCTCCCCGAGCGGAACTGTATGCGAATGCGATCGCCCGAAACCAGCGGCGGGGCCGCGTCGTACTGTTCCCAGAGAATTCGCCGGGGAGAAACGTACGTCGGCCCCAACGGAGGGGAGAGCAGAAGGGGGAGTAGAATTAGGAGGAAGCGGGTGTTCATTGTCTGGCGGAAAATCATTCCTTAGACAAGGCAAAAAGATGCCGCGGAGACGAGTCAGTCTCGGCGGCGCGCGAACGGTTACTTCAGACCCGGCACCGAGGGATTGGAAGGAGGGCGGAGTCTTTGGAATAGGGAGGGGGATTTGGGTGTCACCGCGGTCGGAAACTGAGCAGCTCCTTTTGAGCTCTTTAATGTTTATAATGCAAAAACGAAGTGCTTAAAAGTAGACTAAGCATGTAGTCAGTCAGAAGCGAAAAAAAATTATTGGAATGGGGAAGAAATTGGGGCGAGGTAGCCATTCGAAAACCGAGCTCGGCCAAAACTCAAGAAAACAAGAAATTAGAAATGAATAGATTGGATTCGGATTCGGCTTAGAGTGGGATTCGGAAAAAAGAAAGCTCCCCACCAACCTCTGAGTGCACCGGCTCGCCTCCCTTCAACCGTAATCCATTGACGCCGCAGCGACGCATCCTTGAGGGTCTCACCATCCCTCTCTCTTGTTCTTTGTCAATCACCACTAACCCTGCTATCCAATCAATATTGCACTTCAGCAGCAACAACGAAATGAATGCCTCCGACATTGTCGCCTTCATCAACGCCAACGAAATGAATGCCTCCGACATTCTCGCCTTCATCAACGACAACGAAATGGATTTCTCCGACATTGACGCCTTCATCATCGCTTGTATATCTGCGGCGGAAATGGGGCGTAACGCTTCAGACTTCAACGTTGTCGTGTCCTATCTCGCCACATTTCCGGAAATTGAGGCTACTCTCGACGGCGGCCTTTTTGATTCTCATGACAGCCACAGCGACAGGCTTGGCGATGTGTCGCTCTTACGCGCGTCACTCATGGTCGAATGGTCCCACTTTACTGATTCTGACAAAGACGGCGAGGCCAAAAGGATGGTGGTGGCGATGATCCTTCTCGCTGGGGCCTCAACAGACGACCCTAACCTTGGTGAATTTGGTGGGCTCGACATCCATGAGGTGGGGGGGGGCGTAGTTTATGACTGGACATTCGCAAAAAGACTCCTCGCTCTCTGCGTAAGCACACCTGCAGAGCGCAAAGAGAAGTGGCCGGAGACAGTCGCTGAGCTGGTCGCTGCTTCCGCCGATCGCGACCAGCAGCTCAAGATTGTCATGCGGGCTTTCGTCGAGAACTGTGGGAGTGACACCAGTGAGGAGGCTATTCGGGCGCTGGTGGTCTATGAGTGAGTTTTGTAGTTAGTTAGCTAAGTTATTTTTATTTAAGGTACGACAATATTTATTTAAAAAGTGATTACAACAAGTTAAAAAAAGAAAAAACGTTCGCGTCGACCCCCTCGGCTCCCCGCCCCCCTGCACTTCATGGGCGCCGACGAGAAGTTCGCTGCTCCAAGGTCGTTCCCGGCCGAGAGCGCCGAGTCCACGTGGACGTACTAATACCGCCGCGCGACCGATGCAGGGAAGGAGGTCGTGCACGTTAACAAAAAGAACGACGATTGATCTGAGTCACCTCAAATTAAATAATACTTTTTCTGCATGTTTGTAAACTTAATTACTCACTATCACGAATCGGCGCCCAAAATAATGGTCAGTAAATGTCAGCCACGGTAGTAGTTGGTCAACCGCGGTAGTAGTTGCACTCAACAAAGGGCATCTTTGTGATTTCGGCGGGTTTCTTCTTCCCTCTGATGTCGACGGTAACCTTCGTTCCCGCCTTAGCAAACGATGAATCGACGTAGCCCATAGCAAGTGGTTTTTTTAACGAGGGACTGAACGTCCCAGATGAGATCTCCCCAATCTTGTTCTCGCCACTGCAACAACAACAAGGTGAATGCAACAAGGTGAATGCAACGTACAATTAAATAGTGTTAGGTCATCGTTCCGCTCGAAACGAACCGATTTCATTCATGGCTGATTTCAGATTTTTGTTGTTGTTGTTGTTGTTGTTGTTGTTGTTGTTGTTGTTGTTGTTGTTGTTGTTGTTGTTGTTGTTTTTTTTGCAGATTTTTTTTCACCTCACCTTTCGTCGAAGATCTCAGTGTGCTCCCTGGCAGGCGCCTTCATACCGGATAGACCGACACGTTTGCGGCTGACCTTCTTGAATTTCCCCTCCTCCGTCAGGAAGTGGCTCGCTCCAGTGAAGCCTTGTTCCACACGTCGGCGTGATCCCGGCTTCCCCAAAGTCCAGCCAAGAGCGCCCTCAATCGGCGAGGTCGTCCCGTCGATATCGTTGCCGTAGAGGCAGAGACCGGCCTCAAGGCGCAAGGAGTCGCGCGCCCCAAGTCCCGCCAGATTCACGCCCTCCTTGGAGAGGATTGCCTCCGCCATGGCCGGGGCGTGGGCAGAAGGGATGCTGATCTCAAAGCCATCCTCGCCAGTGTACCCGCAACGAGTGAGCTTGCAGCCTTCCACTCCTCCAATGGTAACCTCGCTGAGGTGGCCCGTCATGAACGTCATCTTGCTGAGGTCTGCCCCGCCCATGAGCTCAGAGAGCACTGCCCCAGCTCCTTTACCCTGGAGAGCGAGGAGAGACATGGTGTCCTCCAAATACTCCATGGTGCAGTCGCCGTCGAACTCGTCGAGGTACTTCTGGAAGTGCTCCATGTCTCCGAACTTGCAGGCGCCGTTGACCACCATGTAAATGTGGTCGCCATCAGTTGAGTTGTTGATGACAGTGTCGTCAATAATGCCCCCCTCTTCGTTGGTGATCAGGGACAGCAGTCCTTCTCCCGGCTTCAGAGATGCCAAATCCGAACAGACCATCGACTCTAAGAACTTCACTCTGTCCTTCCCGTGCCACTTGATCTGACCCATGTGAGAGACGTCAAAGATGGACGAGCAGTCGGAAGAGCGCGTGTGGTTGTGTTCAGCCATAATGCCGCCAGGATTGCCCTTAGGAAGATTCTCATAGAAGACTGGCAGGGAGTAGCCGGCGAAGGGAACCATCTTTCCCCCTGAGTGTGTTGTGTGTTGCGTCCATTGTTGTGCGCGCATTGCATTGCATTGCATTGCATTGCATTGCATTGCATTGCATTGTGTGTGAGTGTGAGGGTGTGGGATTGCGAGGTATACGAGAGGGTCAGTAGCGACAAAATTGTACGACAAAAGTGTAAGACAAATTAAAGCAGCCCGCGTCACACCTCGACGAAGTAGTTCCATCGAGCTGTTCTGTATCCTCTCAAGCGAAAACGTATATTTTTGCCACAGAAAGATACCTTGATTTCATTTCAGCAATCCCAGATGATATCCTCAAAATGACAGCCACGAGGCACAACTTCCAGGGACAATCAAGCGCGCGCGTACCATAACTTATATGAAAATCGTTCAAAGCAGTCTCAACCAGGGCGGCACCGGAAAATAGACGGGGAGTCGTCACAGCAATGGAGTGGGGGGAAGTCTTTTTTGAAAGTAAGAAACGACCAACACGCGGCCTGATCATATTGCGAATCATATTAGCGCACTTTGAAGATCGTTAAATCGACAAGGGGAGAGAAGATCAATATTTTTGTTTTTCACTTGCACGACTTCATCCCGTCTTTTAGTGCATCTGTCGTGGTGGTTTATTAATTTTTTGCGGCGGTCTACCCAACATACAAACAATAAACTATGAAAATCCTGTTTGCGCAGAACACCAGAAATTGAGTGTTGACACAAAATCGTTCCCAAGCAACTTCCCCCCTTTATTTGCCTCCTGCGATGGCTGAGGCACCTGGACTGATCACGAAAATCCCATCGTCGTCGGTGAACCAGATCTGTAGTGGCCAAGTTATTGTCTCCTTGTCATCTTGTGTGAAGGAGCTGCTTGAGAATTCACTTGACAGCAACCCGACATCAATAACAATCAAACTGCACAATTCTGGTGCCAATCTTGTGGAAGTTATCGACGATGGGTGCGGAATAAAAAAAGCCGACCGTCCTCTCGTCTGCGCCAAACATGCGACGAGCAAGCTCACATCTTTTGACGATCTTTATGACGACTCAATAGTCAACAAATTTGGATTCAGGGGCGAGGCATTGTTTTCCCTCGCCAACGTTAGCGAAGAGGTTACAGTGACAACGAAGGTGGACGGGGAGAGTGTAGCAGAAAAGCTCTTCTACGGCAATAACGGCAGTCTAAAGGAAGATTGCACAACTCAAGTTGCCCGGAAGCGAGGCACCACTGTGGCTATCAAAAACCTATTCCACGCTTTGCCTGTGCGCCGGACCGATTTACTTCGGCGTCTAAAATCTCAGCGCTCGGCACTCTTCAAGATGTTACAGGCCTACGCATTGGTGTGTGTCGGTATCAAGTTCACAGTCACTGACAGCGCAGGTGGAGGAGGGAAGAAGGGCGGCAACAGCGTGCAGACTGTCAAACTCGCGACAGGGATGAGCAAATCACTGAACCAGCTCGTTAGTAGCGTGCTAGGCTCTAAATTTCACGAAGGATTAGCTGATTTCTCAGTCGATATAGGGGACTTGGTTCGCGAGCTTGGGAAGAAGGACGGGAAAAATAATCTTGACAGCTCCGAAAAGTTTTCTATCACCGGGCTAATCTCCAAGCCCCCCATTGGCAGTGCAAAGACGAGCTCCGCACGAGATCTGCAGTTCTACAGCGTCAACGGCCGCCCGGTGGACATCCCCAAGTTTAGCCGTTCCATCTCTGAGGTTTGGCGAGGATTCGACAATAGTGGGAAAAAGCCCGCCTGCGTATTGAACCTGGTTTTACCAAATTCCATGTTCGACATTAATCTAAGCCCCGACAAGCGAGAGGTATTTTTGTCGGAAGAGAGCTCCTTGATCGAACTGCTTTGCGCCAAGCTCACCGAGTTTTGGTCTACCGAGGACAGAACTTTTGTTAGCAACGAGGTCCAGGAAATGTCGGAGAAAAGCATCGAGAAGAGCAGGTCGAGTGGTGGTGGTTATGGTGGCAGTAGTAGTAGTGGGAGGAGTGCTAGTGCTGCTAGTCTTAGTGAGACGGGCAATAGCAATAGTAGAGCGGTAGCACCCGTGTCAGCTCCGGCTCCGGCTCCGGTCTCGGCTCCGGTCTCGGCTCTGGCTAAACCCCCATCCCCAGCACCAGCACCAGCACCAAAACCAGTAACAACAATCCAAACGCAGCCGACCCTCGTTCAAGGTTACTCACGTACGAACAAAACAGTAACGCAAACAATCAATCGCTCCACCCAGCGCCAGAACCAGCAAACAAGCCCAAAAACTGATTCTGAAATTACCCCTGCCATGACCGCCGCTGCCACGACCACTGCTGCAGAGGCGAGGAAGAAAAACTCCGACGCAAGTAGGCTCGAGTTCACAGAAGTCGTGAAGAACTTCAACAAAAGAGGGAAGGAGTCTGAGGAGGAGGAACTTGCCGTCATTTTGAAGAAGCCGAGGACAACGGCAGCACCAAGTATCAGCGTAGGTAGTGGGCGCGGAAAGGGCAACAGCGCCCCTGCACAGAGCACCACAAGTGACTCCAGGACAAAACCAGCACCAAGGAAGGAAAGGTTCGCTTATTACGAGGAGATTTTAGCGAAAAAGAAGAGAGGAGACGACGACGACGACGACGACGACGACGACGACGATGAAAGTGACGAAGAAGAACACGACGCCAAGGGCAAAAACAAGATGGAAGTCGACACCAACACGAAGGCACCGCGCCCCCTCCCCTCCGAGGATACCAGAGGAACCTCGGACTTCTCCATGTCTCTCTCATCGTCGTCGCAAAATTCGAAAGAATTATCACAGGAATCGGCCTCATCAACGGAGCTATCGAATAAGTCTCTAGCATCTTTGCGGAGCGATTCAACAACCCCAAAGGAGGAGACCTCATTTACAGGATGGGGAAGTACTGAGGAGGTTCTGGAAAGTTATGGGAAGGCTGTCGAGAGGAGCAGGGCCAGGAGGGTAATAATCGAGAAATGGGAAGAAGAAAACACAAGCAAGGCAGGATCAACTTCGACGAATGTCGCCGAAGACGGAAAGAAGAAGAAGAAGAAGGGGAAAGAGAAGATCAACCTCCAGAAGTCCGATTTCTTATCCATGGAGGTAATCGGACAGTTCAATTTAGGCTTTATACTCGCCAGATGCAAGAACAACCAGCTGTGGATCTTGGATCAACACGCATGCGACGAGATTGTCAATTTCGAGAGGTTGGTAAGGGACACCAAGATCCATGAACAAAAGTTGATGAAAGAATTGAGGCTGGAGCTGAGTGCAACAGAAGAAGATTGTGTCGTCGAAAACATGGATATTTTTGAGGCGAACGGTTTCCGCTTCATTTACGATTCCTCTAAACCGCCGAGGCACAGACTCTGCTTGACTGCGCTCCCACACTCTGGCAGCGGCGGGGATGGTAGGACCGCCGTGACTTTCGGGCCAAGCGATGTCAGCGTTCTGTGCAGCATGCTCGGGAATGATGGGGTCGGAGGCGGTGCCGCAGGCAGTGGAACCGGCGCTGATGGTAGCGGGATTTACGGCAACAACGCTGTAAGGCGACATGCGGGTGGTGGCGGAGGTGGCGGTGGTGGCAACAAGCAGATCACGAGGTTACCCAAGGCTGTGGCAATGTTTGCCAGCAGGGCCTGCAGACACAGCATAATGATCGGAACAAGTTTGAGCGAGGCGCAAATGATTGGAGTAGTGAGGAAGATGCACGAGGTCGAGCAACCTTGGAATTGTCCTCATGGTAGACCCACCATGAGGCATGTAGTAGGTTTGTTGGGTAATCTGGTCGAAGACTTAGAATATGAAGTGGAGGATGAGGATGATTTCGACTGAACACACGCTTAGCTTAGCGCTATCGTTTTGTTATACAAAATTGCTATCGCAACTTGAAAAAAAGGCCAAGCCGATGTCTTCACAAGAAACGCAAGCAAGTAATTACAAATGCACATTTTTACATTCACTTTTTCCCATCTCGAGCATCGGCCATCCTATCAATTTCCAAAAATCTGGCCTCAAAATCGGCAGGAAACCACTTCATCGAAGATATACCGACCATGATGTCGACAGTTTTCTTCGTTCGCCACAATACATTTTCCTGCACGTAGGGCACATTGTGCTTCTTACATAACGCTCGGACTAGGGGAGCAGATTTCTGGTAGCTGAGCATAGACAAATTGGGCCAAAGGTGGTGCTCAATCTGATAGTTGAGCCAACCGTGCATGAAATCGATGGTATCAGTGCCCATATCGAAGTCAACCGAAGCGAGCACTTGGCGGAGGAAGAACGACCCGCTGAAGGGCTTGCACCCGTCGCGGAATCGATACATGTCGTCGCCTGCGTGGTTCGTGACGATAGCAACGAAGGCGTGGACGTTCGTGAATATTTCAGCGACAAAGAGGTTCCTCACCGCGATCCAGTACGCATCCTTGGATGCTGCGAACATCCACGGCAACGGCATGACAAAGAAGTGCAGGAGCAGGTAGGGCCCGATGACGACAAGGATAAACTCGGATATCGAGTAGAACGGGTTGGTACTCGTGAGAAGCGTTTTGACAGTCACAGCGTCGGTGGGATTGACTCCTTCGGGAATCGGCTGTCCATGGCGACGCATGCGCGCCAACTTCAGCTCCTTGTAAGTGTTGGGGGCATAGTACTGCCACTTCCAATTCGTCATGTTGATGAGCACAATCACATACTTGAGGACCAGGGGAATGTTTGCCTCCCGAACATCCTTGAGGTTGTTTTCAACTAGGTCGGGGTCGTCTAGCTCCGAGAGACAGTAGTGGTGGCGGTTGTTGTGCTCCACATTCCAAGCCTCCGGCATCATCCAATCGAACCAGTCGCAGATGCGGTTCCAAAGACCTCCTACAGCAAACTTGAAGCGGTTCCAGCGTCCTTTGTTGGGGTGACACTTGTCGTAACCGCCGTGGCAAGTATGATGGGCAATCATCGTCCACCGGCTGAATGTCCAAGTGCTGAGACAAACAGCACTGAACAGACCAATTCCCCAACCCTCAAATCCCATGGTGAAAAGGCCAGCAAACGCAAAGAGGTTGCTCCACATTACGATCTTGTTCAGGTGGGCGACATCAGCAGGGCCTTGCTGCGCCTCGAGTTCCTTTCCTAGAGCCTTGACGTCCGACCGGAAGCCCTCGAGGTCAAAATCCTTGAGCCACTCGTCCCCTTGGGCCAGGCCATGCTTGGAGGAATCATATTCTTGCTGTTTGTTTGTCGCCGGTTTCGAGGACGAAGGCTGCTTCTGCTTTGTGTTTGGGGGGTTTGTGACACTTATGCACATGGTCAAGAGATTTCAGAGAATGCTATTTGATGCTTGCTGTTTCAGTTGAAACAGCAAGCAAGCAAGGGTTGGGGGGTTGGTTTTTGGTTTTCAGCAAACACCAGCGATGACGATGCAAGGGGGAGCGAAGAAGGGAGAGTGTCAGTGAAAGTAAATGGCCGTTAAACCCCGCTCGAGACGACTCTTAACTATATCATTCGCGATTATCCCATGGAGAACCGCTTCAGCGAAGAATTGTGGACGCGACCAGTGCCACGAGTAAGGACAAGAAGAACCAGGTGGCGGCCAAAATCGAAAAGAACAAAGGAAAAAAATGCAAAATTAACACACTTGCGGTTCGGAATATAGTTTTTTGACGCACCGAGTAAACTTTGGTTTACTGTTTTTTGGATGAAGGTCTGCAAATACTGAATGCAGCATGCAGCAGATACTCTCGGAAATGAGACTTTGCAACACGTGCTAAACCTCAAAAATTGTGAGATTTTTAACGCCAAAACGACGGATATTTTTCTGCAAAGCTACTTTGACCACATTCCTGGAGTATTTCGTTAAAATCGAAAAGACCACCACACAATCCTGCGCTACCTAAGATCGTACTGACAAAATGGCACGTGGGGCAGCTGCTAAGCAAGCAAAGAAGGCAGAGAAGGCGGAAAAGCGCAAGAATGAAGCCAAAATGAGTTACGAGGACGTCGTCAACGGTGGAAAGAAGGATGAGTATACTGGGGAGGTGATTGATATGTTCGGCAGCGGAGGAGGTGAAAAGGAGGAAGAGTTCAAAGAGCATGACTTTGGCTTCAACGGAGGGGTGAAGTCGTCGTCGTGTTGCGGTGGTGGGGACGTCGATGAAAAGATCAGCAAGGGCAGGAAGAAACGCCAAGAAGAGAAGGAGTCCGAGGGTGGCTATTTTGGGGAGATCAAGCTCCTTCCACTTATTTTCCTCGCACTCTTGTGCGGTGGCCCTGTCCTCACCGGTATGTTCTACGCTGCAGACCACCTTAAACCGATGCTCGGCAAGATGAAAATTGGGAACAATTTGGGCTATCGACTTGGCCTCGGGTCGACACCCCAATTGCGTGTTATTAGCTTCTATGAAAAGCACGCTCCCGAGAAGGTTAATGAGGTCAACAGTATCATGTCAAAATGTGAGTATTATGCGTCATTTTTTCCTCTTTCTTTTGTTCCTTCAGGCAATTAAAACTAACCCTCTTCTCATCTGTCTGTGACCTCTTTTGCGACGGCAGATTATGGTGAATATGACGCCATGATTAAGAAGCTCGAGCGAAAGTACCATGATTATGGCTATTTCATTGGCTGGGAAAAAGACGCGGCGCCAAGCACTCTAGCCTGGAAGAAGATCGATGAAACCTACACGTGGGTCAACAAGGAGTTCAGGAAGCATGCCCCGCGACCTGTTCGCACTGCCGTCTCTAACGCCTATTACAACGGGCAGTATGTCATCAAGCGTGGCCGGAAGATATGGAAGAAGTACCTCGCACCTCATCTCGGCGTCCCAACAGCTGCCGAGGCGGAGGCTCAGAAAAGAAAGGACCGCAAGGAAGGCGGCAGCCGCAAGAAAAAGAAGAAGGGGGGGAAGCATGCTTACCGCGACGAGGAGGAGATGTGAGTCTGTGTTGTGTTGTGTTGTGTGTGTGTGTGGTGTTACCAAGTAATAAGAAAATGAACGATAAAAAAGGGAGCATTTTCGTTTTTCGTAAATAAAAGTCTTTCCCTCCTTCCTACTACTGTATTTACTCGCCAATTATCTGCCGAACTTCGCTTTCGACAGAGCTAGCCTCGCCTTCCAACCAACTAAGTGTCTCGTAATGAGCATTCATTATTCCAACTATCTCCCCTAGCACTCCACCTTGCTGCTGCTGTTCCTGTGCAGCATTAAGATCTCTAACAATTTCGTCCAATGCACCGCTGATAGCAGTCAGCCTGTGGTCTATCGTGAGAGCAGTCTGAAAAGCCTGCTCGCGCTGCGCGTCGGCATCGTTAGGCGAAGCGTTCTGCGGATGGCTAAAAACCGCGTCGATGTTCTGTTCTATGAGCTCGAGGGAGTGGACCAGATCATTCTGGTAGGCATTCACGCTGCCGAGCGTCTGCTCGACATCGTGCTCTTGCAACAGAAGCTTCGACACATTGTCTGACAATTCCAAGATATTTCGCGTGCTATCGCGCAAGACGGAATCCCACCCTGCCACACGCTTCGCCTCGTTCGTGAAGGCGATGGCATCCTTATTCAGCTGGGTTGTCCACATATTAATTATTTCCTCGATGGTCTTGTTCTGATAGTGAGCGGGGGGGGGAGGGGGAGCTCCATTTGCGTTGGATGCTGTTGTTGTTGTTGTTGTCGCTGTTATTGTCGTTGTCGTTGTCGTTGTCGGCGTTGCTGCTGCTCCTGCTGTTGTTGCTGTTGAAGCCGCTGGTGTGGTTGCGGTGGTATCATCAGCCTTCTTCTCAGCAGGGGCTGGCGTTGTCGCTGCCCCAAAGCCAAATGCAGGCGCTGCCGCAGGCGCAGGTGCAGCCGCAGCCGATGGCTTCTCTTCTTTCTTGTCTCCAGCTGCTGGCGCTGCTCCTCCAAATGAAAATCCACCCGCCGCAGCGGCAGGGGCAGGGGCAGGGGCTGGATTGGACGAAGGCGCTTCCGCAGCCTTCGTCTCGGCCTTAGCACCGGCACCGAAGCCAAAGGCGGGTGCTGCCGCAGGTGCATTGTCGTCCTTTTTCTCAGCAGGCGCTGCTCCTCCAAATCCAAATCCACCGCCACCGCCACCGGCACCAAACCCAAAAGCAGGGGCGGCAGCAGGCTTGTCGTCCTTCTTCGCATCTGCAGCAGGCGCAGCTCCAAAACTGAAAGACGGCGCACCTGCAGGTGCAGGCGCAGGCGCAGACGCAGCAGGCTTGTCGTCTTTTTTAGCATCAGCTGTGGAAGCTGCACCTGCACCAAAGGAAAAGCCGCCAGCAGCAGGAGCAGGTGCCGGTGCAGGTGCGGCACTTTCCGCGGCGGGAGCTCCCCCAAAGGAAAATCCAACTGCAGCAGGCGCAGAGGCGGCCGGTGCTGGTGCAGGGGTCGATGCTGCACCTCCGAAAGAAAACCCCCCGCCGCCGCCAGCTGGTGCAGGTGCAGGTGCAGGGGCAGGGGCAGGGGCAGGAGAACCGAAGCTGAAACCTCCGGACGCCGGGGCTGGAGCTGGAGCCGGAGAGCCTGAAGATGCCCCCCCGAAGGAGAAGGTCGGTGCCGCCCCGCCCCCACTAGGAGCAGCTGCGGGAGCTCCACCAAAGTTGAAAGCCATCACAACTCGACTTCTGAGTTTGCCAGTGACCGAAAGAGTGAGGTGACCAGGTGAAGATGAAAAATTCAGAGGGTATCAAAACCTGCACTCCCAAAATTTGTGCTTAAGCTACACGTTCGCTTCAGATCTCATTCTTCACCAAGAATTCGTCTTTTTTTGCAATATTCAACCACCGCCTCTCTCTGAAAAAAGGATTTCAGTTGACAGAAAGAAAATAACTGTATTCTTCCTGTTCCAGTGCTTTCATTCGCCACATCACGGCAAAGGTCGATCACTCTCTCCGTTCAACTCTCTAGAAGATCCAACATCCCTTCTGCCAAGATCATGGCCGGGAAATGCGTTATCATCGTCTTAATCCTCGCGAGCGTTTCCCCCGCTGCGCAAACGTTTTCAATGGCCCCAAATAGCCCCGCAAGAGGCAGCACTATGAGCCCCACGCTAAGTCGACCTTCAATAACTGCAACAATGACGAATCATCCTACTGTAACAGCGACAGAGACACCAAGAATAAGCCAGAAGCTAGCCGCGACATCGACGTCGAAGAGAGCTTCGACATCTCTTAATGCCCTCCCTTTGACACTCATTCCTGGGGGCATCACTGCCGGTTCTCTCCACGCCATCAGCGGTCCTGACCACCTGGCAGCGCTTCTCCCGAAGTGCGTCGGGCAGAGATGGTGGCGGGCGGTTCGTATCGGCTGCTACTGGGGTCTTGGACACGGAATTTCTGCGGCTATTGTGGGAATTGGTGCCTTCGCCGTCAAGCGCCGTGCCAAGACATTTCTCCCTGCAGCTCTAATTTCTTCTGCCGAGTTGATCACGAGTCTCGCAGTGGGTTTATCCCTCGTCTTAATCGGCGTCATCGGGATTCGCGAAGCTAGAGAGTGGGAAGAGGAGATCAAGTTTGCGACGACAAGCGTCTCATCGGCTGTCGCCGAGCCCCCCACTGAATTGGCAAAGCTTCGCAAGCGTGGCGTTTTATTCAATGGCCTACTCCACGGCTTTAGTTGGGACGGCGCGCCGAGCTTAGCAGGAGCTCTCGCAGTAACTACATGGCGGAGCAACATCCTCTTTCTAATATCGTACGGGATAGGGACAATTTTAACCATGGGAGTGACGACGATGATAATTGGTGAGGGAACGAACAAAGTGGGAGTCAAGACCAACCGCCCCGATTTGCCTCAGAAATTGTCTCTTTGGTCTTCGTGGCTGGCGATAGTCATCGGAGTGGTTTGGACTGGTTGGGGTTTGAAGTAAAATGCATTATTTGCTTGTTGAAGAAGAAGAATATTTTTTTACCCTAGCACAATTGATTGTTTTGACACACTTGTTGTTGTTTGTACCTTGTCACGAATTAATTTCTTAGCAGCATCACGCAGTTTCATAAAATCTTCACTTCCATTTAAGTTTGGTTTCCCTCATTATTGCGCGCTTATCTTATCGCCTCATCGCTCGCTCACAGGGAGTCCGCCACTCCACCCCTCCTGTTCCCTTGCTTCTTTGCTATTTCGTTTTGGAATTTCTTCCTGTCGTTGAGCATCTTCTGCATTTCCGTGTCCTGGAAGATGCTTTTGAGAGCTGGGGTGTTGGCAGTATCGAGTGTGCCATCAAGCAGCATGCGGCGAGCCTCCTCAATTTTTTCCGCCCCGGCCAGGTCAGTGTCCCATTCCTCAAGTTCCCTGACGATCTCGTTGAACGCAGCTTCCATCTTCTCTGGGTTCGACATCATTTCGACAATCGATTCAGTCGTCTCCTTGATCTGCTGCATCATCTCCGGAGAGGACATCATCTTGTCCATTTCGCGAGCTTGGTTCTTGATATCTTTGATCATCTTCTTAGGGTTCTTCTCCCATTCCTCGAGCTGCTCCTCCTCTACCAGTCCGCTCTCGCGCATCGTATTTACAAACTGGGTGACACAAAAAAAATGTGGGTGGGTGGGTGGAGTGGAGTGGAGTGTAGTGGGTGGAGTGTAGTGGGTGGAGTGTGGTGGGTGGAGTGGGTGGAATGGTGAGCTTGTTTTGTTTGTTCTGTGCGATTTTATCAAGATTTTATCCAGATTCAATGAGACAGAAAAAGCATCGAACTTCGCGTTGGCATCGCTCTCGGCAATGGGTCGATGCCCAGGGTACACACAGTCAATGAGTTCAACGATGGGCTCCAGTTTGCCCCTGTTGCCCCTCACTGCTCTGACACACAACCACAGCTCTCACACTGGCTCAAGACAATTCTCACCTCCTTCAACTCGTCACGGCTCATTCCCTCAATTTCCTTGATTTGCTGTTCGAACATGTCCTTCATGCTATCCATAACACCATTAGCGCCCCCCATTTTCTCAAACTCGTCCATGACAGATTCAACATCAAAATCA
>ENA-OWPI01002928-OWPI01002928.1-marine-metagenome-genome-assembly--contig:-NODE-2928-length-15250-cov-7.871087_pt1 | contig 15250 bp, 15 predicted proteins | sample MGYA00238138_ERZ651775 | MGnify/ENA primary metagenome ERZ651775 (study PRJEB26906, sample SAMN06265043) | marine metagenome | isolation source: Helgoland LTER site | place: Germany:Helgoland, sampling...
GGTTCACCGGCCAGAGCGATTGCAATCATGACTCGCTGCCGCATACCGCCGGACAGCTCGTGGGGGTACTGACGCAGCCGACGCTCTGGTTCAGGGATTCCGACCTGCGTCAGCATTTCGATGGCCCGCTGCGTGGCCTGGTCCTTGCTCATTGACAAGTGCTGCTTCAACGGCTCAAACAGTTGCCGGCCAATACGCATGACCGGGTTGAGCGATGTCATCGGATCTTGGAAGATCATGCCAATGCGTTTGCCCCAGAAGTCTTGCCGGTCGCACCCCACTAACTGCTCTCCCGCGAAGAACGCGGAGCCCGATTCGATCTGACGGTTGCTTGAGATCAAGCCCATAAGGGATCGGTTCAGGACTGACTTGCCTGAACCCGACTCGCCGACGATGCCTAACGTCTTGCCTCGTTCGACCTGGAACGAGACCTTGTCGACCACTTGAGCCAGCCCCCGTTCGGTTCGAAAACCAACGGAGTAATCGCTGACATCGAGCAGCAACTCAGGGCTATTCACAACGCCAACTCGCGAACGTCGAAGTAGTCACGTAATCGGTCGCCAGCGAAATTCAAGGCCATAACGGTCAGGAACAAGGCGGTAATCGGTACGAATGCGATCCAGGGTGCTTCCTCGAGTTGGCGGGTCTGCGCTCCAGTGAGGATGAGTTTGCCCCACGTGCTGCCCTTCTCGACCGACAAACCGAGGAAGGCCAGCCCGCCTTCAGCCACGATGGCTACCGCTGTGCCCAGCAGCGCAAGTGCTGACATCGGGATCAACACGTTCGGGAGTAACTCACGAAGCATGATGTGTGAAGGTTTCGCGCCCATCGTGCGGGCCGCAAGCACGAACTCACGCTCGGAGAAGACCAGGCTCGCCGACCGAGCGAGTCGCCCCACGGGTGCAACCGACAATATGCCCAGGGTGAGCGCAATCGTGAGCAGGCTTCGCTCCATGAGCGACGTGATCAAGATGGCCAGGATCAATGCCGGGAACGACAGCAGCACCAACATGATGAACGACGTGATCTTGTCGAACATGCCTCGCACGAATCCACTAACCAGGCCGATTGTTCCACCGATGGCGAAACCGAATGCCACCGCCGAGAACCCGACAACAAGGGATACTCGAGCGCCATAGATCGTGCGACTGAGCATGTCGCGTGCATCTTGATCGCTGCCCAGCCAGTGATCCCCCGACGGGCCGTATGGCGGCCGACCCTTGCCCTGGATGTCGATGAAGTTTGCGTTTGGATCTTTCAGCGGCAGGACCGGCGCCAGCAGGGCAAGCAGGGCGATAAGCACGATCCATCCGACAGCAAGCCAGAATCCGAGCCCCAACGTCTTCTTCACAACGCCGGCCTGGGCGCCTTCGGGCTCGATTGCCTCGATCACACCGCCGGTAGAAACATCCTGGCTCATGAACGCACCCGAGGGTCGAGGACCGAATACAGCAAATCAACAAGGAAGTTGAGCACCACAAATCCGGTCGCAACGATCATCACGATCGCCAACACGACCGGGAAGTCTTCGCGCAAGATGGCTTCGACGACCGCGGTGCCGATGCCGGGAATACCAAAGAACGTCTCGACAACAAGCGCTCCACCGACAAGGGCGCCAGCATTAATGCCAAAAACGGTGATCACCGAGAACATCGACGGACGGAGAGCGTGTCGGAACAGAACCCGGCGTTTACTTACGCCCTTGGCTCGTGCCATCAGGATAAAGTCTTCCTGCAGCGTGGTGATCAAGTCGGTGCGCAACAGGCGTTGATACACAGCCGCGCCCGGTAAGGCAAGCGTGAGCGCCGGCAAGAACAGTTGCCACATGCGAGTGAAGAAACCATCACTGGCGTCGTAACGCAGCGGAAACCAGCCCTGTTTCAGAGCAAACACGTAGTAGAGCAGGACCGCAAGTGCAAAGTTCGGCATCGAGATGAAACCGAACGACAACGCAGACGAGAAACCACTCATCACCTTTTTGACGACGTCTACGAGCGCTCGCGCCGCAGGGACCGTCTCGGCCAACTGGTGCGCGACGAGTAACGCGACAAACCAAATCAGGACCACCACACCAATGGTCGACCCAAAGAGCGATAAGGCGAAGTAGATGACCGCAACTGCCTTAAGCGAAAACGGCACCAGAAAACGCAATGATCGTGGGCCTGCATCCACACCACCCAGTGACCCAGCCGCAGATGAGATACCCCACGGAATTGCTATGGCCAGTGCCATGACCTGCGCCATACCCATCAGCACCAGCGAACGCGGGAGGCGTTCCTTGATCAGTCCGGTCACCGGAGGCTGGCCGTCGGAACCAAACCTCACCCCCATATCGCCCTGCACAAAGTCGCCGAGCCACCGAACATAACGCTCAGGAAGCGGCTTGTCGAGATAATACTGCGCCTCGGCAGCCTCGATCTTGGCAATACTTTCGGGATTTTCGGTGTCGCCGGCTATCGGCCCCAGGATGTTGAACAGCGGATCGCCGAGCACGTTCATAGCAACAAATGTCAACATGCTGACTGCAACCAGTAACAGCACGACAATTGCCACTCGTTGCAGTGAACGTCTCATCGGCGACCGTTGTTTCCATAGTCCTACTTAGCCAGTTATTCCGCCAACCAGACGTTACTGAGCCAGGTTCGGCCGTTGAGCACGCACCGCATGTCATCGCCGTTCGGCGTGACGTGACCGCACATGCCTCGCACGTTCTCAGCAAAGGAATGATCCCACAACGAGTGCAGCAGGAACACGTAGAGGTAGTCCTCGTTCACCTTTTCGCTGAGCTCGGCGAGAAGTGGCTGGCGCTCTTCGACCGTGGTGGCAAGGCCGAGGTCGTCGAGCAGTGCATCGCGAGTTGGGTCACAGAAACGTGGCCAGTTCAACGAAAGGCCACCAATGGTGTCGCACGCAAGCCAGATACGGTCGTCTCCGGGATTAGGCGCACCGAATTGGCGCCAGGTCACAACATCGAAGACGCCGAAGGCGACTTCCTGGATATGAGCATCTTGAGGAAGTTCTTGGAATTCGACGTTGAAGCCGATGCTCCAGCCTTCATCGAGCAACTCGGCGATGCGGGTCTGCACAACACTTGGGCCCGACCACTGAAATTCCATGTTGATCTTGCCGTCGGTGCAGTTCTCCGCGAAATCGCCGCAGTAGGAGTCAACGAGGTCTCCTACGAGCTCTGGCTGATCGGCTTCCTGCACGACGTCAGGGTTGTAATACGGGCTCGATGGCGTGAACATCTGGTCGGCCGCTTGCTGGATACCCAGACCGATCAGGTCGATGTAGTTCTGGCGGGGCGTCGCGTAAGTCAACGCCTGACGGGCACGGATATCGTCGAACGGCGTGGCCGTCGAGTTGATCATGATGAAGGTTTCGTCGCCCGAATCGTCGATCAGGTTTTGGATGCCCTCGGCGTTTTGGAGGTCATCGACCGACGCAGCGTTGGTGGTCTGCAATGCCTGAATGTCACCTTGTAGCAGCAGATCGTTGCGGGTGTCGGGGTCGGTGACCGTGACAAACTCGACAGCGTCGAGGTACACATCGCCGTTCCACCAGCTCTCGTTGCGAACCATGCGGGTCACACTGTCTTCGCTGCGACTTTCAAAGACGAACGGGCCGGTACCGATTGGCGCCTGGTTCAAGGTTGGGTCTGCGAGTGCTGCCTCGAGCCATGCTGGTGATGCCACCATGCCTAGCTGGCCGGTTTGGCTGGTTGGCCAGTTGGCGTTCGGTAGTGACAGGTTGTACTGCACCGTCAGCTCATCGATGATCTCGATGGGGTTTTCGAGGTTGTAGAACGGGCGCACGGCCAGACCTACGAGTGGATCTTGCAACACGGTGCCGAAGTTCACGGCGATCGCTGCGCCATCGAGCGGCGCTCCATCGTGGAAGGTCACACCCTCGCGGAGCTCCATTGTCCACACGGTGAAATCATCGTTTGGTGTGAACGATTCGGCTAGGTATGGCTGCCACTGGTCATTGGCATCGAACACGGCAAGCGTGTCAAATACCGCCACGCCCATAAGCAAACCCGGTGCTGAGAAGGCCGAGCTGACGGGGTTGAGGCCATCGACATCGGCCTCGAGTGCATAACGAAGCGTGCCACCAAAAACGGCTGCTTCGCTCTCGTCAACCTCGATGAGTTCAACCGTGTCGGTTGACTCTTCGGGTTCATCGGCTGCGTCTGCTTCGTCATCAGAACCGGAATCAGCAGGTTCATCGTCGGTTGTGTCAGTTGAGCTGGTGTCCACCGCTTCGGTGTCTCCACCAGAAGAGGTAGCGCCGCTATCGCTACCGCCGCCGCATGCGGCCGTGAACACCGCTAGCGCCAAAAGCGCAGCAACAAGTCGAACAAAACGTGAAATCATCAAAAGGTCCCCTCAAATTCGCGGACCCCGTCCGCGTGACCCGGATGTTAGCCATGTTTCACCAACTAGTCATGCCACGAACCATGATTTTGATGCAGCTATCTGGATTCTGGCGCCGGAACCAAAGCCGGCAACACCATTCAGGTTTCTCTGCGGCCTTCAGAAGCCTCGATTAGGCGAGCTCTGGAAGGTTCTCGAACAGCGCCAGCGCCTCGGGATTGGCGAGCGCTGACTGGTTGTTGACCGATCTGCCATGCACGATCTCGCGGACAGCAATCTCGGCAATCTTGCCACTCCTGGTGCGGGGCAGATCGTCGACCGCAAGCACGACCGCCGGAACATGGCGCGGCGTTGCACCGTGGCGGATAGTCAATCGAATGCGGTCCGCCAACGTGGTGTCCAGCTCAACGCCCTCGCGTAGTCGCACGAACAACACGATGCGGGTGTCGGCGTCGTATATCTGGCCGATAACCAGCCCTTCGAGGACCTCTGGAACCTTCTCGAGCTGCGAGTAAATCTCCGCAGTACCAATCCGCACCCCGCCCGGATTCAGCGTGGCATCGCTTCGGCCGTGAATCACGACACCACCCTGGTGCGTCCATTCTGCGAAGTCGCCTTGGTGCCAGACGTTGTCAAACCGTTCGAAATAGGCGGCGAGATATCGGTCGCGACCATTGTCGCCGAGAAACGTGAGCGGCATCGAAGGAAACGCCTTGGTACACACCAACTCGCCCTGCACGCCCGGTCCAACGGATCGTCCAACATCGTCGAACACATCGATCGCCATGCCCAGAACCGGTCGTTGGATCTGTCCGGAGTACACCGGCCCATTGGGGTCACCCGAGACCAGACAGCCGCAGAGGTCGGTGCCGCCCGACATGGACAGCAGGTGGACATCGGCCGCGATTTCGTCGTACACGAACGCAAAACCCTCGGGGGAAAGCGGCGAACCGGTGCTGGCCAACGTGCGCATTGATGCCAGACCATGTCGATCGGTGATGGTCGCGTCTGCTTTGAGCAGCGTTTCGATGAACTTGGCCGATGTACCGAAAAACGTGATCCCGATGTCGTCGATCAGGCTAAAGAGTCGAGTCAGGCTGGGATGAGCTGGATTGCCGTCATAGACAACAATCGCGGCTTTGCTGGCCATCACGGTGGCGAGCCAGTTCCACATCATCCAGCCGGTGGTGGTGAAGTAGAACACTCGGTCCTCGGGCCGAATGTCGCACGCGAGTTGGTGTTCTTTCATGTGCGTAAGCAGCACACCGCCGGCTCGATGCACGATGGGTTTTGGTTTCCCGGTGGTGCCCGATGAAAACAGGACGTACAACGGGTGGTCGAAGGGCAACGGAAGGAACGTTGGATCGACGAGCTCAACCTCGGCGAGCGCATCGGCCAGGCTGGCCCCATGGACGTCTGCATCGAGTTCGATGTCAGAATCGATGGCCTGATGCACGAACACCGCGTCGAGGCTCGGCAACGCAGCCCGCACGGTCGCCAAACGCTCCAGACAATCAAAGGGCCGACCACCATAGATGTAGCCGTTTGCAGCAATCATGACCTTGGGGCTGACCTGGCCGAAACGGTCCAACACACCGTCGACGCCGAAATCAGGCGAGGTCGAAACAAATGTGGCGCCTAGGCCTGCCGCTGCGAGCATGACGATGTAGGCCTCGGCCGTATTCGGTAGCCATGCTGCTACCACATCACCTACGCCGACCTGGTGGCGTCGCAATAGCTGTTGCATCTGGCCGACACGGCTCAACATCTCGCCTCGTGTCAGGCGTTCGGTTACCCCTCCTTCGCCACATCCCACGAGCATCAGGTCAGTGGGATCATCGTTCGGGCGCAGAATGTTCTCGGCGATGTTCAGCTCGGCGTTCGGGAAGAACCGCACGTCGGCGAGGTGCGTCGCTGGCTCGATGATGACTTCACCTTTGGTGCCAATGACACCAGTGAAATCCCAGATGGCATCCCAGAAGTGTTCTGGTTCGTTGACAGAAAACCAGTGCAAGGCTTCGAAGCTCTCGAATGGGCCATGACCGCGCTTGTCGAGAAACGCCTGAAACTTGCTCAGGCGGGTGTCGCTAGAGCGACGTTCGCTTGGTACCCACAACGGTTCCACGCCGGTCGGTTCATCCGTCATGATCGTCGGTCCAGCACTGGCCTGGCAGGGTTCACCGGGTTCACATGGTTACGGCATAGCGACCAGCGTTGGTTCCGCAAGCCGCTCTGCCCTGGCAAGCCCGTCGGTGGCTCGTTTGACAAAATTTGCTGCATCTTCACTTTCATAACACTGGGCCATCCCTGCAACCACATCAATCTTGTCGCCGAAGGTTCCGCCCTCGACCGGAGCACGCAGTTTTAGCAGGACACGGGCCAACCATTGCGTGGTTTCATGGGCATTTGCATGATCACCAACGAAGACAACCGCATAAGACGCTCGACTGAACCGGGCACCACTGCCGCTCGACAGCAACGCATGAACCCGCTCTGCGACCTCGCGTGTGACAGCCGCCGACGCCAGCCTGCCATGTTCTTTCTCGATCTGATCGAGTTCACGGATCGTGAACATCAACATAGTCACATGTCCTGCCCGACGCGGCACGTCGAACGCTCGAACAAGTGCGTACTGCAAACCAGCGGCCGACAGCAACCCGGTCGATGGGTCAAAGTGATGCGCCTGGGCGATCGGGGCAAGCGAATGCCGCTGGGCCTGGGGTGCGGTGCGAACCGCCGCTGCTGCTTGGGCGTCGGTAACCAGGCTCTTGTCGGACAACGGCGTTGATATGACCGGGGTTGGCCGCTCCGCTAATGGTTTCGCATCGGTCGAACCTGCCACAGTGGCCGCAGTCGCCACAATGGCCGCAGTCGCCACAGTGGACGCAGTGGACGCAGTGGCATGGTCCACCAGTGTTACCGCTGGCCTGACCCCTGCGACAGGCTTCGCTGCTCGCAGTACCTGGAGGGGCGAGATCTCCGCTGGTTCGCTCCGCCGATCTACCTCAGTCGCCGATGGCACAGTGTTTTCTGGCCTCTTCCCGCCATCACTTCCTGCTCCGTTCCCGCTTGTCCCTCTTGTCAGCGCGCCGACCTCGTCGAAGCTCTGGTCGAGTGCCTCGAGCGCTCGAGCCCGCTCTCGGCGCTCTCGGCGAGCTCGTCGGACGTCGTCGAGACCCCGGTCCGGTGGATCTGATGCTGTCTGAGCCTTTCCTTGCTCGCCAATCGACTTGCTGGCCAGAGCCAAACCAAACATCGAGATCGACATACACCCGAGCAGCGCCCAGCCTGGAGACCACGCGGTGCGATCGCTACGGGCGACGATCGCGCACGCCGTAGCAATAAGCCCAACGACCAGAACAACAACGACTGGGGCAGCAGAGCGACGATCCCTGGCCAGCCGACTGCCGAGGTCACCTCCCCCGAGAGCGGCACTCGCTGCGAGTGCGGCAAAGAGGAACGCCCACCAGCCCCGATCCAGATCTCGGCCTGCAACCGATAGGGCAAGCAGTACCGATGTAGCAGCCCCGGTAGCGCACACACCGCTCAAGGCAACCGGCATGTGTTGCGCGTGACTGGCGGCCACCACGGCCGCAGCCAGGATTCCTGCGAGCACGAACCACGTCGACGTTTCCAAAAGCCGGCCAACTGCCACCGAACCAAAGCCGACGTCGAAAAGGAATGCAACGGAGACACCAGCAAGCGCTCCGGTGGTCGCGCTTCCGAGAATCACGGCCGTGTCGAACCTGGCCGCTGACGCTCCGAGCACCCCAGCAGGTCTGGCCAGGATCACCATCGCTCCAAGAACACACACCCCAAACAACAAGGAACCCGCATGGTCATAACGCTCGAATAGGACTCCGCTATCGATGCGAAGCTCAAACCACACGTCTGGCACCGTCTTGAGCACCGGCGCAAGGCTGAGCAGCAACCACGGACCAAACGCTCGCAACCGCGGATCCATGGATGCGTCGAGGCAGACGAGGCCGGAGATGACCGCGGCGCCCATCAACAGCGTCGCCTCCAGATCACCCGTGGTAACCAGCGCTCCCAAAGCGGCAAGGATCGCAGCGGCAGCGGCTCCGATCCGAACGACGCGTTCAGCAGTCATGCCAGTCACGCTGCCCAACGGGCGAACGACGGGGCCAGCAGCACAGAAGCCTGCGTCGCTATATCACGGTCACCACCCTCGACCAGTGCCCAGATCACAACTGCCAGAGCGATGCAGACACACAGGTAGGCAGCGATGCGACGGATCGCGAACGCCGAAGCGTTTGGGTCCGTTTCTGTGTCTTCGCTCGGGGCCACCGGTACATCCTGCATCACTGTGGACAATCCAAAGGTACGCCAGCGGACAGCCGATGCAGCGCTCATAACTCCTGCATGGCTGTGGATGCGGGAGAGATGGTACGCGACCACTAGGATTTGGCTCCGTAGGCGCAAGGAGACATGGTGACGAAGACAAGTAGCGGGGTCGATCTCGCCGAAATCGCAATCTTCTCGGAGCTCTCGAAACGAGAGCTCAAAGCGGTTTCCCGACTCATGACCGAACTCACCATCAAGGAGGGCGCAACGCTGACCCGTCAAGGTGAGCCCGGCCAAGAGTTCATGATCATCAGTAGCGGCACCGCCATGGTCGAGATCGACGGACAGACCGTCGCGCACCTAGCTGCGGGCGAGTTCCTTGGTGAACTTGCGGTGATCAGCGGGACACCGCGCACGGCAACGGTCACGGCAACATCACCCATGATCATCGAGATCCTCAATCGACGCGAGTTCATGGCGTTGCTCGACGAGAGCGCCACTTTGGGTCGCAAGATTCTCGTAGGTGCAGTCAAGCGACTGCAGATGAACGAACGAACCAAAACCAACTAGAGACGCGCTCCTCCTGCATCGCCGAGGCCCTGTTCTTAGGACCTTCGTCACTTTTGTTCACCCCGACCCCCTTACGCGTGCCACCAGGTGCGCGACTTGCCGACGATGTTCGGATTAATTGCGTCTCAACTCGGACATATTGCGAGTGACCTAGGTTGGTCTCACACTCCGCTCCTCATTGGCCTAATCATTGGCGCCTTGGCTGCAGCGTTGGCACTGGAACATCTGTATGTCAAACATGGCCGGCTGAGACTGCTCGACATCGTCAAACCACTCGCGATAATCCTTGCTCTTGCCTTGGCAGCAACCACAGCACCCGCCCAGGGATGGGCGCAGGGTGAGTCTCAACCAGTTGTAATCACCGGAACGCCTACCACGGTTGGCGACTACTCCGTGGTTATACGGCAGATCGAGGCCGACGGCGACGGACCCGAGATCCGCTTCGATTGGCCCATTCGGCCATCGACCGATATCGAATTTGCTCTCTGACAGAAGCGCCACTTTTGACTGTCACACCCACTGGTCATACTCAGTGTGTGCCTTGGCGGCGGGGGTCACCCGCTGCGCTCTGCTTGTGACGCTGCGGCACAACACGTCGCCGTTCTGCAACAGCAAAGGTCGTCATGGCCACCGAACCTTCCTTCCCTTTTCCGGACGTTCCACCAGCCACTGTTCCGGTTTCCGCTCGACGCCCAGATCTTCGTGAGCGCCTGCACCTCAGGCTGCAACGACACGTCCGCTCCGAAGCCTTTCGTCCCGCACTCACCGTGGTGGGTTTCCGGGGTAACGACACCGACGTGGTGCGACACGGCGTTGACCGGCCCGAAGATGCCGTGCTTGAACTGGTGCTGCCATCCCGCTACTCCGCCGTCGGGGTACTGGCCTCGTCGATCGTCGCCACACCACCTGCCGGCACCCATCGTGACGCTGCATTGGCAATCGGCGTGCCCAGATCCGGACCTGTTATCTCGCTCCTCGCCACCAGTGAGCAGGTCATCGACACGAAAGAGCCACAGGGCTGGTTGATCGATGCCTGTCTGCGATCGGTCGGCCGACCTACCGCCCCGTGCCAAATCCCCACACTTGAATTTCCAATTGCCTTGTGGCTGGACCGGTTGATGGTTGCCATCTTGAACGCTCCGTCCACTGCGCCGGTTGCCTGGGAAACCGCCATTCGGTTGTGTCCGGTCCCCAGGCAATGGCGATCAGACGATCCTGTTGACCTTGGTCGCACACTCGGGTCGACCACAGAATCGTGGGCCGCGTTACGTTCGGCCGCTGCCCAAGGTTCGCGGTCTCCTGTCGGCGTCTCGCCAGAGCGCGCCCGATGGATGGATGATGCCATGTTCGCCCGCTGGTGTATGGGTTCATTCCCTGACCTCGCGAGTTTGCGAGGCGACGTTGCATTCCTGGCACCACCAATCGTCGCCGAACACATCGAGATCGCACTACGGGCGGCCTGGCTCGCGTTCTCGGGGTGAAGGATCAGACGTTCAGCTGTTGCCCGCTGCGCCAAGACTGGCGGCGATTCCAGTGTCGAACAGCTCAGCCATCTTCGCTCGGCCGTCGACATCAAGCGTGAGCCAGTCATAGATCGACCCACCGATGGAGCCGGTGTCGATAAGTGATTGTGCGAACCCGTCGAGCTGGTCGACCCGAGCGATATAGGGCTCCGTTCCCGAAGGAGGTGCATTCAGCTGAGCACCAATGCCCCCAATCGGATGCACCAGGGCGTTGGGGTCACCCAGGTTCTCGCGGAGCCTGCGCACACTCTCGGCGTTGTAGGAATAGCCGTCTCCGTAGGGATCACTTCGAAATGACCAATAACTCATCGGCAACCAGACATCGTACAGATTGTCGATGTCTGACCATGGGAAGTCTGGCCAGAACGCCGGGTTGATGACCTCGGTCTGTACCGGTGGCAGCACGATGGCACCAAGAGGATCGGCTCCGGTCTGAATACTCAGCAGCCGGGAGAGGCGCACGAACCTGTCGTTGCGCTCAGCGACATCGAGCCCATCTTGGTTCCACTCGATGTCTACGGCCACCCCATCGAATCGGTACCCCAAAGCCTCGAAGGTGTGGGCGGCCATCAGATGGTCAAGGTCGACGGTGTCGAGGTCCCATTTCGGTAGATACCACGCGACCACATCGATGTCATGTTGGTCTGCCCGCATCAAGAACTCGGTGAGCAACCATCGATCTTCCAACAGTTCTGGCGAACGATCGTCGAGTCGGCCCGATTGGATGTACAACGTCTGCACGCCTGCAGCGGCCATATCGTCGACGTCGCTCGGCGAGAGCGGCGGGATGCCATTTGCGGCATAAGGCGGTGAGTAATCGAAGCCATCCACCCAGGTTCCGTGGCCGCGATACGCGTCGACGGTCCGAGCCTGGGGTTCGCGCATCTGAACCGACTGTGGGCTTACCAAGTCAACGGTGAGGCGCTGCAACGGTGCGGCCGCTGCAACCGACCGGCTTCGAAGGAAGAACAAGCTCGCTGCGATCACGATCACAAGCACACCAACCACTGCAGCAACACGGCGAAGAAGCTGGGGTGATGGCACCTAGAGAAACTAGTTGCCTGGAACCACGAAAATCTGTCACGTGAGGGTGTAATCGCTCTCGGGTTCGGGCATTGTTGTGTGTTCGCTTTGCCATCGTTATGGAGCACTATGTCGTTCAAGGCCGGAGACCGCGTTGTTTACCCTCATCACGGTGCAGCCGTGGTCGAGAAAAAAGAGACGATCACCGCGTTCGGCCATGAAGAGCGCGAGTACCTCGTTCTGCGCATGGCTCATGGCGAAATGGTTCTCCGTGTTCCTGTCGACAGCGTCGACGACGTTGGCATGCGGTGGCCAATTAGTGGCGACGACGTCGACGACTTGTTCGACGTACTCAAGAAGCGCGACGTACGCGAACCGTCGAACTGGAGCCGCCGGTTCAAGAACCACCAGGAGAAGCTGAAGAGCGGTGACGTGTACCAAGTCGCTGAAGTGGTTCGAAACCTTGCCGCCCGCAACCGAGATGCATCGCTCTCGGCCGCAGAGCGCACGATGTACGAGCGAGCCCGCGTGAACCTCATCTCCGAGATCTCGCCGGCGCTGAAGGTATCCGCCGAGGACGCCGAGATCTATCTCGATGAAGCCTTGGCGAAGGGTGTGCTTAAGGACGGCGAACAGGAGGAGTCCAAGAAGACTAGGAAGAAGAAATAGGCCCTCGGGTTGGGCTTGAGTTCAGGTCTCGAATCCATCCTGCACCCTGTACACAGAAAACCGCACGGTCACCGGGAGATGGTCGGAGAGCTCCGCCTACTTCCAGTTGCCGCCGAGAACCGACACCGAGACCGCCTCCGCAGGCGGAACTCAGACGTGATCGATGCTGCTGGTTGGGGCATCGAACTGGCTGCTCGACGGGGGCGCGACGGCCTCAATGCCAAGGAGCAAAGTGATCACCTCCGGCGATTCCTGATCGTTCAGATCGCCTGCGACAATTGGCGGCGGTGAGTCGGGAAGTGAGCATGCAATCGCCGAGATGCGTGCCGCTTCGTTTCGTCGTTCTTCTTTCACGTCGTGGGGCGACAGATGCAGATTGAACACCCGGTCGGACGATCCGTCAGTACGCTCGACAAGCCCCCACTGGACGATCCGGCGTCGGCAGATGCGCTTCGAGCAGGCGTCGCTCTCTGCAGCATGGTTCGTGTTGCTCAGGATGTGCGGCAATATCAGTGCGGCACCTTCGGCCTTGCTCGGAAACAGCGGCGGCCAGGGGTGATGCATTTTGTTCCAGACCGAACTTACGTCCAACCGCTCGGCAAGTTCAGCCGCCCGCTTATAGCGCACTTCCGGAAGCGCAATGACATCTGGCGATTCCGCTGCGATCAGCTCAGCGACCCGAGTGAGATCGGTCGGTTTGGCGCCGCGGATGTTCCAAGTGAGCACTGCCCACTCTGGTGACGGGTTTCCACAACACCATCAAAGCATCAATCTGCTGTGACATGCGCAGAGATCGAGGTGAGTTCCATCGCGCTGGCATCGGCGCATGTCAGACTCGCCGTTATGAGTGACGAGAACACCGCTGCTGCAACCGATGCCCTGATCCCCGACAATACGCCCATTGACGAGGCCGGCCCGCAGCGCGTGGCGTTCCTGGGCATGGGTGTTATGGGTGCGCCGATGGCGCGTCACGTCGCCCGATCCGGCCACTCGGTCACGGTGTACAATCGCACGGCAGCTAAGGCACTTGCTTGGGTGGCACTCAATGGTCATGGGGCCTCGCCGACGCCGGCTGAGGCGGCCGAGGATGCCGACATCGTGATGATGTGCGTCGGCAACGACGATGATGTGCGCGAAGTTGCGCTTGGAGAACACGGCGTGCTGCGCACGATGGCGCCAGGTTCGGTAATGGTCGATCACACGACGGCGTCAGCGGGTCTGGCTCGGGAGCTGTCGGCTGCGTGCGCGGACGGCGATGTCGGGTTCGTCGACGCACCGGTTTCTGGTGGACAGGCGGGCGCTGAGAACGGGACGCTGAGCGTAATGTGCGGCAGCGATGACGAAGCTGTCTACGAGCGGGTCGTTCCGGTGATTGCAGCGTTTGCGCAATCCTGCGTTCGGCTCGGTGATGCGGGCGCTGGTCAGCTCACGAAGATGGTCAATCAGATCTGTATCGCCGGTGTTGTTCAGGGGCTCGCAGAAGGTGTCAATTTCGCTCAGCGGGCGGGGCTCGACATTGACCAGGTCGTCGAGGTAATCGGCAAGGGGGCTGCGCAGAGCTGGCAGATGGACAATCGAGCGCGAACAATGGCCGAGGGCCAGTTCGACTTTGGTTTCGCTGTCGACTGGATGCGCAAGGATCTTGGCATTGTTCTTGACGAAGCCAGCAGGAACGGCGCCCGCCTCCCGATCACTGGGCTGGTCGATCAGCTTTATGCACAGGTTCAACAGCGCGGTGGTGAGCGCTGGGACACCTCGTCGCTGATTGATTTGCTGACGAACCCGTGATGCATCAGCCGACCTCGGTGTCGATGGGGCATAGCGTGGCGTGATGGAGCGTTGATGACCAACGCGTTCTCCCAAGCCGCCGCGCGAGTTAACGATGGGGCCGATCTTTACGTGTAGTCGGCGCAACTCATTGCGCAAATGACGCTTGTCGGAAGGCTTGGACGCTTGAATGGCGACATCTCATTTTGACCAAGTTTGGCCCGTATCGCCGTCGGCGGCCAGTACACCCAATTGCGGCCGGCTGCAGTCGTTGAGTCGGCTTGGCCCTCCAGGCATCCGGTTTGCCAAGGGTCGGGGTGGCGCCGTGCCCGCAGATAGCACGGCGTTTCCCATGTCGATGGCTAGGGGTGCAATGTTCGACGTAGCCCCCGAAATGCGCGTCGGTGAGGTCATCGGGCTTGAATTGCGTTCGAGTTGGGCTGGATCTCGACCGGTCGCAGTTCGGTGTGCGCCGCAATGAGGCATGTTGGACTGAGACGGGTAATTACGTCGTGACTGTGGGGCTGAACGCGTTCGAGCGCGTACACGTGGTGTCCGTTGTCTCGTGAACTGGGCGGTATCTTCGACGCCATGCGTAAGCCCGAAGTGACCATTCCTGCCGAACCCCCCCCGACCGAGCTGGTCGCCGACGATCTTACGGTCGGCGACGGTGACGAAGCAGCTGCAGGCCAGCAAGTCAGCGTCCACTACGTGGGCGTGTCGTGGTCGACTGGCAAGCAGTTCGACGCGTCGTGGGACCGAATGGAGCCGTTCACTTTCGGTCTCGGCCAGAGTCAAGTCATCCAGGGATGGGACCAGGGCGTTCAGGGGATGAAAGTCGGCGGACGCCGGCAGCTGACGATCCCACCTGAGATGGGATATGGGGCAGCTGGTGCCGGGGGCGTTATCGCGCCGAATGAGACCCTGGTTTTCGTCGTTGACCTGCTTGGCGTCCGCTGACGCGCTGAGTCTGGGCGAAAGGTCAGTCGGCTGGCTCGGGACTGTGAAGGAGCATCC